>WNGF01002178.1_pt1 | contig 37235 bp, 44 predicted proteins | sample 5400641 | NCBI WGS metagenome assembly WNGF01 (sample SAMN13153371, study PRJNA577476) | soil metagenome | isolation source: 80 cm soil or saprolite under grassland replicate 2 | place: USA:California | collected 2016-06-15 | reverse complement strand
GCCTACCGGCCGGTGGCCGCAATGCCGGTCGAGCAGCGATCCCGATGCGATCATGAATCTGGGCGCCCCGACGGCACTGTGCCGGTACAGGTACGTGGGCAGGATCTCCTCGGCCGGATCGTCCGCGGCCGACCATCCCCCACCGGTGCCGCGCACTTTCATCCGTATCTTGCTGGCGCGCTCACCCACCCGTACGCCAACACGACGCGGGGTCGGCCTTCGCGGCTATCTGGATCCGGTAACTGTGGCCGAAGCATCCGTTAGTTAGTCCTCGAGTAAGCGTGTCGGCGGTGCTGCATAGGAGAAAGGCCTTATCCTGCTTGGGTTTGCGGTCTCACGCAGCCCGGCAAGAGAAGGCCCTTGTGGTGAAGAAGATATCGCATGAGCAGAGTCGGCGGAACGCGGCGCGCCGCCGGCGGCGGGTGGCGGCACGTCACGGGCTGGCAGGGCATTGGAGTAACCGGCCGGTGCCGATGTTCGGCTCGGGGACGGTGGCCTACGAGATCGGTGGCAACGTCGATGCCACCTGTTTCGGTGGTATCGCCGCGGTGCATCGGCTCGTGACCAGGTTCGGCCTGCTGACCGGATCAACCAGGAGCTGCGGTTGTTGAAGGTGCACCTGCCCTACCACGAGTCGGATCATGTGTTGAACCTGGCCTACAACGTGCTGTGCGGCGGTACCCGGCTGGAAGACATCGAGCGGCTGCGTCACGACAGCGCGTACATGAACGCGGTGGGGGCGGATCTGATCCCGGACCCGACCACCGCGGGGGACTTCTGCCGCCGCTTCGCCGAGGCGGACGTCACGGCGCTGATGGAGGCGATCAACGCGGTGCGCCCGAAACTGTGGGCCGGTCGGGGCCGGGACCTGCTCGGCCCGGTGGCCTACCTCGACGTCGATGGCACGATCGTGCCCACCGACGGGCAACGCAAGGCCGGCATGGACATGTCGTACAAGGGCATTTGGGGCTACGCGCCGCTGGTCCTGACGTTGGCCAACACCCGGGAAATGCTGTATCTGGTTAACCGGCCCGGCAACGCCCCCAGCCACCAGGACGCCGCCGAGTGGATCGACAAGGCCATCGACCTGGTGGCCCCACACACCAGCCGGGTGTGCCTGCGCGGGGACACCGACTTCAGCCTGACCGCGCACTTCGACCGGTGGGCCCGGCGGGTCGACTTCGTCTTCGGCATGGACAACAACCCCGCGCTGCGGGGGCGAGCCGAGGCCCTCGATGAACAGCGGTGGTGGCGGCTGCACCGCCCCGTACCAGACCACCACCGGGCAGGCTCGGGCGCGCCGCCCCAACCACAAGCAACGCATCGTTCGCGAGCGCGGCTACCTCAACCTGGAACTGCACCACGAGGACGTCGCCGAGTTCTTCTACCTGCCCGGCAAGTGCGCCCGCGCCTACCGGGTCGTCGTGGTTCGCAAGAACATCAGCCGCAGCCGCGGCGAGCAGGTGCTCTTCGACGAGATCCGCTACTTCTTCTACATCACCACCCGCACCGACCTGACCGCGCAACAGGTCGTCGAGTTGGCCAACCAGCGCTGTGACCAGGAAAACGTGATTGGACAGCTCAAGTCCGGCATCAACGCCCTGCGGGTCCCGCTCTACGACCTGGTCTCCAACTGGGCCTACATGGTCATCGCCGCGCTGGCCTGGAACATCAAGTCCTGGTTCGCGCTGATGATGCACCGCAAAGCCGACCGGCATGACTACATCCGGATGGAGTTCCGCCGCTTCTTCACCAGCATCATCTGCATCCCCGCCATGGTCATCCGCCACGCCCGCGGCATCACCGTACGGCTCATCGGCTACCAACCCAGCCTCGACCGACTGTTCAGCGCCTGGAACACCACCGAACGAACCCGTTTCGGCTGACCTAACAACCACCCCAGCGCCGAACCCCCACCCCGCACCCGCGGCGGCCATCCCGCACGCCCGCATGCCCGAAATCCACCCCAACAGCTGACCGGAACACTCAACCAGGCCCGATCCCACACCCAACACCGCCCGCCAGGACCCACCGCTGACAGGCAAGACCACACCCCACAATGATCATCCCCGTGGACCGACCGCCACAGCCCCGAACTCACTTATTTGAGGGTTAGTGCGCACCGCCCCCGGCAGGCACGCAACATCAGCTATGGTGCAACGACCAGGTTCCGACAGGTGTCGTTTGAGTGAGAGAACGAGGAAACGTTGGTCCTGGTAGACCTGGAACGGGGTGCGCCCGTCGGCAACCACGGTGGGTGGCACTCCGATGTGGACGGTGCTGTCGCGGACGAACCGCCACAGGTCCGGGTCTTCGACTCCCGTGTCGGCGACCAGCAGCACCAGGTTGGCGGTGCCGTGCGCGGCGATGACGCGTTGGGTGGCGGCCCAGCTGCCGATGCCGCCGGAGTACTGAACCACGTGCGTGGTCATGATGCACCGCCCAGCAGCGTCTGGAAGGTGTCGTCGGCTTGTACCGCGTCACGCACCGCGGCGCCCGGTTGCTGTCCGGCGTCGTAGGCGTCGCGCCAGGTCCAGTCGGCGAGGTCGAAGATGGACACGCCGAGCCGCCGCGCGCAGGTGGCGTCCGCGACCAGCAGCCACGCGGCGAAGCCGCGATCGCCGTTGGCGTGGCGCAGATGGTCCTGGCCGCGCGGCGAGTCCAGCAGTGCGGCGATCGCGGCTTGGCGCTGCTGGTCTTGCTCGTCCCACCAGCTCATCACAGCGCCGCCTCGATCCAGCCGAGCACGGTGTCGTAGTCCTCGTCGTAGCTGACGTCGACCACGTCGTGAAGGTCGTCTGCCTCGCCGCACAGGTAGGCGATCGTCGCGTTGATCATCAGGTTGATGCCGTCGCGGAGCCCTTCGTCGCCGGCGTGGACGGCGTGGAGGATGTCGTTGGCCGCTTCGTTGAGCGCGTCGAGGACCTGCTGTTGGGTGAACGTGGCCGGGGCCGGTTCGACGACCGGTGCGCTCGGGTCGGGGTTGGTCATCGCGACACCTCGCTGCCGGCCGGAGGATTGGCCGTGTTGGTAGGCGGCCAGCAGCAGGGACGCCTGGTCGGCGATGTGCGCGAGTGCGGACAGCACGGCGGGGATGCCGTGCTGGTCGCGGTCGGCGAAGTCTTTGATGTCCTGGTGCAGGCTGGCCAGGCGCAGACCGTTGGTCAGGTCGACGGTGATCAGGGCGCCCTGGTCGAGGATGTCGCCGTCGGGGATGAGCCAAAGGTCCACAGCGGTGATGTCGGCGTCGCGGTGCAGCCCGTCCGGCCAGGCGGTCAGCACGTCGTCGACGGTGGCCAGGAAGCCTTCCCCGCCTCGGCCGGTCAGCTCGTCGTCCACGCCGAGGCTGTCGGCGCGGGTCAGACCGTGATGGGTGTCGCTGGGCTGGCGCAGCCACGCCTGGGCGGCTGCCGGGTCGAAGATCAGTGGTGGCGTGCGGTGCACGGTGGTCCTCCCTCGGGAGTGCACCGGGAAACCCGCGCCGGCCGTGCGCTCACCCGAGGTTGCCCCCGGGTGTGGCACGCGGCCAGCGCGGTCCCGGAAGGGTCACATGGGTGGTGTGTGGGGCTGGGGTTACCAGACCCAGGTGGGCAGGGCGGCCGACCTGGTCAGCGTCGGCGTCGAACAGCACGTCGTCGCAGCCCAACCCGCGGGCGTGGCGCGCAATCGCCAGCACCTCGGGCGGCGGGTCGGGGTGGTCGTCGACGTGGGTCTGCGGGTCGGTCGGTACCCACATCAGCCAGCCGTACGGCAGCTGGTACGCGGTGACCCCGTCGTGGCCGGACAGTCCCTGACTGCCGAGCTGTTCCGGCAGGTGCCCCGTGGACAGGTCCAAGGACGCCGCGAACGGCGGCGGCGCGGATCGTCGTCGTCGTGACAGTCGCCGGTGGAGGTCGGCGCGTCATGCGGCACCGGCAAGGTCCGTGCCCTAATCCCGCGTCGCTGCGCGAAGCGTTGCCGCCAATGCGGCTGTCTTGTTCGCCGTCCGGAACATCGAGACGGCGTTGGCAGGAATGTCCGCGACGCCGTCCTCTCGCTCCTGCTGGGTGAATGGCAATCTCGCATGTGGACCGACCCGGAACGCGGGCAGGTTGTAGTGCTCACGGGCAACGACATTCGCGTCCGCGATCGCGTACTCATCGAACGATTCGAAGTTGAGCCCATCGATGGCCGTCTCCCGGTTGCCGGTGCAGAGGACCACGAGGTCGTATGTACGTCCGTCGATGAGTCCAATGCCGGGCAGTGCGACTGGTCGGGCCCGACAACCCAACACAGTGAGTCGCCGCACGCCGAGCCGGTCCGGCCGCAGGTAGCGACCAATCGCTTGATACCGGCCACGAATCTCCTGCTGCCACCGTTCGCAGGTGGTCGGCAGTTCCTCGGAGTACCAGTCGATGCTTCTCTCGCGTGGTTCTTGCTGTTGGTGGTCCCGGTTGTGGGTTGTCGGCGTACAGGTTGCTGTGCAGAGCCAGGTACGCACTGACGTACACAGGTCGCCGGCCCGAAAGGAAGCCCGGTGCCCGGCCCTACGGCGACCACCGGCTCAGCGGCGTCTTGTTCCGCTGCATACGCTGGGTTACCGGCAGGCACGGTCAGAACGCGGATCGCGGCATGTGCGGATGCCACTGCGCCTGGCCGCGGTCCCCGGGCTGTGCCAGCGCGCTACCGTGAGCTTGCGTCTGTCAGAGGGTGCGCCCGAACAGTTCCAGTGCGTGAGTCGCGACCGCGTCGGGCCGGTCGTCTACGAGGTAATGCCCCGCACCGTCGACGACATGGCCGACCAGGTCGTCCGCCTGGTTTCCGTAGACGTCGAGCATCCCTGGCCGGACCCCTGCATCGGCGCCGCCTATGAGCGCTACGGTCGGGACCGTGAGGCGCCGCTTGCGGTAGGCCCCGGAGGAGAAACGACCCATCTCGGGGAGGATGAGGTTCCGGTACAGCGCCGAGCCGGCCTCAGGGTGCCCCGGTGCATGGACGCGTGTGATGAAGATCGCCAGGTCTTCGTCGGTGATCGACTCGGCCGTGGCGGTGCCCCCGCGCAGCAGGTGGCGGGCAAGCCGGTCGGTGCCAAGAGCCCACGGCCCCAGCCGGGGCGTGGCGACAACCGGCTGGAACCACAGCTTCGGGATGCCTGCAAGCATGTGCGGCTTGAAGCGCAGGTAGGGGTGCGGGCCGAGGCACAAGAAGGCCGCGACCCGTTCCGGGTGGTCGAAACAGAGCCTGTACCCGAGGAAGGCACTGAAGTCGTGTGCGACGAGGCCGACCCGGCGCAGGCCGAGTTGGTCCAGCAGCGCGAGCACGTCGGCGAGGACTTCGTCCACGGAGTATCCGTGAGCCGGTGCGTCCGTCCAGCCTGCGCCGCGCAGGTCCGGCGCGATCACCCGGTAGCGCTCAGCGAGCGGAGGGATGACCTTGCGCCACTCCCACCAGTGCTGCGGGAAGCCGTGCAGGAGCAGGACCGTCGGGGCATCTGGTTGGCCGGCCTCGGCGATGTGCATCCGTAGACCGGTAGAGAGCGTCATGAACGCATGGCTCACGCCGGGCAGCTGCGGCAGATCGGGTGGCTCCGGCAGGTCGGACTCGCCGGGTCCGCGAGGCGCGTCATGGGTACTTGCCACCAGACCGTTGTACTCCGTTTCAGCGCCGATTCACCATCGGACGTTTGCTTCGTCTGGCTGATCATGGATCCGGATGTGGCCTTGCCAGGTTGACTCGACCCAGCCCTGGGAGGAGTGCTCCAGTCCGGGCCGGAAAGATGTGGCAGGACACCCCGAACGCGGATCGGGTCCGAAATCCCGGCCGAATTGACAGCACCCATCACGATTACCGCTCATCGGCAGATCCGTTTAGCCGCGCGGGCTATCAATCGTCACCCGGCGTAGTCATCGAGCCGCTGGCGATCCCGGGGTCCTGTCAGCCAGCCACCCTACGCAGTTACCGATGGCGATTAGCGCTCTGTACGTTCGGGCGTACCCGACTCTGCACTGGAACCTGTATGCCGACATGGGTGGTTATCTCGGGTTGGTTCCTCGCCGGCGCTGGAGTGGTGTCACGGTTGCTGACGGGGTGGCGAGTTGGTCTCGTAGGGCCTGGTTCTCGATGGAGAGTTCGTTGATGACGATGGCGTAGGTCTGGATGAGCTGTTCCAGGCCGGCGCAGTGCCGACGAAGCTGATCGCGTTCTTCGTTGAGGCGGTCGCGTTGCGTGCTTGCCTGGTGTGCCGCGGCGGGGGTGCGTTTGGCGGCTTGGACGAGGGCTTGGAAGTGGTCCCGCAGGTCGGTGTGGCGTTGTGCCACCACCCAGTACTTCACTTGGGCTTCGACGGCGAGTTGGACGATGGAGAGGTTGCCGGTGGAGTAGCGGGGCTTTCCGGCGAGGAGGCGGTCGGCTGCGGCGAGGATCGCGTTGCGCTGCGGGTCGGTCTCGGTCTTTGTCCAGGCGGCGGCGGCGGTTGACATGCTCATTTCCCGTGGTCGTGGTGGCGGATGATGGCGCGGAGCCGGTCGAGTTCGGCTCGTTCGCGGTGGTGGCGTGGTGATGGTGCGAGGTGGTCGTTGACGAGGTCGTGTAGTTGGGCGGCGTGTCGCCGGATGTCGGCGATGTTCCGGTCGGTGTAGGCGATGTTCTGGCAGGTGGGTCGGCAGTCGTCCTGGTCGGGGGTGCGGCGGACGTCGTGCTCTGCGGGCCGGAGCTGGCACAGCGCTTTGGTGGGGTCGAACACGCAGGTCATGCCGCGGCCGGGGAAGATCTGCAGAAGTGGGTTGGTGACCAGGTCGTGGGCGTGTTTGGGGTTGGTCAGAACTCGGCCGGCGAACTTGTTGTGGGCCGCGTTGACGCGGTGCCGGTAGGTGTCTGCGGCTGGGCCGCTGACGTGTTCGCCTGCGGTGAGTTGACGGTGGTTGTCGGCGAGGTCGTCGAGGCGGGAGAGCCAGTCCTCGTAGGCGTGCTCGTCGGGGAAGCCGGAGTCGTAGGTCCCGGCGTAGCCAAGGGTGATTTGGACGTGCAGGTGGCCGTACTGGATCGCGCCGGCGACGAGCCCACGGGGGCGGCGCACGATGTGCCAGGCCAGCGTGCGCCGGAACCGGGACCCGGTGACCGGGCCGTGTGGATCGGCGGGGATCTGCTGGTCCGGCAGGCTCTGCCTGGCGCAGTGGTTGTTGATCCATTTGATCAGGTTGCTGATGTCGCGGGTCAGGTCGCGGGCGGTGCGGCCTTGGCCGAAGCGCAGCTGGCGGTGTTGCTCGGGACGGGCGTGGGTCTGGTCGATGCGGGCGGGGTGCAGCTCGGCGGAGAACAGCAGCTGGTGCGGGTGGAGCCGTTCGAGCGCCGTGATGGCGTGGGCCACTGGTTGGATCGTGGTCCAGGGGTCGGGTCGTTGTTCGCCCTCGGGGAGCTTGTTGCCGTGGTGGTCGCGAGCAGTCTTCCAGTGCTTGCCGGTGACGAACCACAGCCCGGTGACGGGGTCATGGCCGGCGCACCCGCGTTCGAGGTTGAGCACCTCGCCGGTGCGCATCCCGGTCAGGTAGGCGATCACGACCGCGGCGGCGGTGCTCAGCGCGCGAGCCAGCTCGGCGGCCTCGTCGTAGCGGATCCGCGTGGTGCGCCAGGGCCGGTCGTGCAGCCGCCCGGTGATCGGGGTGTCCAGCAGCGCCGGCCCGGTCAGCGGCAGGCGGGAGTCCTCGACGAGCCTGCGCAACGGTCGCTGCGGCCGGAAAGCGTAATCGTCGATGTCGAACAGGCGGCACAGGTGCGCCCAGTCGACGTGCTGCTGGCCGTCTGGCCCTGGTCTGCTGGGTAGCCCGTCGCCGGCCTGGTGCAGCCGCTGCAGCCAGCTGCGCAACGCGGATTCGGCTTGACGAGTACTGGTGTGTTCTGCGGTGTAGCCGTGGGCCTTGTTGCGGGCCGACGGCGAGCGGCCCCACAGGTGCAGGTATTCGTGGTAGGCGGTGATGATGTCGTCGGCGAAGTCCTCGACGAGGCGCAGGCACCACATCAGCAGCGTCTGCGTGGTGTCGGCCGCGAGGCGGGGCGTGAGGTTCTCCCGGGGGTGTTTGGCACCGCCGACCAGGTTTGAGGGGCGATCGTCGCCCCAGGGCGGCGCCTGCGGCAGCCGCAGGTCGTCAGGCAGCAGCGACTGGTAAGACCACAGCCGGCGCACCTCGACGAGCAAGCACCTGCGGTGGGCTGCGGTGGCTTCCAGCGCGGCCACGGCGGCGGCGTAGGCGTCGAGGTCCTCGGCGGTGACATCCGCGACGCGGGCGATGTCGTGAGCGTCGAGCCAGTGCAGGAACGCGGCCAGACGCGGCAGGGCGAGGGCGATGCTGCGCAGGGCGAGCCGCCGGCCGCGGGTGGTGCGTTGGTTCGGGTCGTCGTGGTTGATCAGCTGCCAGATGTAGTGCTTGGCGCCGTCGCGGAACCTGTCAGGGACCGCGGTGAAGCTCATCCGGGCGTTGGGGATGTGCGCCTCGAACAGGCCCGGGGTGATGTCCCACCAGTCGTCGGCGAACACGGACGGCGGCTGCCGGCTGTTCGGGTTGAGTCGCCGGTCGGCCAGCACCGGCGTATCCGCGGTCGGGAAGCCACGGTGCCCGGTCCGGGCGGTGTTGATGGTCGTCATCGTAGGTCCAGTTCTCGGCGCAGGAAACGGTCTACCAGGGTGCGGTCGGACTCGGTGATCGCGGTGCGGGCGTCGGCGACCGTGACCGGCCCTGCCCGGTCGAGTAGGTCGGCGAGTTGGGCGTGCGCCGCGGCGAACCGTTGCGTCCAGCGCAGGGGCGTCATCGCCGCGCGTCGGGCGGCGAGCTCGTCGTGGACGAGGATTTGGGCCGGCAGGTGCTGCGGCGTCGCACGCGCGCAAGGGCAGCCCAGGCAGAGTATGAACGAGGCCCGGCACGGCTGGCCCGGGTTGTGCGGGCCGCCGGTGTTGTCGATGCATCCGCCCAGGACGGTGTCCAACTGTCCGGTCAGCAGCCGTTGGAGGGTCGCCGTGTCCATGCCGTGCCGGGCCGCGACGCGGGCGGGGTGTTCGCGGGCCTCAGCAACGTCCGCGGCGGACAACGCGCTGATCCTGGCGCGGGTCTTGGCTTTGGCGACCTCCTGCGCCAGGGCCGCGGCGACGACGCGTTGGTATTCGCCGAGGTTGCCGCGGTTGCGAGCCAGGTACTCGTTGGCCAGGGTCCGCTCGGTGTGTGCGACGGGCCGCTGGTGCAGCTCGTTGAATGTCAGCCGTAGCCGCTGCAACGTCACCTGCAGCGGTGCCGGCGGGATGTCAGCGGCCGGCGGGTCAGCCAGCAGACCGTGTGGCCGTGCCCAGTGAGCGATCTGCACTGCGGTCAGATCCGGCCCGGTGCGGAAGCCCTGCCCTCCGACGCTGGCCCACCAGGCGATGAGCTTGTCCGACGTCATCCGCTGACGCGCTGGACCGGCCAGGTCGTGCAGCAGCATGTAGACGCCGAACGGGGTGCGCAGATCGTCGCGTGTCTGCTCGCCTGGGTCGGTCGGTGTCGGCACCCAGTCGGGCAGGTCGACCAGCGCGAAGTCCATGTGCCGGTGCCGACCGCGACGCGGCTTGTCCAGCTCGATGACCACCGTCGCCGGACCGCCGGCGTATCCATCGGCCCGGTGATGGGCGGCCGGCGCGTGGAGGATCGTGGCCCGGTTCTGCCCGGTCAAGCCGACCAGCAGGACCACGAACGCGGCGATGTCGTTGACCGTGAGGTGCAGCGCGGCGAAGTGCTCCTCGACCGGGCCGAGGACCTTGACCCAGTTGACGGGCGAGCGCTGGGGGCCGCGGTAGCGAGGAACGTCAGCGTCGCGGTCGACGAGATCCAGCAGCCGCCCCCGGGAGCGCATCTGCCGGGCCTGTTCGCCGAGTTCGCCCGCGCGCCAGCGACCCAGCAGGGCGCGGCCAGCCCGGATCCGCTGCGCGGCCAGGCGGACGTCGCGCCGGGCCGCAGCGAGGATACGCGCCAGCTCGTCACGGCTGTAGCTGCTCACCGTTGACCGGGCAGGCGGCGGGTTGCGTTCCGCGAGACAGGCAGCGAACTCGGCCGTGATCCCCGGGATGCGCCGCAGAAAGCACTTCAGCGCGGCCAACTCGGCCGACAGCCCCTTGTGGTCGCGGCGGGCCATCACCCAGCTCTTGAGATGGGCGGGGACAAGGTCGTCCGGCCTGCGTGGCGGACGACCGGACGCGGCCAGGTGCCTGGCGAAGGCGCGCAGCAGCCGGAACCCGCTGCCTGCTGTGCTGGCCGCGCGGATCGGCCCGCCCGGGCGGGTCCGGATCGCGAACGCCTGCGCCAGCGCCAGTTGCAGCTCCGTGGCGACCGGCAAGGTGGAGAAGTCGAAGACCTGTGCCGGGCCGGGCGTCTCCGGACTGAAGGTGACCCGCGGTGTTCCGTCAACGGCCAGACGCGGCGTGGGACGGTAGCCGGCGTCGGGCAGCGCCGCGAGCCGGGAACCGTCGCGGGCGCTCACCGCAGCCCCTGCAGCGGGTCGGTGCGCACCAGCGGGTGGTCGGCCAGGTAGCCGGTCAGGAACCCGTCAACGGCGGCCTGCTGCGCGTGGTGCAGCAGCAGCTCAAGCTCCAGCGTCCGGAACGGCTCCAGGTAGTGCCGCCGTGACGTCTCGGGACTGCGATGCCCCAGCATCGTGGCGACCAGATCCCAGGCATTGCCGAACTGGGCGCGGAAGTCCCGCTGCTCCTCCTCGTCGAGGTGCGCGAACCGCCGCTCATAGGCCAGCCGCCCCACCGCATACCAGCGCAGCGCACAGCTGTGCCGCAACATGTGCGGCGTGCACATGAAACCCGAAAGGCCCATCCGGGCGATCCGCGCGTTCGCCTCAGCGAAGGTGTGCTGCCAGCCGTGCGCCGCCCGCGGCATCCCGTCCTCGTTCAACCACAGCGCCAACGGCTCCAACCCGGCCGAGGTCGGCCGGAACAACCGAGCGCGCGCCCGCGGGCCGATCGCGGTCACCGCCGGGGAGGTCTGCCGGCCGTCGGGCTCCTGGATACTCAGCCGGCCGCCGTGCTGACCCAGCAGCAGCCGCCGACGCCGCACCCGCTCATACCGGCCATCCTGCTGGGCCTGGCGTACCGCCCTGGCCCGGGCGCCCTCCACATAGTCCAGGACGCCCAGCAGGACGATGCGCGGCAGCCAGTACCGGTGACCGTAACCGCCCTTGGCACAGGCATCGGCCAGGTACGAGGTCGTGTAACCGCGGGCCGGGTCGTCCTCCGGCAGATCGATCAGCAGGACGCTGGCCCACTCCGCCAGCCGCAACCCGGACCCGTACAGCCCGTCGGCGAACGCCACATTCCGCTGGTCATTGCGGCCACGCCACCGCGGATCCGGGCGGCCGTCGGGGCCGTGACCCCGCAGCCCAAGGTCGCGCCATCGTCGGTACCCCGCCGGATCGAACCACTTGATGTCCCGCTCGCGCACGCCGTGGGGACGCAAATCGAGATCATCGGTTCCCGCGACCGGGTCGGCCACCCCGTGGACCCGAGCCGCCCACCGGTAGAAGCTGCGCAGCGCCGCCAGGTCGCCGGCGAACGTAGAAGTCTCCACTGGCCGCGGGTTGGACCGGTCCGTGAGCCGCCACTCCTTGAAGTACTCCGCGTCGTCCTCCGTCGCGGTGTCCCAACCGCGGCCCACCACGAGCAGAAAGTTCAGCCACAGCCCCAGCGCGTACGCGTACTTCCGCCACGTCAGCGGTGACCGAGCCCGCATCCGGCGCGAGGTGAAGAACGCATTGACCCGCACGTCCGGCCGACCGTCTGGCCCGAGCAGGAAAGGCTGACCCGCTCTCTGGTCCTCCTCACGAAGCCGGTCCAACAAGCCGCGGTGTGCCTCCACCAGATCATCAGAGGGCGGCGGGTTTCCCTCGACGTCGTACCAGAACACAACCCATCGCCCAGGCAGATACGCATATCGCACCGAGCGACCGTACGAGTCGCGTGCGGATCAACAACAGTTGAGCGGGTAGAGACCGATGCGGTCCACATTGTCCAGCGCAGCAGCAGCCATGAACGGTTGCGGCGCGATGCCCAGCAACGACTCGACGGCGCACTTGGCGGAGTCACCACCACCGACAACCGCGACACGACGCACACCACGCAGCGGCCACATGCTTGCCATGCGTTGCATGAACTGCGGGAAGGTGAGGATCGTTGTGCCGTTGGCAACGTCCTGGTTGTCCGGATCACCCAATCCCCGCGCGTCGATGACACGCCCGGCGAGCAGCGGGTCGCGATCGGCAATCTCGATCTCCACCCCAGTTCCGTCACGAGCCACGGACAGGACCTTGGCGTTGGTCACCACATCAGCGAACTGCGCCAACGCCAACCGGATGACGAACGCCATGTCTTCTCCGAACTAAGGATGATCAAGAAGATTTGGCAGGTGGCGTTGTCGACTGGATCTGGCCTCGGAGTTGTCTGCCTCCTGATCTGGCGCCACTGGTTGGTTAGCGCCGATTTTCGCGCAGCGAATTGGGCCCGAGTCGCATGTACCTCCACCAGCGACGCAAGGTCCGCCGACGCTGTCGATCACGACACCACTGTGATCATCGAAGCTGGTTGTCCTCGTCACGTTCACGCGATGAGCGTTGCCATGCAAGGGATCGTGGTAAGCCAGTTGCTGGGCCTCTTGTGATCTTGAGGCGATCGTCAGCGATACGGCCCCCAACCGCACGGGTCGAACCATGCGGCTTGGCAATCCTGGAGTCGTTGCGACACAAGGCTTGCGCCGGCTGGTCCAGGTGCTCATCGACGCCGTATGTTGGGGTCGAACTCGCTACGCGAGAATCGGCGTTAGAACGGTGGCGGGTTCTCGTGTGACTTGGCCCCACGCGTCGGTGCCCGGTGCAGGGCGGCCAGGCGCCTGGCATTAGCGGCGATGGCGTGTGCCTCGTCGGCGATCTCCCGCAGCTCGGTGGTGGATTCGCATGAGCCCCATTCCGCGGCCCGCTGGTTGGCGATACGGCTGAGCAGGTCGGCCTTGAGCGCTAGGACTTCCGCTTGTTCGACTGGGTCGGTAGGGCGGTCTTCGGTCAGGCGCCGGATGCGGCGCATCAGGTCGGCGATCTCGGTGGTGCTGACGGGCTCGGTCATGGGGTGCCTAGCGCGACCGGTGGGGTTGATGGGTCTGCACGCTGGTGTGCGGGATGGTGGGTGTGGTGACGGTGCGGCTGGCGACGTCGGGGAATGTGGGGATTCCGAGGCCGACGGGGCCAGCGCGGCGGGCGGCGATCTCGTTCATCTGGGCGAGTTTGGTGCGGGCGCCGGCGAGACTGACTTTGAGACCTTCGGCGTCGCCGAGCCAGCGGTGCTGTTCGGCCTCGGTGATGCGTTCGGCCAGGTTGTCGCAGATCTGGATCAGGCGGGGTCGCTGGGCGGGATCCGGTCGTAGAAGTGGGCATCGTAGACAGCTGTGTTCGTGGATGCATGGGGTGTTGTAAGAGCGGCCGCAGTCGCCGAGGGCGACCTTGCGGCGTTCGAAGTGGCCGAGGAACTGCTCCCACTCTTCGTCGGTGGGGGTGCGGTACTCCTCGGCCGGGCGCAGCGTGCGGCGGCGGGTGATGAACGCGCGGTGGCCGTCGATGGTCTCCTGTGGATAGACGGCCTTGTAGCCCATGGTGGTGTTGATGTCGCGGTGCCCGGCCACCAGTTGCGCGATGTGGGGTGGCATTCCGTGCAGGATCGCGTCCGTGATGAAGATCCTCCGGAAGTCGTGGAAGGTGTAGCGCATCGGGTTGCCGTCTGCGTCTTTGACGCCGATCGCGGCCAGGGCATGGTCGAGGTACTTGCGTAGTGCGGTTGGATTCACCGGACGGTCTTCCATCAGGCGGCGGTATTGGAACAGCAGCGGTATCGGCGGGTTGTAGACGCGTTCGCTCGGGTCGTAGGCGACGACCAGCGCCACGTTCGGTCGTGCGCCGCGGATTCGGGACACGATGGCCGATAGCACGTCGGCCAACTCCGGGGCGACCACCAGCAGTCTCTCCTCGTCGGTCTTGGACGGGGCGATCTGCAGCAGCGGGATCAGCTCGCCGGTGGTGGGCAGCCGGTACTGGATCAGGCTGTGGTGCGACAGTTCGGTCAGTTCTTCGATACGGATTCCGGTGTGGCGCAGCACTTCCACCATTGCCCAGGTCCAGAACCCGCGGTGTTCCTCGAAGGTCAGGTCCCGGCGGTTGCCACCCTCAGGGTCCTCGATCCAGACGCGGCCGTTTGTCATGGTCTTCATTACCGTCCGGCGCAGTGTCGGCCCGGCGAGGGTGAACACCTCACCGGGGGTGGTGTCCGCGGCGGTGTGCAGCAGTTGGACAGTGGCCGCGCGTTGCGCCTCGACGAAGGCGATCAGGGCGGGCAGCACCGGCAGGCGTTCGCGGGTGCGTTGATCGGTGCGCGACTTGCGGTGGGAGCGGTCCTTCTTGTGTGAGGCCTCGCTGGCGGAGACCGGGCTGCGCACGGCCCAGGGTACCCAGCGGGGATCGTCGTCGGCCCACTCAGCGAGGTCCAGGTAGAACGTGCGCACCGCGGTCAGTACGTTACGCCCGTTCAGCCGAGTCGTGATGGCGGTGACGGTATTCCCGTCGTCGGTGCGCGTGGTTCGGGTGCGGGTCAGCACGCGCTGTTTCCACGCTGCGGCCACGTCCCTGGGCAATTTGAGCGTGTCGATGCCCGGGTGGTGGGTTTCCAGGTCGGCCCAGAACAGTTTGCCCAACATGAAGGCCAGCCCTTTTAGGGTGGAGAAGTCGCAGGTCAGTTTGCGTTCGGTCAGATAGTCGACCAGCACGTCGCGCACCGGGCGGCAAGCGATTTGGTAGCGGTCGATCAGCTGCGCGCAGGTCGGCCGGCCGGTGCCGGTGAACACCCGCAACGCCGCTGGCGCGTCGCTGCCGAGGCCGCCCACGGCGCGCAGCAGCTGGTAAAACAGCGGGTTGCGTACCCCGCCGGGCAGCTTGGCGCCGTCCTGGTCGGTTACCTCGACCAGTTGCAGGCAGTCTCCGACCGTGATGTCAGCGACCCTGCCGCCCTTCGCCGTCATGATCATTGCGATGCGGATCAGCGCGGTCTTCCCGGCCTGGGTCCTACCGGCCTCTTGATCGGACAGCGCGGTCAGCCGGGCGAAGGTGTCCGGGTCGCGGGTGCGGGCCAGTTCCTCGGGCAGTCCGTGCCTCGCCGGCGGGAAGCGGGCCAGCCAGTCCAGCGAGGGTCGGATGACATCGCCACAGATCAGCAGGAGCAGTCCGGGGCCCAGGTGCATCGGGTGTTGCGCTGTCCCGGCTACGCCGGCGTCTCCGGCCGCCCAGGCGGCGAGCAGATCCCGCCAGTCCGTGGCCGTCTGCGCGCCGCTGGCCATCCACCGCTGCTGCCAGGTATCGCCCGGCTGGGCCCGCAACCAGCCCACCACCGTCAGCAGGCCCTGCCTGCGGGATTGCTGGCTGCTGACGTTGTTCAGCGCGAACGGTGCGGCCAACAGCCGGGTCACCACCTGGGTGCGTGAGGCGCGGGTGGCCGGCCATGACGAAGCCACCGGCCGGGGCGGAAACCGGCCCGCCCACTGCGCCCCCGTTGAGGCGGCGCTTGCCCGCTCGGCGATCGGCACCGCCACCGGCCCGGCGCCCACCGCCGCTGCGCTCATCGCGCTTACCACGCCTGCTCCCCGAACAGCGTGGTCAAGCTCTCCCGGCGGTACTCGGGTGACGGCGGCGCCGTCGCACCCGGTGCCCGGCGTTGCCGGTCGTGGAATGCCAGCACGCTGGCGATCACATCAGCGGGCAGCGGGGTCACGTAGCGCTGTGTGGTCGACAGGTGCGCATGGCCCAATACCCATTGCACGTTGGTCAAAGGCATGGACGGATCCCGGGCCATCCGGTACGCCGCGCTATGACGAAGGTCGTGCAGGGACCAGTTCGCGCCCAGTGCGGCGTTGGCCCGGGTGAACATCGCCCGGGCCGCGTCGTAGCTCAACGGCCGAAACGGCCGCCGCAGCGTCCACCACAACGGCTGATCCCGTCCGGCCGGCACCAGATGCTGCATCCCCACCTGACACAACCGCAGCCAGACGAACGCGTCCGGCGAGGCAGGCAACTGCTGCAACGCCCGCGTTCCCTTACGCACCACGGTAATCAGCTGCTGCCCCGGATCGACATCACCCACCGTGGCGCCCAGCAACTCCGCCGCCCGCGCCCCCGTCGACACCCAGAACGCCACCAAGGCACGGTCTCGATCACAGCCAAGCCGCGCAAACAACCTGTCGAACAGCTCGTCGGGAATCTGCCGCGGCCGCCGCACCGTCAGCCGGCGACGATACCGGCCTACCCGCCCACCGATGACCGGTTGCATCGGGTTGTGATGACGCCGTCCCCGCCCACCGCGCAGCACCGGGAACGGGTTGACCATCGGCCCGCTGCCCGCCTCCAGATGGAAGTCGTAGAACCCGCGCAGCACACTCTCGCAGTGCGCCACCGTCGCCGCCGCGTACCCGCGTCCCGGCGACGGCTTACCGGTCACCGGATTCGGCGTACCGGCCCCGGCCCGCGCCCCCGGCGCACCACCATCCGGATGACGCCAATGCGGCCGCGTCGGCTTGTCAACCAGCTGGATCCAGGAGAAGAAATCCCGGGCCTCCACCCGCATCGCCTGATCCCACTCGACCCGCACCGCCCACAGAAACCGGAACCAACGCAGCAGATCCATCCCGTACGAGCGCTGCGTCGCCGCCGGCCGGCCGGCCGCGGCCAACTCCCGCAGATACACGCCCACCGAGGACACCACGGCCCCCGCTGCATCAACCAGCCGGTACGGCTCGAACAAGTCCCCAGTGCGCTGCAGACTCCCGCACTGCGCCACCACCAGACCAGAAAGATCCCTCGACCCATCGCTATCAACGATCATGGCAGCGGAACATAGCCCCACCCAGGCAGCCCCGCCGCCCTGAACTGCCCGAACCCGGCCGTAGTTCGGTTAACATGTCCGTGTTCGTCTGGTACTCCACCATGGACACGTTCGCTGCCTGGATCGGTGCGCCCGGCAGGTAGTTCAGGCTTGCCCCTTGGTCGCCTGCCAGCCCTCCGCTTCCCGCGCGGTTGCGGGAGTTGAGGTAGAACGTCGGCCGCGCGGTCATCGCGAACGCGCCACCGGCGCGCGCGTTGCGTTCCAACACCAGCGGCTTCGGGAAACCACACAGGACCCGGGTTGCCGCGTACACCGCCGCGTGGAATCCGCTGCCGATGATGACCTCGCGGTCGTCGCGGCTGGTGTCCAGCACCTCTTGCTGACTGGGTTCGTCCGACCAGTGGGTGTCCAACGCCTGGTCGGCGAACTCGCGACCGTTCGGGTCCAGGGCAATGCCGGTCAGCGAGGCTACCAATGGGCTCGGGAACTCGGACTCCCGTTCCATCATCGCCCGCATTCCCGCAGAGGTGGCCTGCCTCAATGCGACGGTGGTAAGTAGGGACTCGATCTGCGCGGATGGCTCGAACATGGCCCCGCATCCTTTCCTGGTTCAGCGGGTCACCGCGCTGGGCCGCGTACCCACCCGGGGCGTCCCCGGGGTTGCGGCACGCGGCCGGAACGGTCCCCGGAGGGGTCAAACGGGTGGGTTGGCTGGGTCTGGTGGTTACCAGTCCCAGGTGGGCAGATCGCCGACCTGGTCAGCGTCGGCGTCGAACAGCACGTAGTCGCAGCCCAATGCGCGGGCGTAGCGCTGGATGGCCAGCACCTCGGGCGGCAGGTCGGGATAGTCACTGGCGTGCGCGGACGGGTCCGGTGGCACCCACATCAGCCAGCCGTACTCCAGCTCGTACGCGACGACACCGTCCTCACCGGACAGTCCGTGACTGCCGAGGTGCTCGGGAAGGTGCTGGGTGGACAGGTCCAGAACGCTGCGGATGGTGACGCCGTGCGGGCTGCCGCTGCTCATGAGGCACCGCCGATCGGGTTGCCGGCACCGTCGACCAGGTCGCAGCCCCGGACGTGGTCGACGATGAGGTCGCCGTCGGTGCGGGCGTCGAACCGGGTGCCGCAGCCGCGGCAGATCCACCAGTCCGGTTGCCGGTGCGCCAGCCGCACGGCGATCTGGGCGTCGGTGGGCATGGTGTCGAAGCACTCGTCTGTGGTCAGGTCGTCGCCGGTGTCGACGCGGTGGACTTCGAAACTGCGGCCATCGTCGTCCCAGACCAGCTCGCGGACGCGCACGTCGACGCCGGCGACGATGCGGCTGCCGTGGTCGACCTCGTTGATGATGCGGCCCATCGTGGTTTGCCTCCTGCTCGATGTGGGCAGGGGCCGGGGCGGTGCCGGTGCCGTGTCGGGCCCGCCCCGGCCCCGTGTATGGGTTGTGGTCGCCCGTGGGCGGCCGGTCCGGATGTGGACCTGCGGGGTGGGTGCCGAGGCCGAGTCGGGCGCCGATGGTCGGTCCCTGCCGCACCGCGGCGATCGCGGTGAGCAGGTGCCGGCGTCGCCATCCGAGCAGGGCGCCGGTCAGGTCGGCGCCGTGCCTGAGGTGCTGGCGCAGGGCGGCGACGAGTCCGTCGGCCTGTTCGATGCCGTTGTTGAAGCCGCGGGCGGTGTGCGCCCGGACCGGTGCGAGGGCGTCGCCGAGCAGCACCGCATGTCCGTCGCCCACCGGCCATGCCATGCGGGTGGGTGGGGCGATGTCCATCACTGGCGCCGCCATCCGGGTGGCGGTGGCGTGGACCAGGTCGGCCAGGTGGGCCGGCAGGTGCGCGGCGGCGTGGGTGTCGACCTGCTGTCGCGCGGCGGGGCTGACGTGCTGCGGCAGGGCGAAGACCCGCTGCCGCGGTGGGGCACCGAACCAGCCGGTGTACTGCTCGTCGGTGGCGTTGAGGAAGAAGATCCAGTCGCTGCCGGCGGGTACCGGGGCGATGTTGAACTGCACGCCGGGGCAGGGCTCCAGGCGCTGGAAGTCGTGCAGGTCGCGCGGCGTGGTGGCGCGGTGCCGCGGTGCGCGACGTACCCGGCGTAGTGCAGCCGCCGTCCGGGGTCCAGCAGCCGCCGGCCGATGGACGAGCGACCGTCGGCGAAGGCGACCAGGTCGGCGGATCGCCGCTGCCCGTCGGCGAAATGCAGCACCGGCGCGCCCAGTTCGGCGGTCATGGCGGTCACTCGCCGTCCGTGGTGCACCACACCGGCCGGCAGGCGGCTGGCCAGGGCGTGGTGCAGCAGGGTCCAGGTGGTGAACCGACCGGGGTACTGCCGCTGCGTCCTTCTGTCGTCCGCCGGGCCGTATCCGCGGATCTGGGTGATGGTTTCGAAGCCGAACTTGACGTACTCGTGCTGCGGGATGCCGAGGCGGTCCAGGACATCCAGCGCGGTGTGCTCCAGGGACAGCACCCCACCGGTCGCTGCGGCGATGTCGGGGCTGGCCTCGTAGACGGCGACGTTGTCGAGGCCGGCCTGCAACAGCAGCAGCGCCAGCACCGGCCCGGTCAGCGACCCGCCGACGACAGCGATACGGGGCTGACGCAGGCCGACCAGGGGCGGGGCGGCGGGGACGGTGGTCAGGTCAGCGGTCGGCTCCGGGTGGTGATACCGGTGGCCCATCGGGGCTCCCTTCGGTGAAGGTGTGACGGAACCCGGGCGTGGCCGTGTCGGCCGTGCCCGGGAGGTGCGCGTCATGCGCGGTGGGGTGCGGGCCGGGCGACGGCCAGAGGTGGTGCGGGTGCGATCCGGTACCGCACTCGCGGGTACCGGTGGCGCCGGTTCACCGTCGTTGCGGTGACCCGGCCGGATCGTCATGCGTGCTCGGCCGTGTCACGACCGACGGATTGCCACGTGCGGCGGGCCGCTGGCCACCGCCGCTAGGCGGAAGCACGTGGCGGCCTACTGGTCGATGAGCTGTTCGCGGCGCATGCCGGCCAGCAGGGCCGCGAGGGCCCGGCCGGCGCGCGTGGTCTGGCCGGTGTTCGACTCGCCGTGTACCGCACGCCGCCCCTGGTCCACGAGTTCGGCGATGGTCGGCTGGTCGGCCAGGTCCGTGGTGGTGATCTCCACCTCGGGCTCGTCGACGGTGATGTTGTCGTGCTGGTAGCCGGTGAGCAGGTCGGCGAGCTGGTACCCGACGCGGCCGTGCAGCAGCGACGGGTCAGCCGCAATTTCCTGCACACTGTGCCGTGCGGCGTCCGCGACCGCGTGCAGAGGCACCTGGTCACGGTAGGTTTCGGTGAACGTCCAGGTGACGGTGATCGCGGCGCCCGCGTCGGCGGCGCCGGAATCGGGGTCGGTGGTCATGCCGTTGTTCCTCCCTTGTGGACGGCAAGCGCCATGCCCGGTGCGGGCGTGGCTGACGGACAGGTCGAAGGCGCCGTGTGCGCCGCCGGGGTTTGGGTGAGCCGCGTCGTTGCCGCGGTCTTGGTGGGCCTGTGTGCAAGCCCCCATCTGGCGCCGGGGTCCGGTAGGCACGCTGGGTGGAGTTCGATCATCGGGAACACCTCGTCGGGCACGCGGCAGCCCTGCGGGTGCTGTCCGGCTTGTCGTCGCTCATCGGGCAGCCCGCCCGTTGCCGATGGCGTGTTCGACGACGGCCGGCGCGGGGACCGGTGGCGTGGCCGCGTACCGGCATGCGACGCGGGTGCCGTGGTGCTTGCCGGCGCAGTCGATGTCGCGGAGCTGCCGGCGGGGATCGGCGGCCTTCTGGCGCAGGGTTCGTTCCAGGTCGTCGATCTGGGTGCCGTACAGCTTCTCGTAGTGGACCTGTTCGTCGGCCTGGCCCGGTGTGATTGATCTGTCGGGAAACGCCCGCAGCCACGTGCGGAAGTACACGCCAGCGGTGGGGCCGTGCAGCGGGGCGCGCAGGCTCGCCTCGCAGCAGACGAGGCACAGTTCGGCCGCGGTGGCCGGGCGGGTGTCGGCACCGGCAGCGATGCGGTCGAGCAGTTCGGCCGCGTGGGAGCGGTAGACGAACTCGGAACCCATGCCCGGACCGATGTCACGGGGCCGGATGAGCCCGAACGAGTGGTACAGGGCGTCGGCATGGTCCGGGTGGCGGCGGGTCGCCCGCGCGATCTCGTCCTCCGCCCAGTCCATGGCGGCGTCCACGGAAGCGAGCTCGTTCATGAGCGTGGCCGCCAGCGCGGCAACATCCGACTCGGCGCTGGTGGGCGGACCGCCGGAACCCTCGCCCGTCGGCCGGGAGCCGAGGGCGGTGTGGTGGATGGTCAACAGATTGCTCCGTCCTTTGAGGACGGACGCTGCACGCACTGGGTGGGCCCGTCACGGGCCGGCAGTTGCGCGCAATGCCCGTGGCGGTTCAACCGGGGGTATGGTGGGGCAGCAGGCGCGTCAGGTCTGGCTCGGTCGGCCGGCCGTGGTGAGCAAGGCGGGCCGCGTGAGCGGAGCCCGACGACGACGGGTCAGGCAACGCGGCGGATGGTGGCGATCTGGTCGGCCCACGCATCGACCTTCGTCAATTTTACGACGTCTCCGGTGTGGGGTGCCTGTATCAGCAGCCCTTGTCCTATGTAGAGACCGACGTGGCCGGGGTCGCTCATCGTCCCGTCGCTGCCGGGTATGAAGATCAGATCTCCGGGCCGTAGATCGGCGAGGCCGGCGACGGGTGTGCCGGCGTGCTGCTGGTCGTCGGTGACGCGGGGCAGGCTGATCCCGCCGATCCGGTAGGCCTGCTGGACGAGGCTGGAGCAGTCGCACTGCTTGGCCGGGTTGCCGGAGTGCGGGTCGGTGCAGTCGCCCCCGAAGGTGTACGGGGTGCCGAGCTGCTGCAACGCCCACCAGATCGCTATCATGACGGACAGTGGTGTGTCGGGCGGGAGGGTGAAGTCGGCGGGCAGCGCTTCCCCGGCGCCGGACATGCCGTCGCCGCCGTTGCAGCCGCCGTACATGCCGACGGTGAGCGCGACCAACGCGGTGGCGTCGGGCTCCCATTTCGCGTACGCGTCAGGGTAGGCACTGGCCTGGACCGCCTGCGCCGCCTCGGTCACCGGCAGTTGCTCCCACCCGGGGATGGTGAGCAGCTTGTCGTAGAACTTGTTGGACGCATACACCGGATCCATGATCTGTTCGGGCGTTCCCCAGCCTTGGCTGGGTCGCTGCTGGAACAGGCCCAACGAGTCGTGGTCGTTGTCCTCGCCGAGGTCGCCGAGGTTGCGCAGCGATGACTCCTGCAGCGCGGTCGCGACCGCGATGATCAGGCCACGTGGTGGTATGCCACGGCCGGCGCCGACGGCGACGATGAGGGCCGCGTTGGTGAGTTGTTCGCTGTCGTATCCGGACACCGGTGTCGAGGTGGCCGCTGCGGACGCGGTCGCGGACGGGTCGATGCGTGGGGTGCAGGCGGAGGCGCCGCCGGCGAGGCCGATGAGCCCGCCGACGCAGAGCATGGCGATGCCGACGACGGCTGCCACCAGCACGGTGGCGGCGCGGCCGGTCATGGTTGGCCGCCGGAGCGGAGTGTGGTGTTGGTGTCCACGGGTGGTGTCCTTTCGAGGCGGTGGCTGCGGCCCGGGCGGTGCCCGGGACGGTGTGGTTCCGCCTCGGCACCGGCTGGCCGGGCCACAAGGGTTGTGGCCCGGCGAGCCGGATGCGTTGGTTATGAGGCGGGAGCCGGTTCAGGCGGCTGGTGGCCGTTGGGGCTGACCAGTTGTGCCAGCCGCACGGCTGGTGGGATCGGGGAGTCGAGCAGCCCGGTGGCGCCGACGCTGCGGATCCACTGGGCCTGCCGCACGGAGATGCCGTGCCGGCCGGCGAACTCTTTGGCATCGATGTCGGAGTCGGCGGCCAATTCGGCCCACAGCTCCCGCCACCGGTCGTAGGCGTCCTGGCTGGTCGGCACCCGGCGCAGCACGTCGGTCGGCGGCATCGGCGCCGTGGCGATCGACGGCGCTACGGCGTCGACTTCGCCGCCGCCGTCGGCGATGTCGACCGCCCGGTCAGGTACGGGCGTCAGCGGCTGCGGTGGCCGCAGGTCGGCGCCGATCGCCTGCGCCCAGCCGACGACGTCGGACTGTGCGGTCAGCTCGGCGGCGACGGCGTCGATGTCCAATGTGGTGGCGGCGATGGCCGCCCGGACCGGATCCTGGTGCCGGGACCGGATCAGGGTCTCCACATGGGTGGCCAGCGCGGCGCGGCGCTGCTCCTCGCGCAACTGCTGGCGAGCCACGGCGAGGGACTCGTGGATGCTGTAGCCGTGTTCTACCGCCAGGAACTGGGCCCGGCGGGTGACGTCGGGTTCCCGCCGCCACTGGGCGAGGGAGTAGATCGGCGCGGTGTCGGCCAGCTTGCCCGCGGCGCGCAACGCGTCGCGGCGACGGTCGGCGGCGTGCAGCAGCCACACGGTGTAGGCGAAGACGCCGAGACCGCCGAACACGGCGGCGAGGTACGGTACGTCGGCGTGGCCGATGATGTTGATGGCGACGCCGGTGGTGACGGAGCCGAGGGACAGGATGCGCCAGCCGTATCCGGCTTCGCCGCGGCGGCGGCGGTCGTCGGCGAACGCGGAGGTGACGACGCCGCCGAGGTCGATGACGGCCGCGAACGGTGTCACCATCAGCGCCCGCCACCACCAGTCGAGGTCGGCGGGCCAGGGGATGGTTGTCACGCCGACCCAGATCTGGCCGATCGTGGAGCCGAGCGCGGCGATGATGTAGAACACCCAGGCCGTGCGTTCCGCGGCCCGGCTGTGTTCGGTGGCGTTGGTGCTGGAGATGAGGTTCATGCCGCACCTGCCTTGCGGCGGTGACGGCCGGTGGTCGAGGTCATTGGGTTCCTCCTGCAGCTGTGTGCAGGCCCAGCGCCCCGGTGCGGGACGCAGGGCCTGGTCGGCGTGTGCGTCCCGCGGGTGCGGGCACCGGTGGCGCCCGCGCTCCGGCGGAATGACGGGTCATGGGGTGATGGTCTGGAACCGTGCGGGTTTGAGGGTGGTCCGCCGTACGCTGCCGGCCGCGGCGAGCCGCAGCAGGTGCCGGCGGACCGTGCCGTGCGACAGGCGAAGCGGCTTCGCCAGCTCGTAGGGGCTGAAGTCCAGCTGCGGGTGGGCACGCAGGTGCGCCAGCACCAGCAGCACGACCTGCCCGTCAGGGCGACGGACGTGTCCGGACGCGGTCAACGGATGCGGCACGGCGGCGCTCCGCGGCGATCGCGGCGTGGCCGGCACGGCGGCGGATGGTGCTGCACCATGGCTCCTCCGACAGGTGGGGTGGCCGTGCAGCACGGTGCGCCGCACGGGAAGGCTGAGGTCGTCGTGGGTCGCGGGCCCGCGCGGGCGTTGGTCAACCCGGACGGGGCGACGCTGGCGCGAGGCTGTGCGGCCCGGCGGGATGGTGTGGGTGGGTCGCGGCGACCCACGGTGAGTCGCGGGGTCGTTGCGGCGACCCGCGGGCGACCCGGCGTGGGTCGCGGGTCAGCCGGTGCGGTGGCGGCGGCACATCGTGGTGCCTGCTGCCCGCCGGGGCTGATTGGGCTGTGGTGGCTGGGTTGCGGCGGCGAAGCTGGGGCCCGGGGCCGGGCTATCCGGCGATCTGCATGAGGATGGCGTGGCGGCGGGCGCCTTGCAGGTAGATCGGCAGCCGGTCGGCGATCGCGTGCACGGCGATGCTGTCGCCGTCGAGGAACGTGAGGACCTGCTGCGCGAAGGCCGGGTTGAGGATCAGCGGGTGGGTCGGGCCGGCCAGATCGGCGATGGCCACGGGTGTGGTGTGCATGGGTGCGCCGGAGTCGGCGCGGACCACGACGTCCAGGACACCGGCTCGGCCGGGTTCGAGGCGGACGCGCGGGTGCCGGGTGGTCGCGGTGAGGTCGTGTGCGGTGTTCAACGCCGCGACCAGCGCGATGCGGTTGACGCTGAAGGTGCTGGTGGCGTCGTCGAGCACGTCTTCGCGGATCTTCTCCAGGTTGGGAAAGGAACCTCCGCCGGTCTTGGCGGCCAGCCGCACGCGGTCGGTGCGCCACGCCACGTGGCTGTCGTCGGTGTGCACGCGCACCTGCCCGTTCGGGTCGAGGGTGTGCAGCAGCCGCACGGCCCGTCGGGCCGCGTTGGCGGGCATCCGCACGTCGACGGGTTCGCCGTGCGGATCGCCCCAGGTGCCGCGGTGGATGCGGTAGGAGTCGGTGGCCTCGACCATCAGCACGACCTGTGGGTGGTCGCGGAGCAGGCGAACGGCCGCCAGTTCGGGGCGGGTCGTCTCGCGGCCGGCGGCGGTGGCGACGCCGCCGACGAGGTCGCACCAGTCGGTGACCGGGCCGCAGGTTACCGGCTGCTGGTGTGGTTCCGGCCGCGCGGCGAGGGTCGCCGGGTCGCCTTGCGGGGTGTCGGTGTCCAGCCCGACGGCGGGACTGTCGCCGATGGACAGGTATAGCCGGTCGGCCTCGCCGTGCAGGGTGACGGTGGCGGCCTGGGCGGACTTCCCGGCCGGTTTGATCGCCGTCATTGCTGTGATCAGGGTGTCGGGTGGCAGCGCGCACCACCCGTCGGAGACTGCACCGCAAAGCGGCACGCTGGCGGTCTCGTCGCCGGTGGTCGCGGACAGGGTGAGGGTGTCGCCGTCGGCGTGCAGGTACAGCAGCCGGGTGTGGGTGCGCCAACGTTGCGGTGTCGTGTAGGGCTTCAGCGCCCGCGCCGCGGCAAGCAGCGGCGTGAACGCGACCTCCGCCTTCATCTGGTCGTGCTCCTCTCGGAAAGGGGGTTGGTCACGTACGGCAGCACCCGGCGCCCGTCCAGGCGCTGCCGCACGCGGTGGATGGGTTGGTGGCACCCCGACGCCCGCCCGAATCCACAAGGTGGCGGTGCGTGTCGGGGCGCTCGCGGTGCCGCCGGCTCAGCGGAGCCGTGCGGCCGACCGGCTCGGCAGGGTCGTTCTCGACCGTCTGTTGTGGACGGTCGGGCGGGCCGGCGGTGGTGTCAGCGGGCGGCCGTCGCTGCCTTCTGGTGGCATTGGCAGGCGCACGGGGCCGGGTCGGCGTCGGGGGCTGGTCGAGCCTGGCCGGGACAGGTGTCGCACCATTCGAGGTAGCAGCGGCGGGTGATCGGTGTCGGTACCGGCGCGGTGGGGGTGAGGTCTTCGGCCACCCAGACCGCGGCCAGGCCGGTGTCCAGCAGCCACATCAGTGACCAGCTGGTCTGGTAGCGGACCTTGAACCCGATCAGGCCGTACTGCGGCCACAGGTCCGCATCGGCGTAGCGGAACGGGTGGGTGTCGAAGTCGCAGCGGCAGCGCCACACGTCGGTGCAGCCGCAGTCCGGGACGGGGACACTGCCCAGGGCGCTGTACCCGACCGCGGCCAAACCGTTGGCGATCCCCATCCGGGGCACGATCTCGTTGACGAGCGCGCCGACCGAGAACGGCAGACTCGTCTTGCCGACGAGCCGGACCCAATGCAGTTCGGGGATCTGTGCGGCGAACCGGTGGCGGCGGGCCGGGGTGAGGTTGTACTTCAGACCGGAGATCAGCCAGGTGCGGCGGGTGTCCGGGCTCAGCGTTTCGACCAGCAGGTCCGTCGCGTCGGGGTCGTTGGCGGGGCAGACCGGCAGGTGCCCGACCTGCGGGTCGGCGCCGCAGGCCAGACAGGTGGTGGCGGTGTGGTCGGTGCCCGGATCCATCAGGGCATCCAGATGCGTCATCGCAGTCCTTTCAGGGCAAGGCGTTCCCCCGATGCGACGGGAGCACGCGGGAATGTGGTCCCGGCGGCGCCGGGCAGGTTGCATGGGCGGACGGCCCAGCCTCGGCAATCGACGCCGTGGGGCTGGGCCGCCCGTTTGCGGGACGGGTCAGTCGGGGTCCGCCGCGAAGATCTGCGCCAGCGTCGGCGCCGGCTCGGTCATGACGGCCGTGCCGTTGCCGGGTCGGGTATAGGTCCGCCGACCCGGGCCGGGAAGCGCCCCGCGCTGCCCTGCTGCCACGAGTGGATGGGGATGACGGGGTTGTCGGTGCGGGCCCGGCGGTCCAACACGCGCAGCGGTTCCCGCTCGGCGCCGGGTGGGCGCGGTTCGTAGCGTTCCTCCAGGCACCGCACATAGTCCACCTGGGAGGCGAACGGGTAGTAGGCGCCGTCGTACCAGGCGCCGCCGAGCCGGTCGCAGCAGGAGACCGAGACGGGGTACCAGCCGTTGAGGCTGACCGTCACGCAGTGCCCGCAGGTCAGGTCCAGCTCGAAGATGCACAGCCGGTGCACTTCGGTCGCATCGCCGTGCGCGGCGGCTGTCTGCGACCGTGCGGCGGGTGGCGTGCCAGGCCCGACGATGGTCGGCTGCGCGGGGCGGTTGGAATCGGTCATTGGGCACCGACCACAGTGACCAACGCGCGCATGTGGCGGATGGCGCGACGCTCCAGGCCACGCACCGCCTCCCGGGTGCGGTCCATCTCGATGGCGGCGACGTCGCGCGGGTAGCCGGCCAGGCGCAGCTGCACCGCCTGCCGCTGCCCGTCCGTCAGCTGCGCGCAGGCCAACAGCGCAGCCACGAGCGTGATCCGCAGCGTGTCCGTCTGGGCCGCTGCCGGCGGCAGGGGCTGCTCGTGCACTTCGTGCGCGGCGCGGCGCTGACGGCGCACGCCCCAGACGTGCCTGGTGCAGGCACGGGCGGCCAGGCGCAGCAGCCAACCCACGACGTCGTCGTCGGCGTCGGGCAGGCCGATCAGAGCGTCGGCGAAGGTGTCCTGGACCAGGTCTACAGGGCGGCGAACGCCTCGATGTCGCCGGCCTGGGCCTGGTGCAGCAGGGCGACGGCTTCCGGCGTGGTGCGGGTCCGCCCGTCGGTGCCGACGGCCGGGGTGATCGGTGGTGCCATGTCAGACCTCCCAAGGGTTTGGGCAGGACCGGGCACGGCACGAAGGCCGTGCCCGGGGTGCGCGGGAGTGCGCAAATGTGGCCGGGCAACGGCCGGGAACGATGTTGGCTGTTGGCGGAGACCAGTCCGCCCGATCAGGTCAGCGCTGCCGCAGCTGGGCGACGGCGCGTGGCTGCGCGGTGGTGCTGTCCGGTGCGAGCACGCTGGTGGACCACAGTCCGCGCTCGAAGACGGTGGCGCCGTCGTGGACCTGGTGGTCGCCGACGATGACCCCGACGGGGACGGGCTCGTTGCCCGACCAGACACCGATCACCGTGTAGCTGGTCGGCGGCCGTACCGCGGTGGCCTCCAACAGCACGGCCACTTCACGGTTGACCAGGTCGGCGACGTGGCCGAGTGCTTCGACGGCGGCGTCGATGCCGCTGGTGGCCCCGTCGTCGACGAAGTCGTCGAAGCCTTGGTGGCGGGTGCCGATCCGGACGGCGCGTTCACCGAGCCGCAGATCGGCGGTGATCATCGCGCCGCCGTCGATCCCGTCTCCGTCCGCGGTGCGCCACAGTTGCACGCACTGAAGCGGTGGCCGGGTGGCCCACACCTGCGGTTCCGCGTTGCACGCCAACGCTGCCAGCAGGTCTTCCAGCCGGGCCACGATGGTCACCTCCACGGTGCTGAAGGATTCGTCGATGCCGAACTCGTCGGCGGCCCACTCGGTGAGCCACCGCCGGGCGGCGTCACGGTTGTAGGCCACCGCCACCGGCTTGGTGCCGCCGCGCAGCGCGGCGAGTTTCTGGGCCAGCCCACGCCACTGCCGGACCTCGGCGGTGGGTTCGTGGTGGTCCGGGTCGGTGCAGGTGCCTTCGGTGAGCGCGGCGAGCAGCTGGTCGTGCTGACCAATGTCGAGCCACAGGCCGCGCTGCACGGCTGCGGCTGTGGCGTCGAGGTTGGAGTCGTCGGTCACGGATGTACCTCCTCGCGGGACGTGATGGGGGTGGGGCCGCCCGGGGTCACCGAGCGGCCGTGGGCAGGTACGCCGTCACCGTGTCGGCGGCGGCGGCCAGCAGGTCCCGGTGGACGGCGTGGATGGACGCGGTGACGTCGGCGTCGGCCGGGGCCGGATCGTCGTCGGTGACGGGTTGCGGCGTGGTCGCTGCGGGTTCGTCGCCGGCGGCGCCGATCTGGTGGGGCAGGCTGGTGAGCACCGCGCGGACGGTGTCGGCGTCGGTGTCCAGGGCGAGCCCGAGCAGCGCGCCGAGGATGTCGCCGAGCGCCTGGCCGGCGGTGCGGGCCTGCGCGAGCAGTTGTTCGGGTTCGACCAGTTGGTCTGTCGGCCCGTAGGCGTAGGCCTCCAGCAGGGTCAGGCTGCGGTAGAGCTGGCCCAGCGGCGGCAGCTCACCGACGACGGTGAACCCGCACTCGCGGGGCAGCCGGAACCGGCCGTCGACCTGTTCGATCTGATCGGCTGGCAGGTTCGCCTCGACCAGCTCGACCTGCCCGTCGTCGGCTTGGCGTAGCGTCCACCCGAGCGCGGCGACCTGTGCGGGTTCGTCGCCGAGACTGGCCAGATCGGCCAGCAGGTGCGCCATCGCGGCGGGTTCGAGCATCGGTTGCCAGCCGTCGTGGATCGCGGCGGGTTCGAGCATCGGTTGCCAGCCGTCGTGGAACAGCTCGGCGCGGCCCAGCCGCACCGAGGCGTCGTACACGCCGGCCAGTCCGTCGGTGGTGACCTTCACGATCAGGTCGGTCTGCGACGGCGGCGGCCAAGAGGAGAGCATCTGTCGTCTGTCCTTTCTGGACGGTCATTCGCGCTGGTTGGTCAGCCGGTGAAGACGTCGGTGTCCTCGACCGTGATCCGGGTCGGTACGGTGCCGTCGCCGGCGAACAGCCACGGTTCGGTCTCGTCCAGGTGCACCGAGACCCGCAGCCGGCCGTGGCGGTCGATGTAGGCGAAGACCAGGACGCCAGCGACCTGCAGGGCCGGGTGCGGGGTGTCGAAGGTGGCTGGGTGCACCTGGGTGGCGAGGTTGGCGGCCAAGGCGGACACGGCGGTGGCCTGTCCGCGTTGGCGGTACCGGGCGGCGCGTCGCCGCCAGGTGTCGGGCTCGCCGCCCGGCATGGGGACGCCGTCGTTGGACGCCGCGTACCGCTCGCACCGCGCCGCGACCGCTTCGCAGCAGCGTGCGGCGGCGGCGTAGAGGCTTGCCTGGGTGAGCGTCTCGATCGGCTCGCCCGTCCCGCCGGGCACCTGCTGGGTGGACAGGTCGTGGATGCGGAGTCGCAGGCCGTGCTGGTCTTCGTTGAGGGTCAGGTGGTAGTGGTAGTCGAGGTCGCGGGACGGTTGGGCGTCGGTGTAGCGGCGGCCGGTCTGCTCGTCGTCGGGCAGCGTGCCGGGATGGTCGTTGGTGTAGCGCAGGTAGCTGGCCACGGTCAGCGGCAGCCGCGCTTCCACGGTCCAGGTGTAGAAGTCGGCCAGGTGCGGGATCAGGAACTCGGGGCTCGCGTGGTCGGAGAGGAACTGGCGCGTTGCGCTGGTTTGTGTTCCGGTGAGTTCGTCGATGCTGACGAGCGTTCGTGCTTGCATCGTGGTGTCCGTTCTGGAGGGTCAGTCGATCGGCCCGCCCGTGCAGGGCGCGGACGGGCCGGTGTTCGGGTCAGGCGGCCCGGGCGGGTGACAGCAGTTGCTGGGTCCGGTGGCCGAGCGGGGGCCGATGGCGCCCTCGGCGGTACGCGGATGCAACCGCACGCGGGTGCCGTTGCCGTGGTGGTACAGGACGTCGGCCGCGGCTGGGTACCGGGACTCAGCCGGGTGCGGTAGTGAGTTGTGCGCGGAGTCGGGTGGCCAGCTCTCGCCAGCGGTCGACGCGTGCCCAGTCGCCGTCGTGCCGTGCGCACGCGGTGTCGCCGGTGCAGATGGCGCAGTCGATATCGGCGCAGGGGCGTTCGGCGGCGGCGCCGAGCCCGTCGAGGACGTCCTCCCAGTCCGTGGCGCCAAGGTGCAGTGCCACGGTGGGTGTCGGGTCTGGTCGGGTCATAGCCGGTACCGGGTTTCGCCGCGGTTGTCGACCTCGACGGCGAGGTCGACAGGTGGGCGGGCGTCGTTATCGATGTGCACGTACAACTCGGGCGCTTCGCCGACGCGTGGGGAACGCAGTCGGATGAGCACGCAGACGCCGAACACCTCGACGACGTACATGTCGCTGGCGTCGTCGCTGTCCGGCTCGTCACTGCGGTCGAACACTCTGATCTGGACCTGCCGGACCCGGAAGTCGTCGTATGGCAGGGCCGGACCGTGGTCTGCTGCACTCGGCGGGGCCGCGGCGGCGCCGGTCGTCGGTTCGTCCATTGTGGATTCGGTTCTCGCTTTCTCCGCCGTCCGGCGGTGGCACGTCACCAGCCGCTGGTGGTGCACCATCCACGGACGCCGGTGGTGTCCGCTCGGCTGGGAGCTGGAGAGCTCCACCTGGTGCTGTCGAGTCGGGGTGTTGCTGTGCGGCGGGCACCCTTCCGGTTGTCGGCCTGCGGGGCGACAACCGGAAGGGGACGCCGGACGGGATCAGTGCAGCGGTGCCGCGGGCCAAGTGAGGGCGGCGCCGTTGACGGTGACCGCGGGTGTGGGGTCGGTCAGGCGCAGCACCGCGCCGGCGGGCAGGGTGACGCGCTCGCCGTCGGTGTAGGTGAGCACCCACCATCCGTCGCGGCCCTGCCAGGGCGCGGCGGCGACGGTGTGGATGGTGCCGTTGGCGGCGACGACGTCGTCGCCGTGGCGCAGGTTGTGGACGGGTTCGAGGCGGTGCCCGTCGGCGGGTTGGACAACCCAGGGTGCGACGGTGCGGGTCAGCACGCCGGCTGTGGTGCTGAACAGGCTGATGCCGACGCTGGTGTGAGCGACGGAGATGACGGTGGCGGGCAGCCACGCGGCGTGGGCGTTGACGTGCACGGCCTGTCCCGGGAACAGGTCGGGGCGGGGCCGGCGCGGGGCGAGCGGGTGACTGGTCATGCTGGGCTCCTTCGGGGTGAGGACATGCGGAGTCCGGGCACGGCCGACTGGCCGTGCCCGGGGTGCGCGGTCGCGCGGGTTGGGCCGGGCTACGGCCAGGAAGTGAGGCAGTGGTGCGGGTGGCGGCGGCGCGGCCCGCCGGGTGCGGCGCTGGCGCTTTGCCGCCAGTGGGTTGGCGTGCGAGGTCGCACAGGTGTGGCCGGGCATCGGCCGGTGACGGCTGTCAGGGAGGGCGCTGTACCGGAGAGCCGGCGTGCCGTGACGCGGTCACTCCGCGGCGGACAGTGGCCGGATTCGCACGGTGACGCACCGGATCGGATGGCCGGTGACGGTCGGCGCCATCGGGTCGATGATCTCGTGGAGGCAGGTAGCCGCGGGCCTGGTCATCGGGCGATCACCACCTCGTCGTCGAGGACGGTGAACCACGCGACGGTCTGGGCGCCGCGTAGTGCGGCCAGCCAGCCAGCGATGTCGGCATCGGGATCGTCGGGGTCCGGCAGCGGGTGGTGGCGGACAAAGTCGGGGTCGTCGTCGGCCAGGGTTCCGGCGCCGTCGACGGCGGTCGCGAAGATCCGGACGGCTTCCCGTTGGACGGCGTCCACGCTGCGACCGATGATGAGGATCGGAGCGTCTTCCCACTCGATGAGCCCGTACACGTCCGCGCCGACCGGCGCTGAGATCGGTCGGGGCCGGACCGGGCAGATCCACATCCGGGTCTTCACCGCGCCGCCCCGCCCTCGGCGTTGCCGTCGGTTGGCGCCGACGGCGAGGCACCGCTACGGCGACGCGCCGACGCGGGCTCGAACACGGCGACCTGACCTCGGCCGGCCTGCTTGGCCGAGCGCATCGCGGTGTCGGACCGTACGAGGGTCAGCCGCGCGTCGTCCGCGCCGCTCGCGGTGAGGGCGGCGACGCCGGCGCAGGCGCTGACCGTGACGGTGAGCGGGTGTCCGCCGAGGTGAATCTCGGTCGGCTCGGCCACCGCGGCGAGAAGCTGGGCGGCCAGGTTGGTGGCGTCGGTGATCGGCCGGTCGACGATCGCGGCCAGCTCGTCGCGACGAAGCCGGAACGACGACCCGCCCGCTGCGGCAGCGAGGTGCTGGACCCGTCCGGCGATCAGGACGAGGAGCTGGTCGAGCGCGCGGTCGCCGAAACGGCTGACGAACGGCCGCGACTCGTCGAGGTTGACCAGGATGACGGCGGCTCGGCGGCGCTGGCTGGTGGCGGTGGCCATCGCCTCGTGGAAGGCGAAGCGGCTGCCCGAGCCGGTCAGCGGGTCACGGCGCGCCGCGTGCGCGGCGGCGAGCAGTGTCGTGCGTTGCCGTGCGTCCCTGCGGCGCCGAAGGACACGCCAGGTCGCTGCGGCGGCGACAGCGACGGCCGCGAGGACGGTGAGGATCTGTGCTGGGGTGGACATTGGTGCCCACACCTCCATCCCTGGGTTGGGAGGTGTTGGGGGCAGCCGGGATGCCACCGGCTGCCCTCACCTCACGGGGTGTTGGCCCCACCGAGGTCGGTGGGAATGCCGGCGGCGCCCGTGCGGGCACCGAAGGTGGATCAGATGGTCAGCTGCTGGCCGGTGCGTCGCGTCGCACCTGCGGCGGACCGGCGACCTGCAGGTCGGCCAGGAGCTGGTCGAGTTGGTCAAGCTGGTCTTGGGTCAGGCTCACCGTGTTGGCGCCGCGGACGCCGGTGACGACGATCGGTCCGACGTACGCGGCGGCACGGCCGCCGAGGCGCAGGACCAGTCGGGACCCGACCGGGTTGACGGGCCGGCGGCGCAGGCCGCCTTCCTCGTCGCACCACAGCGCGAGCGTGTGGTCGTCGACCCGGATGTCCTCCAGCCAGCCGCCCACAGCCGCGAGGACGACGTCGTCGATGGTGTCGGTGTCGGCCATGCGGTGGTGGTGTTCGTGGCTGGTGCCGTCCTCGGCGATGACGAGGTACGTGAAGATGGCTTCGGTCATTCCGTGTCCCGTTCCTTCCTTTGTGGACAGACGGGTGGGGCACGGCCGTGTTGCCGCGCCCCGGTGGTGGTGTTCGTTGGCGGCTGGCCGGGCATCGGCCGGAGCAGCGGTGCTCCGCGGTGGTGGTTGTTTCGGTTGCCGGGCCGCGGGGTGGTCAGCTGTGGGCGGACCATTCCCCCGGCGTCGGGGCGTCGGATGGGTAGGACGGCTGGTGTTCGTGCTCAGCGGCGACCGGTCGGGCCGGTGTGGTCGACACCGAGCCGTCGTCGCCGATGACGGCCGGGCAGCCCGCGACGGTGCAGACCCGTGGGTCCCGGTGGAAGATCACCGCGTAGACGAAGCCGCTGGCGTTGGTGACGAGCAGGGACAGGTGGCCTTCGGCGGTGATGGAGGTTTCCGCGCCGGACCCCATCGAGAACAGGCGGGTCAGGTGCCATTGCCAACTGGTGGCGGCCCGCTGGTAGATGTCGGAGCCGAGTCCAAACCGGTGCCCGAGCGCGGTGACGTGCTCGGTGCAGGCCGCGATGATGTCGGTAGCCTCGCGGGACACGCGTAGGTGGTGGATGGCCGGCCTCCGATCGGGCAGCTGTGGCGTGGGGTCAGGGACGGTCGGGTCGTCGTAGGACGACGGCATCGCGTTGATCAGGTTGATTGAGATGGTCATTGCGGTGCCCCACTCGTCGGCGCGGTTGGTGGCCGCGGCGGCGATGGCCGTCCACTGGCTGGTGGGGATGGCGAATTCGGTGGGGTTGAGGCGCTGGTCCGGGCCGAACGTGTCGAGGGTGCGGCCCAGGTCGGTGAGCAGCGCGGTGTAGAGGCCGTTGATGGTGGCCACCAACACGTCGCCGGTGCTCGTTGCGGCGGCGATGGCGTCGAAGAGGCCGGCCAGTTCGGCGTCGCTCAACGCGCGCCGCACGCCGGTGGGGGTCGAGGTCACGGTGTCTCCCGTCGGCGTCACTGGTGGGTTCCGATGCCGGGCAGGGCCAGGCTGCAGCGGGCGCCGCAGACGGGGCAGTAGATGGCGAACCCGCCGCAGTCGCAGCTCAGGTCGGTGTCGGAGTCTGCGTATGCGGCGCAGGCGCGGCAGGGCCGCATCGGCACCTGCGGGTCCGGGCCGAACACCGCGGCGACCGTGGTGTCCTCGCCTTCGTGGTCGATGAGGCCGCGGCCACCGTCCCAGGTGAGGCGATGCCCGGTCGGGCAGACGATGTCCACCGTGCTGACCTGGTACCAGTAGCCCTCGTCGGTGGTGATGTCCGGGTACACGACCGGGTCGCCGTCCTCGACGATCACGATCGCGACCGCCTGGGTGGTGGGTCCGGGCGCGGCGGCCAGGATGATGCTGACCGGCCGGGTCAGCCGTTCGTCGTCGTGGTCGATCGGCGCGCCTTCGCTGACCGGCCAGCCGCGGGCGGCGCACCACAGCACCACCCGGTTGGATACGTCCATCGACGTGACCTGCTCGCGGAACAGGTCGTGGCCGGTGAAGTCGCGCAGCATGGCGGTGAAGTCGTTGGCGCGCTCGCCGACGCGCTGGTCGACCCAGGCGTCGGTGTCGATGAGGTAGTAGCCGCGTTCGATGCGCACGGCAGGGTCCATGGGTTTCCTCTCACTTCGGGTTGGGCACACGTGGTGCCGGAAGGTGGGTGCGAACCACCGCCACCCCAAACGGGTGGTGCGGCGGCACTGGTGGGTGGCGCCGGCGTCCTCGTCTCGGACCGGCCGGGCCCGCCAGAGCGGGGGCCGGTCGTCGGTGACGGTCTCCCCCAGGTCCTCATGCATGGCGGCCACCACCGTGCATCGCGGTCGTGTCGATGTTGTGCATGTCGTCTCTCCCTGCGACGTGGGCCGTCCACTCTGGACGGTTGTGCCCGGCTGGGCGGTGAAACCCAGCCGGGCTCGGTCACTTCAAACCGACAGGACCGCAAGTTCGGCCGCGAGCAGCTCGCAGCACAGGTCACACGCCATCGTGGGTTCGGCGGCACCGAGGTCGATCGGCGCCACCGGGTTGCCCTCGGCGGGCGGACGCTTGCAGATCTGGCAGGTCTTGGTGTCCATGTGGGTCTCCTCCCACTCGGCCGCCTCGATGGGCGGGCGTGGACCCGGCCGGGGTCGAACCGGCCCACAGGCGGATCGGCTGCGTGGCACGCACCGATGCGCGCTGCAGCGGAGCACGGGTGCTGTCCGCCAGGCGCTGCCTGTTGCTCCGCACCGAGTGCGGTCCTGCAGTCCATGGGCCCGGGCGCTGCCGTGTCGGCTGCTGCTCCTGGGCGGTGCTGATGTCTGGCATGCGCAACGGCGCGTCCATGCGTCGGCGGTGAGCGGGTCGTCCAGCCAGGGCAAGGGTTCGTCGTCGACCGCCCGGTGCCGGGCGGGCGACGACGTCTTGCGGGTGAGCCGGACGCTCACCGCGCACCACGGCGGACCGGTTGGCCGGCACCGTCGACCCGGTCGCAGTCGCGGACGTGGTCGACGACCAGGTCGGCCTGGCTGGCGTCGATGCTCGTTCCGCAGCCGGGACACGACCAGAGATCCTGGGCGGTGCGCAGCAAGTCGGTGATCTGGTCGTCGGTGGGCCAGGTGTCGAAGCAGCCGTCCTCGGTGAGGTCGGCGCCGGTGTCGGTGCGGTGGACTTCGAAGCTGCGTCCTTCGTCGGCCCAGACCAGTTCGGTGATCTGCACCTGCACGCCGTCGACGGTGCGGGTGCCGCGGTCGATCGCGCGCGTGACTCGGTTCATGGAGACCTCCGGTGCGGGTTTGTCGGCGATCGCTTCGAGGCCGTCCGGTGCGGCCAATCCCTCATTCGTGTGGTAGTGCGGCGGCGCTGACTTGGGTGGTTGGGCGTGCGCGGCGGACAGCGGGTCACGCCGGGCCGCGCCTCTGCCGCCGGCGGCGCTCGATGTCCATCCGGTGCTTGTACGCGGTGAGGACGGCCCAGAGCCGGCGGATGAGCCGGAAGGCCGGCGCTGTCGAGTCGACAGGTTCGTCCACCGTGTGGAGGGTCACCGCGGCGGCGTCGAGTTCTTCGACGATCTGGTCGAGGTGGTCCATACGCCGGGACAACCGGTCGAGCCGGTGTACCAGCAGCAGGTCGAACGCGCCGGACGCCGCTGCGCTCAGCATGCGCGCAACGGCAGGCCGCGGTCCGCGCCAGCTGCGGCTTGGTGTGAGGTCGCAGTAGGCGGCGACGACCCTCCACTGTGGCTGGTGCGTGTCGAGGTAGCTGCGCAGCGCGGCTTCCTGATGGTCGAGCGTGGCGGGCTCGTGCCCGCTCATGTACACCGCGACGCGCAGCTGTGAACCGCCCCGGGTTTTTTGGAGGCTCCCAAGCTTGCGAAGGTGGGAGTCATGCCAGCACCGAGGAAGTGCTCGGATGAGATCAAGGACCGGGCCGTGCGGATGGTGTTGCAGGTCCGGCGGGAGTCCGGTCAGCGTGCCGGGGCGGTGGCCGCGGTGGCGGCGAAGTTGGGGATCAATCGGGAGACGTTGCGGGGTTGGGTGCGCCAG
>WNGF01001257.1_pt1 | contig 37269 bp, 35 predicted proteins | sample 5400641 | NCBI WGS metagenome assembly WNGF01 (sample SAMN13153371, study PRJNA577476) | soil metagenome | isolation source: 80 cm soil or saprolite under grassland replicate 2 | place: USA:California | collected 2016-06-15 | reverse complement strand
GGTAGCTGCGCCGTGTTCTCTGTGCCTGCTTGGCGTGTCAGGCTTTCTGCGGCGGCGCAGTTGATTCGCGCTTAACCAGATATGTTGAAACTCTAATTTCCCCACCCTTTTGACGTGGGTGTCGAATGGTGGCCATCAGAACCTCGACAGCTTTGCGGCCGATTTCCATCCGCGGCGAACAGACGGTCGTCAGCGGCGGATCAGAGAGCGCCGCAAAGGCAATGTCGTCGAAGCCTATGAGGGAAATGTCTTGCGGAACAGTTAAGCCTGCTGCGCGGAACTGTTGCATCGCACCGAGGGCCATCATGTCATTTGCGACCACGAGCGCAGTTGGAAGATTTCCTGCCGCGAATATCTCTTTAGCAGCACGCTGCCCTCCTTCAAACTTAAAGTCTCCTTCGTAGACCTTCGGTTTGCGAGCGCGCGGAAAATGGCGCCTCATCGAAGCCAAAAAAGCTTCGCGCCGGATGACTGCAGAACGGAAGCAACTCGGCCCTGCGATGTGCGCAATCTTTCGGTGGCCCAGAGAGACAAGATGTCGGACGGCCTCTTCAATTCCCACGGCATAATCCACGAGGATGTTGCTCATATGCTCCCCGGGAATTCCGAGGTTGTGAAAGACCACGCAAACCTGCTTACGCGCCAGCTCATCAATTAATTCAGGATCAAGTTCCGACGTCATCAGAGCAACGCCCGCCACCTTCAGTTCGATTAGACGCCGAACATAATCGGCAGCTCGCTTGGCGTCGTAATTCGTATTGACGAGAATTACATTATAGCCGCGTTCAAAGGCAGCCCCCTCAACACTCTTGACGAGCTCAGGGAAAAACGGATTGGAGATGTCCGACACTAAAAGGCCAATGATGTTGCTGCGGCCCGAAGCAAGCGTTCGCGCATGCGCGTTCGGATAATAGTTACACTGTTGAATAGCGCGCAATACCTTTTGGCGCGTGTCACCTGTGACGTATTTTGTGTTGTTAATGACATGAGAAACGGTCGCAATAGAAACACCCGCCTCACGGGCTACGTCCTTAATCCGCATAGCCCGGTGGGGGAATGATGAATACAGAGCGTTTTGTGATTCCCTCACCCTAAATCCTTACTTAGAATTTAGATTTAGAAATTAGAAATTAGAATTTGAATCCCGGGATTCGAGTCACAATTCTAATTCGGTTTTGTAAATTCCTAATGATTTCTAAATTCTAAATTCTAAGTCTCTAGCCCACTATTAGAACCGACTATCGTCAGCTGATGGTCCATACAAGGCGGGCACCTTCGCACCCATCAGACGCAGATAGACCGTCATCTGCCCACGGTGATGCGCCCAGTGGTTGATGGTGTCCTGGATCATCACATGGCGTGGCTCCTCCACGACAACCTGTCCCCGCGCCAGCAATCGCCAAGATGTCATGAGATGTTCGTCGGTGGTCTGCTCGAGCGCCGAACGCGCCTCAGCTGCGGTCTTGTCGAGGGCCTTCAGCAACACTTCGCTCGTGTCCATCCGCGGCTGCTCCATCTTCGGACCGTCCGCCGGAGCCACGTCCAGTTCGTCCCGCGTGATCTCCATGGCCATCCATGAGGGCATGGTCGCAACCATATTCGCTAAATATCCGAAGATCATCGATTTCTCGTGCGGCTTCCACTCATACTTTCCCTCAGGGACCTGTTCCAAAGCCCGGCGCGAACGCTCTACCTCACGATCAAGCTCCGCCAGTAACAACTCCGTCAATTTCATGTCCGTCTCCTCCTTGTCACGTATATTAAATCAGTCTGTCGCCTTCAACTGAAGCGCGGTCCTGCCGGTAGTGACAGCCACGACTGCGACGGTTGTGCTGAGCTGCCTGCGCTACCAACAGGGCGACTTCAACCGCGTTACGCAATCCAATCAGCCCATCTGCCAGCTTGGTCGTGCGATAAAAGGTTTCGATTTCGTTCCACAGGTGACGCAGCTCGCGAATAGCGCGCGAGAGTCGCTCCTCGCTCCGCACCAGACCAACGTAGTGCCACATGATGTTTTGAATATTCTGCATGTCCCCCTGAATCAAAGCCGGATCCGCATCAGCTACGAGCCCGCTTTCATCCCAGGCGGGCACCTCGTCAAAAGTTGTGCGCGGTGTGAAAGCCGATTTGTTTAACGACTCTTCGATGTGCCGAGCTGCCGAGTTTCCCCAGACCAAACCTTCCAGCAACGAAGTCGAAGCCAGGCGATTCGCCCCGTGGACACCTGTACAACTGATCTCACCGACTGCGTAAAGGTTAGCAATGCTCGATTGGCCCCACTGGTCCACCAGGACACCCCCGCAGAAGTAGTGTGCTGCGGGCACCACAGGTATCGGTTCTCGCGCGATGTCAATACCTACCTTTAGGCATTCGCCACGGATGTAGGGAAACCGCGCACGAATCGCATCCGCCGGCATCCGCGAGGCAATATCCAGCAGCACGTATGAATAGCCCTTCGTTTCCATCTGGTGGTGAATCGCGCGGGCGACGACATCACGTGGCGCAAGGTCTTTCCATTCGGGTGAGTACTCGCCCATAAACGGGTGGCCATTCGGTGTCAACAGTATGCCACCTTCACCACGCACCGCTTCGCTAATCAGAAAGCCCTCCCGGCCGGGAGCAGCAAGCGCCGTCGGGTGAAATTGTACGTACTCAGCGTTTGCGATTCTGGCGCCCGCGCGGTGGGCCATTGCTAGTCCATCGCCTCGCGCTCCGGGCGGGTTTGTGGTGTTGCGATAGATACGGCCGAGGCCACCCGTTGCCAGAACAGTCGCCGAAGCGAGATAGCGATGCACTGTTTGTTCGTGACGATCGAATGCGTAGACACCGTGACAGGTGATTGGCCTGTAAGTGTCGAGCGTGTCGCGCGAGTGATGAGGAAACGTGATGAGATCGACGGCGGTTAAGCTCGATTCGATCCGGACATTCGGACAACGACCCAGGGCCGACATCAAACCAGTCATGATAGCTTGCCCGGTGGCATCGCCAACGTGCAGAATTCGACGACGAGAATGCGCAGCTTCCTTGCCCCACAAAGCACGGCCGCCGGTGTCCTGGTCGAAGTGCACGCCCGCTGTTTGTTCCAGGATTTCGTGGAGGAGCCGCGGACCATCTTCGGCGAGAATTTGCGCCGCCTGAGGCGAGCTGGCGCCGGCCCCAGCAGCGAGGATGTCGGATACAAGCAACGCAGGATTATCATCGAGTCCCTCGCCAATGATCCCACCTTGAGCGTACCAGGTGTTTGACTCACGGGGCTCGGGCGCCCGAGTGATGACTGTAATCTGGCGGTTGGGATTGCGCGCCAGTCTCAGCGCGGCTGTAGCGCCGGCGATACCGCAGCCGATGATCAGGACTTCTGTTTCAATCAACGTGAGCGGGTCCTAAGGATTGTTAACCGATCGCAATCATTCTTTCGACTGACCGGGCAGCTCTCAGGCGAATGTCTTCCGGAATATCAATCACGTACTGGTTGTTTTGCAGAGACGCGAGGGTGTCCTCGAGCGTGATTTGATTCATGTGCGGGCAGCGCACGCTGCAGAGGCGCAGCATTTCCTTCTCAGGGTTTTCGGCTGCGATGTTGTCACCCATCGAACACTCTGTCAGCAGCAGATAACGCGGAGCCCTGGTGTGTTCGACATACTTGATCATGGCTTTGGTGCCTCCGGAGAAATCAGAAGCAGCAACGACTTCGGGACTGCATTCGGGATGGGCCAGGATTACAACGTCTGGAAATTGTTTTCTGACGTTCGCGATGTCCTCGACTGTAAACTTCTCATGAACTTCGCACCGGCCAGGCCAGCCAATCATCTGGTAGTCAAGATCATTTGCGAATGCTCTGTTGGGATCGAGAGTGGGAAAGACGATGTGCTTGCCGGTTTCTCGCGCGACATTCCTGGCGAGGTATTCGTCGGGAATAAAAATCACTGTGTCAGTTTTGAACGATTCGACAATGGCCACCGCATTTGCAGAAGTGCAGCAGATGTCTGACTCGGCCTTCACGTCTGCATACGTGTTGACGTAGGTGACTACGGGAACTCCCGGAAACCGGCGTTTGAGTTCGCGTACATCGGCTGCGGTGATGCTTGCTGCTAACGAACAACCGGCTTTCTCGGACGGCAATAAGACAATCTTTGTCGGGTTTAGAATCTTCGCTGTCTCAGCCATGAACCTGACGCCGCAAAAGACGATTATGTCTTTATCAGTTTGCGCTGCCTGCCGAGCCAATTCCAATGAGTCGCCAACGTAGTCCGGGATTGTATGAAACAGAGCGGGCTCCATGTAGTTGTGCCCAAGGATCACCGCGTTCTTTTCCACTTTCAGTCGACTAATCTCGGCCGCAAGTTCAGCTTTTATTCGCAGCTCAAAGTCAGGGACGATATCCCTCAATATCGCCCGCATCTGCTGATACGTTTCCTCTGTGGTGGTTGTCGCGATCATGTTAATCGTTTCCTGCCTTGTACCTTAGTTGATCTATTGCTGCTACTGGTTTCCTCAAAGTAACGCAAACTGTTAGTTTGCGGGGCCGTAGGTAACACGCGCCTTCGAGGAAGGGGCACCTTTAGCCGCCGAATGCAAGCTAACAGCTTGCGCTACAAGGTCTCAAGTTGGAGGCTGACGTCGAAGACTTTTGGCGAATGAGTCAAGGCCCCAACCGAAATGAGGTCTACTCCCGTTTCCGCAATTTGTCGCACATTCTCGAGAGAGACGTTGCCCGAGGCCTCAAGCCTGGCCCTTCCGGCAGTCATTCGTACTGCTTCACGCATTTTGTCAATAGTCATGTTATCGAGCAATATTCTCACGATACCGAGATCAAGAGCGGTTGTCACATCGTCGAGCGTTCGCGCCTCGATCTCAATTTCCAGATCGAGATTGGCTGAGCGAACTCTGCGTACAGCTTCAGCTAGAGAGCCGGCGGAGTCAATGTGATTGTCCTTGATCAGTATCATGTCGTAGAGTCCGGCTCGATGATTTTCTCCGCCACCACGCTGCACGGAGAGCTTGTCGATTTCACGTAGGCCCGGCGCTGTCTTACGCGTATCCAGAATCTTCGCTCGCGTACCTGACACAGCGTCTACAAACTGGCGCGTCAGCGTTGCTATTCCAGACATTCGTCCCAGGAAATTCAACGCCGTGCGCTCGCCCGTAAGCACTGCCCGCGCCGAACCTGAAAGATGGGCCACAATCGTACCTGTCGAAACAGCAGCGCCCTCGGACACTTGCGGCTGAAAGATTGCTCGGTCATCGAGTAGAGAAAACACTGCCGCCGCAACATCGAGCCCGGCAACAGTTCCGTTCTGCTTGGCAACTATTTGACCCCGAATCGTAGCGTCTGCCGGCACGATACCGTTGGTTGTGACGTCGCCTGTACCGATGTCTTCCAACAAAGCCTGTTGGATACAGGCGATAATCCGTGGCGAAGGTTTATTCTTTATGCCCAATTCCATAAGTTGTCAGCGAATCAAAAGATAGAACGTAAGAGGATGAGGCACAAGTTGCGATGAGACCGGTGAGGTGAAATCGGGTGGTTGCTCCTTTTAGGCCGTAATTTGTGTGGATCGGCAGAAACGCCAAAATAAACCAGGTTCTTCACTCCGGAGTGATGAACTACCTTTCCTTGAGGTTCATTTAAACACGTAAGAAGGGAATTTTTAATGGCTCGCATTTCTGGTCTCGAGAAAAGGCAGGCGCCGTGGCATTTGCGGTGGTTTTACGGTGTGATGCGCAAGATGTTCGGAAAGGATCTTACGCCGGTGAAGTTGCAGATGCGCGTGCCCGGTATAGTGTGGGGCAGCATTGGTATGGAAGCGGGCCTGAGCCGAAAGCGGCGGGTTTCGCTGCGCTACATCCAGTTGGCGAAGGTGCGGACGGCGGCCCGGGTGGGCTGTCCGTTTTGAGTGGACATTAATTCTGCCGTGGGCAGAAAAGCAGGTTTGACGGACGAGAAACTGCTGGCGCTCACCGGTGACGACCTGGCAGTATTCACTGACGTGGAACGCCTGGTGATTGAACTGACGGATGCAATGGCGGCCACACCAGCGAATGTTTCCGAAGATCTGTACATACGCTTGCGCGATAAATTCTCTGAAGAACAGTTGCTGGAGTTAGGAGCGCAGATCGCGTTTGAGAACTATCGGTCACGACTGAACCGAATCTTCGATGTGGAGAGCGATGGACTTTACACTCCAAAACAAGAAAGGCTTTGAGTAACATGATTAGCCGGCTATTCAAATATACTGAATGGGCAAACACACGTATCCTGGACTCCCTTTCCAGGACAGAAACAAACACAAAGGCTCTCAAACTACTGGCGCACCTTCTCACGGCAGAAAAAATCTGGCTGGAGCGACTGAGAGGTCAGGAGACGGTCGGAACAAACAAATCTCCAGAGCTAACCCCGGATGAATGTCGACAACTGGCGACCGACAACCAGCGCGAGTTCTATACTGTTATTGAGCGCTTCGAAGTTGATGGTCTTGACTCGCTGCTAACGTACAGAAACCTGAGCGGAAAACAATTCACGACCTCCGTCAGGGACATTCTCACGCACGTGGCCTTTCACGGAACGTATCACCGGGCCCAAATTGCTTTGATTGTACGTGCTGAAGGCGGCATACCTGTCGACACCGACTTCATTACGTTCACCCGTGAAACCGCCAACTAGTTGTCAACTAAACCATTCGCGACGCAAAACTGAAAACGGTCACTCGAAACACACATGACGGCTTTCCAAATTCTAAATTCTAAATCGAATGGGATCGGATAGATGTCAGCGAACTAACCAATTGGATAGCCGCAGTATCGGATCCGATAGTCTGATCAACCATAGCGTTGAGGTCACATAACCCACCATCATCGGAGTCTAGCCAGTCTTACAGCTTTCGGAGATAAGCCAACAGCGCCGGTCGCTCGTCCGCAGTTACGAATCCCCGATCGACGACAAGCCCGTTCGATGAAAGGATCGGCGGCAAGTTGGGTGGCGGATTGAGTCGGGCCACGCGTCGGAAGAAGGCGTCGTAGTGGTCCAGTACCTCCTCGAGCGTTGCCGCGGAGTTATTCTGAAAGTAAGGCGCGGTTCGGCTGATTCCACGCAGCTGGGTGATGTCCATGACTCCAAGGTCAGCGGTTTGGCCTGTGAGAAGCAGTCGTCCCGGGTCCGAGGTGGTGACGAATTGGAAGGTGCCATTCGCTAGAGTTATGCGGTAAGTGCGCGCGTTGCGCACAAGCCGCGGCGGACAAGGCGAGTAGCCATCCGTCGCCGGGCGCGGACAGGCAGTCTGGATGTTGTGATAGCGCACGATGGGATGCACGATTGCCGCCTCGGGAGTGGAACCACTCGGATGCAACATACTGCCGTGGCATTGGGCGCAAGCTCGGTTGAAGACTACCTTGCCCTGCTGCTCAAGCTCGTTCAGCTCGGGGTCCGGATCGGGAAGCGTTGATGAACCCGACAGAATCGCGTCGGCTAGTAGTTCGACCCCGGGCGACGAGTACAGCGTCTGCTGGAAAGCTGCGAGGTCGTCGAGCATGCGCTGCGGCGGTTCTACCGATACTTGGGCGTGTGCGAAGAGTGCGCCGCGGGCTTGTTCCTGAAGCGTGCCGAAACGCGCATCGTGCTGGTAGCCACCCTGCCGGTTAGGGCCATTAGGGTCCTGGCCCATGATTGGGAGACGTGGAGCGCCTGGCGGCCAGATCGGTAACACGCCGTCCGGTCCCGTGATCGCCACGTTGAGTACAGGCATGACCGCGCGCCAGAGATCGACCGAGGTTTCGTCGGTTGGCTGACCGGTGGCTGGATCAATCAGCTTAACGTTCAGCGGCAATGGCATAGTGATGCGAATGAGCCCGTTTTCCACCAGATTCGAGAAATCGATCGCATTATCTCCGTTGATACGAAAGTCGTCGGCGTCCACCGGCCGGAAGAGCGGATCGTCTGCATTCTTGTTGAACTCCCGTTTCGCCTGCAGCGCATCGAACCGAGCCCGGGCGGCCGCGGGAGAGAGCTGGAAGCCTTCCGATGGCATGTGGCAGTCGGCGCACGAACGTCCATTGCCACCGAGTTGGTTCAGATTGCGGTCATTGAAGGCTGCACGACCTCGCGCCACCGCATCGCACGGTTGCTCGTCGCAATTGAGTTGTATCGTGCCGTTTCCCTGTAGGACTTGCCCGAAGCCTGTGTGCGGCACGACGGCAACAGTCACGCCGATGAGGATAAGCAAACCAACGATGGCGATGACCGAATTCTTGGATCTATACATGGTCTTTCTCCTTAGTGTGTTGACCGCAGATTGAATGCGACGGATAATCTCTCGTGAGCACGCGAGAAGTCCTTCAAAATTCCCTAAACCTTCCTAAACTTTGCTAAAGGCGGCAGTGGGCGACAGACCGATGCATATTTATGAGTTCGGCCCGTTTCGTGTCGACGTACTGAGGCGCCTCCTGCTGCGTGAAGGTAAGCAGGTGCGGCTGCCCGCGAAGGCTTTTGAGATTCTGCTGGTACTGCTCGAAGGAAAAGGGCGCCTCATCGAAAAAGATGAGTTGATGCGGAAGGTTTGGCATGACGCAGTGGTGGAGGAGAACAACCTCACCGTCAACATTTCGGCGCTCAGGAAGTCTCTTACAGAAAGCCCGGGCGAACACCGGTATGTGGTAACTGTGCCTGGTCGCGGATACCAGTTTGTGGCGGACGTGCGTCAGCATGGCGGCGAACGGGCGCGGGAGAGCGAACAAGAGGCGCTGGCCAACCAGGGAGTCGCCGAAATCAGTGCCAAGCGGGTCGGCTGGGATGGCGAAGCGAAGCCTCTTTCGCAAAACAGCAGCTGGGGCCTGGAATCTGTGCCGGCACAGTTTGCAGCGGCCCAGAGAAATGGCGCAGCAAGCCACACTCACACACTATTGATTGCGGAATACTTTGAGGGTGAGATTAAACGGCACAAGCAGGGCGTGCTGTTGCTTCTTGCGGCTCTGCTCGCAACCACAATTATCGTCTCGTATTTAGCTTACTCAAACTATCTTGCCACGGGCAGCAAGACGAGAATCACTTCCATCGCAGTCTTGCCTTTTGCAAACAAGACCGGTGATCCGAACGCAGAATACCTCTCAGACGGAATCTCCGAGAGCCTCATCAACAGCCTCTCGCAATGGCCCGGCGTTAAAGTAATCGCGCGCAGTTCCGCCTTCAAGTACAAGGGCACAGAGGTTGACTTGAAGGAAGTGGCGAATGCATTAGGCGTCGAAGCGATCCTAACCGGAAGGGTCACACAGCGCGGCGAGAACCTATCGATCAGCGTCGAACTTGTGAATGCGAGCGATAAGACGCAGATGTGGGGCGAGCAGTACGACCGCAACATGTCAGACTTGCTCGCGATCCAGCGCGAGATTGCGAGCGAAATTGTCGAGAAACTGAAGCTAAAAGTTTCGGGCGAAGAGAAAGGGGCTGCCAAACACTACACCGAGAGCAACGAGGCTTATCAGCTCTATTTGAAAGGCCGCTTCTACTGGAACAAGCGGACGGCAGAAGGGCTCAAGAAATCAATCGAGTATTTCAATCAGGCGACTGATAAAGACCCCCGCTTCGCCTTGGCTTACGCCGGGTTGGCTGACTCCTATGTTGTGCCGGCCAACCAGCTGCCGCCGCGAGAGGCAATGCCTAAAGCTAAGGCGGCAGCGATCCGAGCACTGGAACTGGACGAGACGCTCGCCGAAGCACACGTCTCACTAGGCCGCGTCTTCGCAGTATACGATTGGGACTGGACGAGTGCCGAGAAGGAATACAAGCGTGCCATCGAGCTGAATCCGCGCTATGCGATAGCCCATCAATGGTATGGCGGATATTTAGCAGTAATGGGCCGAACTAGTGAAGCGATTGCAGAGAAAAAACGGGCAGTGGAATTGGAGCCACTCTCACTCATCATCAACTTTGAATTGGGATTGGCTTTTTACTACTCTCGCGACTACGACCGGGCCATCGAACAGTTCCAAAAGACGCTGGAGTTGGACCAGAACTTCCCTCCGCCGCACAATTTTCTTCCAGCCGCCTATGAACAAAAAGGGATGTATAGCGAAGCCATTGCTGAATTTAAGAAGGAGATTCCGCTTACAGCAGGCAGTGAATCGTCACTTTCAAAAGCTGGTCTCGGCCATGTCTATGGAGTATCAGGTAAGAAAAACGAGGCGCGGACGCTGCTCGACGAGCTCAAGCAACTCTCCGCACAAGAATTTGTACCCGCGACCAGCGTAGCCCTCATCTACGAGGGTTTGGGCGAGAAGGACCAGGCTTTTGCCTGGCTCGACAAGGGTTACGAACAGCGCGCTTTTCAACTGCAATGGATCAAAATAGAACCAAGATGGGACAGCCTACGCTCAGACCCGCGTTATGCAGATCTAATACGGCGTGTTGGTTTATCGCAGTAAAGACGAAAGAGTTGTCATACGAAGATATGAGGGCGTTCCTCACTAGCGAGCGTATTCTCACTCTCAACCGATTCAAAACGAGAGCCACGTCGCTCGAGCCCAAACTCGCTGTGCAATGACTGCACCGTCTCTTGCATCAGGTTCGCCTCCACTACAAACGAAACGTTGTACTCCGAAGATCCCTGAGCGATGGCGATGATATTAATACCGCGGCGGCCGAGGACGCTGAAGATGCGCCCGGCGATCCCCGGCATGCCCCTCATGCGGCCCCCGACGACCGCGACGATGGCGATGCCGGGGTTGACATTGATGTGTTCCACTTCTTTGTGCGCCAAATCGATCGCGAACGCCTCGCGCAGTTTCTTAACCGTCGGTGCCGCATCCGCGGAGTTTACGATAAAGCAGATATCATTTTCCGACGACGACTGCGAGATGAGCAGCACATTTGCCTGGGCGTTTGCAGCCGCCGTGAAAGTCTTGGCGGCGACGCCAGGCAAGCCGACGATGCCGCGCCCGCCGACCGTGATCATGGTAACGTCACTGATCGCCGTGATTGCCTTCACGCCACGCGCAGTAGGATGCCCTGTTGTTGTAATCTTGGTGCCCGGTTGTTCTGGCGCAAAGCTATTGCGAATCCATACAGGGATGCCTGCTTCCGACACCGGTCGCAGAGTTTTCGGGTGCAAGACCTTCGCGCCGAAGTAAGCTAGCTCGCCCGCTTCGATGTAGGAGATCTCGCCAAGCGTTCGCGCCGCGGACACGAGACGCGGATCGGCGGTCAGTACGCCATTGACGTCTGTCCAGATGATGACCTCGTCAGCTGCGATTGCAGCACCAAGGATTGTCGCGGAATAGTCCGAACCGCCGCGCCCCAAAGTAGTCAGCATGCCGTCTGCCGTCGCGCCGATAAAGCCCGTCACAACCGGTACCGAGTTTCTCTCGAGCAGCGGCGTCAACCGCGCGGCGGCGCGCTCACGTGTTTCAGCCATCATTGGCTCAGCCCGGCCGGAGGAGTTGTCTGTTACGATCAGTTCTGTCGCTTCGACTGCCACTCCCTCGAGTCCTAACTCGCATACCACACTCGCGAGCAACCGCGCTGACAAACGTTCACCCGCACTCAAAATGGCGTCAAGCGTACGGAGCGTCAGCTCGCGCAAGAGCGCCGTTCCACGGCACAGGGTCGTCACCTCTTGCACGATTTTCTCGGTCTCGGCTGACAATTGCGCGCGTTTGCCGTCGTCGCTGACGAGAGCTTCAATCGCCTCTGAATGCTGTCTGCGCAGCGTGTTTCCCAATTCGTCCGCAGCGCTTTCGTCGCCCGTCCGTGACTTTTGCGCCGCCTCGATAAGCGTATTGGTGACGCCGCCCATCGCCGAGACAACCGCAACCACCGCGGAATCCTGCGCCGCCGCGGCTATGATCTCTGCAGTACGCCGGATACATTCGGCGTTTCCGACAGATGTGCCGCCGAACTTCATTACCCGTATTTTGTTCTTCATTACCTGTTAGCTTGCTTCAGTTGTGAGCTCGTGTCTGAATCTTCGTCCCGCACTTCGCCGATCGGCGACACGCCATCACGCGCCAACTTATACTCAACCGAATCTACGAGCGCGCGCCAACTTGCTTCGACGATGTTCGCCGACACACCTACTGTGCCCCAGCTTGTATTCTCATCGGCGGAGGAGATCAGCACACGCACCAGGCTCGCTGTGCCGGACAGGCTGCTGTTAATCACCCGCACTTTGTAATCAACCAGGCGCATCTCGGTGAGCGAGGGGTAAAAGCTTTCAAGCGCACGCCGTAGTGCGTTATCGAGGGCATTCACCGGCCCATTCCCGCTCGCAGCCGCGTGTTCGATGAGGTTGCCGACTTTGACCTTGACCGTCGCTTCGCTCATCGGCATCAGCGCGCCGCGATGTTCATCAATGACTCGGAATCCGAGCAATTCAAAGTAGGGCCGATGCGTGCCTCGCAGTTTGGATACCAGCAATTCGAAGCTTGCCTCCGCTGCCTCAAACTCATATCCATCGTGCTCCAGTCGCTTCAACTCATCGAGCACTGCTTGTTCGTCTTTCAGTTCGAGACCTAGCTCCCGAGCCTTGGCTACCAGATTGGAACGTCCAGCAAGATCAGAGATTAGCACGCGGCGGCGGTTACCAACCGTTTCCGGCGCGATGTGCTCGTAAGTCGCCGGGTTGCGTTCGACGGCCGAGACGTGAATGCCGCCCTTGTGAGCAAAGGCGCTATCCCCAACAAAAGCCGCCCGCGAATCAAGCGCATGATTGGCCATCTCGCTTACAAATCGTGACGTGGCGCGCAACTTCTGCAGGCGATCAGGGCCGAGCACGTCATATCCGAGCTTCAACTGGAGGTTAGGAATCACAGAGCAGAGATTCACATTACCGCACCGCTCGCCGTAACCGTTAATCGTTCCCTGCACATGCCTGGCCCCGGCAGATACAGCCGCAAGCGTGTTGGCGACAGCAAGCTCTCCATCGTTGTGACAATGAATGCCAATCGCCACGTCTATCTGCCTGATCACCTCGCGCGTCACGCGCGCTACCGTTTCCGGCAGGCTGCCGCCATTAGTATCGCAGAGCACAATCCTTTGCGGCCCACCGGCTGCAGCCGCGCGCAACGTCGAGAGCGCGTAATCAGGATCAGCTTGATAACCGTCAAAGAAGTGTTCGGCGTCATAAATCAGATAAGGCACGCGCGCGGTTAAATAGCCTACCGTGTCCTCTATGATCTCGAGATTCTCCTTGGGGCTCAGACGCAATGCATCAGTGACATGCAACAACCAGGATTTACCAAAGATGGTGACAATGGGAGTCTCGGCCTTCAACAACGCCTGAATACTGGGGTCGCCGGCGCAGGTGAGCGCATTACGGCGGGTCGCACCAAATGCGGCAATGCGGGCGGTGCCCAACTTGAGCCTTCGCACCCGTTCGAAGAACGCCACATCGCGCGGGTTTGAACCGGGCCACCCGCCTTCGATGAAATCCACACCAAGCGAATCGAGCTGCTCGACAATGCGGTACTTATCTTCGACGGAGAAATTGACACTCTCACCTTGCATCCCATCGCGCAAGGTTGTGTCGTAGATTTCGATTCGCTCAGTCATCTTTGATTGGTGCTCGTGCTTAGGAGCGTCGGCATATCCCCGCTAATCGCAAAGACGGCAATCTAAGATATATCGAAGAGGCGGAGAGTAGTCACTCTCATTTACCGCTTCCTTTTTTTCCGCAAACTCCGACAAACTGAAGTCTGTCGGACAACTCATACGGCCCAGAGCGACTGGTCTGGATCATAGTGGAGCGATCGGTCCGCGCCGTTGAGCCAGTCAACCCGTGCAGGAGCGCAGATATCCAGCGCCACCGTATCCTCAAGCGTTTCGGAGGAATGCTCGACTCCCCTTGGAATCCTCAGCATCTGGTTTGGCGCCAAAGTTACATCGCCGCTCGGCAGGTGGAAGCGCCAACTGCCCTTGAGCACGAGGATCATTTCTTCATTCTCATGACTATGAGGGTGCGTGATAGCGCCTCCTTTAACCTCCACCCTCGCCACGGTGATGCTTTCACCGATAGCCACCTTTCTTTGATAGAGGTCCGTGATCTCTTCTGCCTTCATCCGATCCCAATCGTATAAACCCATTTTTCACCTTCCTTAGTTCCTGAATTCCTTGTCCTTCTGTATCTACACTCCCTCGTTATGCACAATCATGTCGCGAGAGTTTCCGCCGGCCGGCACAATTGGGAAGACGTTCTCTTCCTTTGAAACGACAATATCCATGACTGCGACTCCGTTATGTGACAAACCGGCCGAAAGCACATCCGATAATTCGTCGGGACGAGTTGCCCGCACACCGAACGCGCCGTAGGCTTCTGCGAGTTTGACAAAATCGGGGGATACTGACAGATCAACTTCTGAATAGGCGCGGTCATAAAACATCTCCTGCCATTGGCGCACCATCCCAAGATAGCCGTTGTTCATGATCAAGACTTTGATGGGCAGGTGGTACTGCACCGCCATCGCCAACTCCTGATTCGTCATTTGGAAGCCACCATCCCCGACCACTGCAACCACCAGTTGATCTTTCATCACCAACTGCGCACCAATCGCGGCGGGGACGCCGAACCCCATCGCACCCAGCCCACCACTCGTTATCCACTGCCGCGACCTTTGGAATGGATAAAACTGAGCGGCCCACATCTGGTGCTGCCCGACATCGGTGACGATGAGAGCTTCACCCTTCGTCAACCGATGGAGTTCACGAATGACTGACTGCGGCTTGATGTGATCTGCGGATCCCGAGAACCGCAACGGTTGTTCGCGCTGCCAGCCACGCAGCATCTCCCACCACGCCTCGCGTTGCGCAACGCTCCGATCGATCTCTCTTTGGCCAAACGTCTTTACTTCTGCGCGCAGGGCGCAAAGGGCATCGCGCGCATCGGCGATCAGCGAGATCTCCGGTGCCCGATTCTTGCCGACATTGGCCGGATCGATGTCAATATGGATAACTCGTGCATGCGGCGCAAACGTGGCGAGCTTTCCTGTAACGCGGTCGTCGAAGCGAACCCCGACCGCAATGAGCAGATCGCTTTCGGCGACAGCCATATTTGCAGCGTAGGTGCCGTGCATACCGAGCATGTTTAGCGAGAGCGGGTGCGCGGAAGGAAAACCACCTAACCCCATCAGCGTCGGTGTAACGGGCAATTGCAACTCTTCGGCTAGTGAGAGGAGCGCATCAGCCGCGCCGGAATTAACAATCCCGCCACCGACGTAAAACACGGGACGCTCCGCTTGTATGATCGCCATGGCTGCTCGACGAACCACGCGTGAATCGGGCGGTAAGCGGCGGTCGACGCAGGGAAAGCTGATGTTCTTCAGACGTGAGTATGAAGCCCGAGCAGCCGAGACGTCCTTAGGGATGTCGATCACGACGGGGCCAGGTCTGCCGGTACGGGCCAGGTGAAAAGCTTCGTGTACGATGGGAGCCAGATCGCGCACGTCGCGCACAAGGTAATTATGCTTGACGCAGGAGCGCGTGATGCCTACGGTGTCGACTTCCTGAAAAGCGTCTGTGCCAATCAAAGGGGTGGGCACTTGTCCGGTGATAACCACAATAGGCGTCGAATCCATGTACGCGTTGGCGATACCGGTCATCGCATTTGTTGCACCCGGACCTGATGTGACCAGCGCGACGCCGACTCGTCCTGACGCGCGGGCATAGCCTTCGGCCATGTGTACGGCGCCCTGTTCATGACGGACGAGATAGTGCGTAATGCGATCACGGGCGCGCCACAGTTCGTCGTAGATGTGCAACACCGCCCCGCCCGGATAGCCGAAGATTGAATCGACGCCCTCGTGCAGGAGTGCGTGGATCAAAATCTCCGCTCCGCGCGGCTGTTGTTGACCGATGTTAGCCAACGGCAGTTCGGCTTCGAATTTAAGTGTCTGTGGCTGGGCGCTCATGATGACTTTCTGATCTCAGATATCAAATCCGGGATCTTTAAATTTAAGATCACGACTGTCAGATCATTTCAGATCTCAAATTTGAGATCTGAAATCTGAGGTCGCTTTTTCTGCTACGGCAGCATCGTTTCCCCCATCAGGTATTTATCAACACCTCTCGCAGCGCGGCGTCCGTCCGCAATGGCCCATACAACCAGCGATTGGCCCCGCGCCATGTCCCCAGCAGCAAAGACTTTCGGCACGCTCGTCATCTTGTTCTCGTCAATAGCCACGTTGCCGCGCTCGTCAATCAACACGCCGAGTTGAGAGAGCAGCCCCTCCGTCTCGGGTCCCAGGAAACCCATTGCCAGCAGAATCATTTGCACGGGCCATTCTCTTTCCGTACCGGGAATCTCTCTCGGCACAGAACGACCGGCGCCGCCGCTATCACTCTTGTCTCCATTACCCCAGTCGATCTGCATCGTTCGGACACCACGGATGAAGCCATTGTCGTCACCAACAAACCGCGTGCTCTTAATGCAGTAAGTGCGCGGGTCCTCTCCGAAAATGGCGGCGGCCTCTTCCTGTCCATAATCAAGCCGATAAACTTTGGGCCACTGAGGCCAGGGATTGTCGGAGCCACGCGCGTTAGGCGGCTGCGACAGAATTTCAAATTGAACCAAGCTCTTACAGCCGTGTCGCAGGGCGGTGCCCACACAGTCCGTGCCCGTGTCACCGCCGCCAATAACGATCACGTCTTTGTCCTTCGCCGAAAGGTAGCGTCCATCTTCGTGGTTGCTGTCCAACAAACTTTTAGTGTTACCGTGAAGAAATTCCATCGCGAAATGAATGCCTCGTAGGCTGCGGCCTTCGAGGGTTAAATCACGCGGGCGTGTGGAACCACCGCAGAGAACAATCGCGTCAAATTCTTTCATTAGTTGGTCGGTCGGATAGTCTTTTCCGACGTGCGTGTTCGTGACAAACGCTATACCCTCTCTCTCCATCAAATCGATGCGGCGTTGAACCACCGATTTTTCCAGCTTCATGTTAGGAATGCCGTACATAAGCAAGCCGCCGATGCGGTCCGCGCGCTCGAAGACGGTTACCCCATGACCCGCGCGATTAAGTTGTGCGGAGCACGCGAGGCCGGCTGGACCAGAACCGATCACGGCGATCTGTTTGCCGGTGCGCAATGATGGGGGCTCGGGCAGAACCCAGCCCGCCTCGAATCCCTTGTCAATGATCGCCTGCTCAATCCGCTTGATTGTGACCGGGTTATCGCTGATGCCGAGCACGCAAGAGCCTTCGCATGGTGCGGGACAGACCCGCCCGGTAAATTCCGGAAAGTTGTTGGTGTAGTGCAGGCGGCTTAGCGCCTCGCGCCAATGGCCTCTGTAGACTAGATCGTTCCACTCAGGGATGAGATTGTTGATGGGACACCCGGAAGCCGCACCATCCAGGATCTGACCCGTATGGCAGAACGGTACGCCACAATCCATGCAGCGTGCACCTTGATCACGAAGTGCCGACTCAGCAGGGTGCGTATGGAACTCACGCCAATCGGCTATGCGTTCGGCGGGCGGCCGAACAACTGGAAGAGTCCGACTATATTCCATGAATCCTGTAGGCTTGCCCATTAGTTATTGCCGATCGCCAATTTTCAACTCGAATTGGCCTACCTCAAACGGTTTGCTCTTTTCGTAGATCAGAAAGGCTAGTTTCTGGACCATTCCTGAAATGCATAAAAGCCATCAACTTGGTTGGTTGATGGCCTGTGCAAAAGTTCCTAATGTGAGCAACAGGCCATCATGTGCTGTCCTTTGTGATGGCTAGAGAGATGGTAATAACGACGCTAACAGCAACGAGATCTGGCCCGTTGCTCCGCGTAATTACCAAGCTAAAAGGCATTGAATATGTCGCAGAATTCGTCATACCTGTGTTCCAGGCGCCAACTGCCCGTGAGTCACTCAAGCACCCGCCGACCCGACGGAACAGACACACTTTGAATCTAACTCTTTCTATAATGTTTGTATAATAGATTTTTTTTTGCCTGTTATAAATTCCGCGCTTAACCGTTAGTTAATCTCTCTGGTTTACTGAAGAATTGCGGGCCTTCGCCCAACGCCTGCTGCGTCCCCCCTGATAGATGCACGACATTTTCGTTGAGGCCCAACGATTCCGGCAACAAACTTGTCGCTGACATTTCAGGCCCTTCCTTAAAGCCCAGGCTACAGTGTCGGCAACCAAATTAAGCATAAGTAACTAATAAAGGGTGAAGTCCGAACGGCGGGACAGAGTCACCGCCTAACATAAAGCGGCAAAGCCTAAGGAGACTTTAGTTACATCCGCAGGAAACGGTTCTTACTTGTGTACGCTCGCCGCTTTTAAGCACGCTGGAGAACTCCAGTGCGGAAACACGGCATAAATCTTTAGTTAGTGACACATTTGTCGCAACAGCTATGCTTAACGACAAAAACGTCATCACGCGTGTCCTTCGATCTTGGAATAGATTAAGGAAATCCGAGCGTTCGAGCTTTCCATCTCTACGGTACGAAGCTTGCTCACCGAACATCCATAGAACACGAACATTCTGTAGTGACGAGAGGTACGAAGAAATGCCACTGCTGCTGAAAGGAGGAGAATTCATCGCGACCGAGGCTCTCAGTGCGGCGACATTGTTCGGACTGATGAGTCTCGCTCGCCGTCGATCGTTGCTTATCAATGGACTGCAACTGCAGCGTGAAGATTTCGCCAGACTTGCTGCAGAGGCGCAAAAGACCGGACACCCAGTCTGGCCCAGCTTGCCGGACGAAAGTCAGGTCGTTCCTTGTTTTCCTTAGTTCCTTTAGCCACGTAGGTCCCACAAACTAAAGTTTGTTGGACTCCCCATTACGACCTTCGCGAAAGTAGCGATCCACAACAGCGATAAGATTGCGGAGGCTCTCATCCGTGCGCGATAGACTTGCATCTGTCCGGATCTGAGAATCCACGAGCGCATCAATCTTCACGTTCACATCTTTGAAGCCTTCAAGCGTTGCGTTAGCAAGTCGAGCCACAATTTGATCTGTTTGCGCCTGAGCTTCCCGCAATTGCTGAATGTCAGACGCGAATTGCGCCTGCTGCTCTATGATGAAAGCCATTCTTCTTTCGAGGTGTTCGTTGTTCATGATGAGGATCTCCTAGTTACAAATGAGAGTAGTTTAGCGAAAGAGCGACGGTAAACCAAGGAACAACCCGCCTGTCCCCTGATTAGAGATATAACGCACCGCTTCGGCATTCGAGCCGAAGTCCATTTTGGTTTGTTTAGAGCGCGAAGTAAGTCTCGAGTAAAGCTTACACTCTAAACTGCGTTTGAGGCTTGACAGTACTCCTGAATCGTCGCTAAGGTTTGGCATCTTTTGCATTATTGATCTTTGTATCAGAGTAGAGGCGCGACCTCCAAGAGTAACCAAATAGAGTAACCGGCCAGTGAGGGTGAAGGTTCCCATGTAATTTGGCGAAAGGGGTAGGTCGCCGAAGCTCAGCAGGAAACCCTTCGTCCTGATGAGCTGGTCACTGCGGCTAAATCCGCAGGACTGTCACCGCGAATCAAAACCGGTGGAGAGCTACGACTTGATCAGCTGTAGCGTGCGAGGTAAGCGCGCTCACTTTGATTAGCTTCTGAAGAGGTCGGTCGTGTTCCCCACACGACCGACCTCTTTGCATTTGTTGCTGAGGTAATGCAAAGGCTAATCGAGAGTGTGTGGTTGCCACACACTCTCGGACTGAAGTCTGTGCCACTTTTCGAGACCTGAGTCAGAGAGTTGTAATGAACGCTACCATTAGACCCATAATCATGAAATTCGGCGGCACGTGCGTCGAAGATACACTCGCCTTCGAGCGGGTCGTGAGCATTGTCCGCGCACACAAGGGGTCGCCTCTCGTCGTCGTCGCGTCCGCAATGAGCGGTGTTACGGACGCGCTGCTTGACAGCGTCGCCCGTGCGGCCGAGGGCGACGTCGAAGCGGCAACGCATCTGCTTGAGAAGCAATTTGAACGACACTTACTCGTAGCCCGCGCACTGACCTCCGAACCGGATGCGATCGCGGCCACGCTCGACAGCGCCCGTCACGAGATCGCAGACCTACTACAGGCCGGCAATGCGCAAATTGTGCCACTTCCACTCTCCCTCCTGCAGGACTTGATCGTTTCCTACGGCGAACGTCTTTCCGCAACTTTGCTGGTGTCCGTTCTGTGCCAGGGCGGATTGCCGTCCCGATACGTCGACGCACGACGTTGCATTGTCACCAATGCCGAACACGGACGTGCCGAGCCTTTGCTCGAACAGACCGAAGCACACACCCGAGCTGAGCTTGGGCCACTCCTCGCAGTTGCACAGATCCCGGTATTGGGGGGCTTTATCGGCTCGGCAACAGATGGGACTACGACCACACTCGGACGAGGTGGTTCTGACTATACCGCGGCGCTTGTCGGTGCCGCGCTGGGCGCACGCGAAGTGCAAATTTGGACCGACGTCCCTGGCGTGCTCACGGCTGATCCGCGTGTGCTGCCGCAAGCCCGGACCGTGCCGCGGCTGTCCTACGCCGAGGCGGCCGAACTCGCGTACTTCGGCGCTAAGGTGCTTCATCCAAAAACAATTCAACCCGCCGTCGAACAAAACATCCCGGTGCGCATCTGCAACGCGCGCTCGCCAGAAGAACGCGGCACCATCGTTTGCGGCGAGACGGAAGTTTCACCGCAGGCCGTTAAGGCCATCGCCCATAAGTCGGGAATCACCCTCCTGCAAATCACTTCCGCTCGGATGCTCGGTGCTTATGGCTTCCTTCACGCTATCTTTGAGATCTTCAATCGGCACCGCACTGCCATTGATATCGTAACCACCTCGGAGGTGAGCGTCTCCCTCTCGATTGATGATGCGAGTGCCCTCCCGGCCATCATCAGCGAGTTGAAGCAGCTGGGCGCTGTGCATGTCGAGAAGGAGCGTGCGATCATCTGTGTAGTGGGCGAGGGCCTGCGAGGGACGCCCGGAGTTGCGGCGCGCACTTTCAGTTGTCTTAGCGACATCAACATTTCGCTTATTTCTCAGGGCGCGTCCAGTATTAACCTGACGTTTGTGGTTGAGGAACACAGTGTCAGCGAAGCCATCTCGCGGCTGCACGAAACCTTTTTCGAGAGTGACGGAGAGTCACGAAGTGAAGCGGTGGGCGCATGAATCTGACGGAACTGACGCGAGATCTCATAGATATCCCCTCCACTACCGGCCAAGAGTTGGGAATTGGTCGCTTTCTCAATTCCTACCTGAAGAGGTTGAACTACAGAGTTGAAGATCAGGAAGTCGCGGAAGGTCGCGCCAATATAATCGCTACGACAGCCAGGCCGCCGCGCGTCGTCCTCTCAACTCATATGGACACCGTGCCACCGCATATCAGCTCGAAGGAAGACGAGAATTATGTTCATGGCCGTGGAGCCTGCGATGCGAAAGGAATCATTGCTGCTCAGATCGCCGCCGCTGAGCAATTGCGCGCAGAGGGTGTAACGGAGATCGGCTTGCTGTTCACGGTCGATGAAGAAGCAGGCAGCTCCGGCGCGCGTGCAGCCAACGAACATCCATTGGCGGCCTCATGCCGTTACTTGATTAATGGCGAACCAACCGAAAACAAACTGGCCATTGCCTCGAAAGGATCTTTGCGGCTGAAACTCAAAGCGGAGGGGCGTGCGGCGCACTCGGCGTATCCAGAGCATGGCGAATCAGCCATCGAAAGGCTGCTCGATGTTCTCGGGGACATACGCTCTTGCGTCTGGCCATCGGATGAATTCTTTGGCGAGACCACTTGCAACATCGGAACCCTCAAAGGAGGCACCCGACCGAATGTTATTCCGGCCGAGGCGCAAGCCGATTTGCAAATCCGCCTCGTCACTGCCGCGAGGCCGATAAAACAGATGTTGGAAAGGGTCGTTGGGAAACGCGCTGCCGTGGAGTATCTCTCGGTCGCTGAGCCGGTGAAGATGCTTGCGGTTGAAGGATTCGAACCTACAGTGGTCCGTTTCACAACGGACATTCCTCACCTTACTAACTGGGGCAAGCCGTTGCTGCTCGGACCCGGCTCGATCCAGGATGCTCATACCGAGCATGAGCGCGTCGCCAAGCGAGAACTATCCGAAGCTGTCGACCTTTATGTGCGCCTGGTGCGTACCCTGTTAGCGCGTATTTAACGATGAAACTCGCTTTATTTGGTGGTGGAGCTATGGGTCGCCTGGTTTGCGCCCGAGCGAAGGACGACGGTCATGAGGTGCCGCTCGTCTTGACTTCGCGTGATGTGACACGTGGCGCAGACGAACTACAAGAGTTGTTGGCGGGTCACGATGCAGCGATAGATTTCTCGGTAGGGGGCGCCGTGCTCAGTAATGTAACTGCATGCGCTCGCGCGGGCGTTCCACTTGTTGAAGGAACTACCGGCTGGACCAGTCAAGAACCGGACGTACGCCGTGTCATAGAGGAGCACGGCGGCGCGCTGATCTACGGTGCTAATTTTTCCATCGGCGCCAATCTTTTTTACCGCATTGTCGCGCGAGCAGCCGAGCTCTTTCACGGCTTTGAAGACTACGCCCCATTTATCGAAGAAGCTCACCATGCGAGAAAACGCGACTCGCCGTCTGGCACAGCGTTACGGTTGCGCAATTTACTCGCTCCTATCGCTCAAAATATTCCAGTGGCTAGCACCCGCGCCGGTTACATTCCCGGCACACACCGCGTCGGCTTCGATTCTGCCGCCGACCAGGTCACGCTCACGCACACCGCGCGCACCCGCGAGGGTTTCGCCGCGGGCGCGCTCGTGGCGGCTGGCTGGATCATAGGGCGCCAGGGTACCTATGAGTTTTCAGAAATGATCGACGAGATTCTCAAAGAAAGGACGATACGCAAATGACAATGAATATTGAATGGCTGCGCGGCGCCGCAACGGCTCTGGTCACTCCCTTTACGACGAGTGGAGCGGTTGACGACGACCGTCTGCGCTCGCTGATCGAGTATCAAATCGCGGGCGGCGTCCGGCTGCTGGTTCCCTGTGGCACAACGGGCGAAAGTGCGACGATGACGGAGGAAGAGGATCAGCGCGTGATCAAGCTCACTATCGACGGCTCGCGCGGCCAGGCACGGGTTATCGCCGGTACGGGAAGCAACGCCACGGGCACGGCCATTGAATGGTCGCAGACCGCGCAAGATCTCGGCGCAGACGCCGTACTGGTCGTCGCTCCCTACTACAACAAGCCGACGCAGGACGGACTCTACGCACATTTTCGTGCCGTGGCCGAAGCGGTCAGCGATTTGCCGGTGGTGATTTACAACGTACCCGGCCGCACCGGTTCCAACATCGCAGCACCGACCGCGCTCAAGCTGGCGCGCGAAGTTGAGAACATCGTCGCCATTAAAGAAGCATCCGGCGATCTCGCGCAGATTATGGCGATTCTGCGTGGCCGCCCCGAGCACTTTCGGGTTTTTTCCGGCGACGATGCAGTCACACTTCCGCTTATCGCGCTTGGAGCCGACGGCCTAATCTCCGTTGCATCAAACGAGGCGCCAGTGCTGATGTCGCGACTCGTCGCACTGGCGCTTGCCGGTGAGTGGGACGAGGCGCGAGTCTTGCACTACAAACTACTGCCGCTGATGGAAGCAAACTTCATCGAATCGAGTCCCGGGCCGGTCAAGGCTGCATTAGCTTTGATGGGATTGATCGAGGAAAACTTGCGTCTGCCGTTGGTGCCCGTTCAGGAAAAAACGCGGACCCGCATGCGCGAGGTGCTACTGGAACTCGGACTGCTAAAGGAAGCAACCCATGTCGCTGCCTGAAGAAATCGAAGCGCTGAACGCCCACGGGGAGTTAATCGACATCACGCGTGCTCGAGGTCTCTTCAATGAATTGAAAGCCGCGCTGAATCGTGGCGAGGTTCGCGCCGCCGAGCGCACAGCCGATGGCGCATGGCACGCGAATGCCTGGGTCAAGCGCGGTATCCTCCTTGGTTTTCGCATCGGCGCGCTCACCGACATGTCTCCTGCAGACAAGAGCCTGCGTTTTTTCGACAAAGACACTTATCCTGTGCGCGAGTTGACGCTGGACCACAACGTGCGCGTTGTGCCAGGCGGATCGAGCATCCGCGATGGGGCGTTCGTTGCGACCGGCGTTGTCTGCATGCCACCGATGTACGTCAACGTCGGCGCGTACGTTGACGAGGGTACGATGATCGATAGCCATGCGCTTGTCGGCTCGTGTGCGCAGATTGGTAAGCGGGTTCACTTGTCTGCTGCGGCGCAAATTGGCGGCGTGCTCGAACCCGTCGGTGCAATGCCGGTCATCATAGAAGACGATGTGCTGGTGGGTGGCAACTGCGGCGTTTATGAAGGAACGATCGTCCGCGCAGGAGCGGTGCTCGCTCCCGGCACGATTCTGACCGGCGCGATCCCCGTTTATGACCTGGTGCGTGACCAAACCTACCGGAGGACTGATGGAAGTACGCTTGAAATTCCCGCGGGTGCGGTTGTTGTTCCCGGAACGCGTGCTGTCTCGAGTGATCGCGGCCGGGCCTTGGGTTTATCGCTTTATGCGCCACTGATCGTCAAATATCGTGACGAGAAAACTGATCGAGCGGTGCAACTGGAAGACTATCTGCGTTGAGCGCCTGACTGACGGGCGTCAGGAAAGTCTGGAAGTCTTGAAAGTCTAGAAGTCTTGAAAGTCTGGAAGTCTTGAAAGTCTTGAAGTCTGGAAAGTCTTGGACGCTGGGACCAATTTCGAGACGGCTTACAGACTTTCTAGACTTCCAAGACTTCCAAGACTTCCTAGACTTCCTTGACTTTCAAGACTTATGTGAGATTTGAGATCAGATCCTTCGATAGACGAGCTGCCTGGCAAGCGCCGCTTCAGTCGCCAACACAGCGCCGCCGGCGGCGCCAAGGATCAGGTTGTGAGAAAGTCCGGTGAAGGAAACGGTCTCGTCATCGCCTATTCTCAACTGCCCAAGGCTAACAGCCATCCCATTTTCAGTCATAACATCCAAAACAGGTTGGGGCCGGTCCGGATCCGTAAGGTAGTGAATAGGCTTGCGGGGCGCCGATGGCAGTTGATCGGCCATACTGTAATTCTCCCAGCGTTCCAGGATTTGCGCCGCCGTTGGAGTCGACTTGAAATTAACTGTCACGTAGGCCGTATGACCATGAAGAACGCTCACGCGGACGCACTTCGCTCTTATCTTCGGGCCAGCAGCCGGCACTATTCCGTCGGCCCCGACTTTACCCCAAATCTTCAAAGGCTCAACTTCTGATTTCCGTTCTTCGCCGTTGATTAACGGAATGAGGTTCCTCTCAATTCCCGGAAAAGTGTCAAAGGTCTTCCCCGCTCCCGAGATTGCCTGCTCGCTATGAACATTTATTCTTTCAATGCCGAACTCTCGTAACGGCTGCAGAGCAATGACATAGCTTTGGATCGAGCAGTTACTCTTCACGATAAGTGCGCCGGTGCTGTAGCCTCTTGCTTTCCGCTGGATCGGAATCATATCCAGATGATGCGGATTGACTGCCGGTATTACCATCGGTACGAACGGGTCAGGCCGGTACGCCGAATTGTTAGAAGTCACCCACACGCCTTTTGCGGCGTAAGTGTGTTCCAGCCGTAACACTGCTTCTCGGTCAAGGTTGAGGGCACAGAACGCGACATCAACAAGCGCGGCAATCTCGTCCACTGCCTGGACATCCCGAACCTTCATCGCGGCAATGTCATGCGGCACGTCACACCCCATGGCCCAGCGCCCCTGCACCGCTTCTGCGTATGACTTACCGGCTGAATTCGCCGACGCTGCAATGGCAACCACCTCGAACCACGGGTGATCATTAAGAAGTCCAACCAATTGCTGGCCGACCATTCCGGTTGCTCCTAAAATAGCTACCTTCAACTTGCCATCTCTGAGGCTGTCACCGGTCTCTTCAATTCGAACGATCTCTGCCGCTTGCATCATTGTTGTCCTTCAAGTTGCTGCAATCCAGGTCGCTATCGCTGAACGGGTCAATGCCACCTCGCGGTAGAGATTTCGTATGAAACCCGGCAATCCCACCCACGGCAGTAACGGCAGTGGGTGGGTAGTTCAGATCCAACCTACATAGATGGGCTTGCGGAATTTAGGAATTCCACCAACGGGAGTTGGTGGATGGTTAAGATCCAACCTGTTCGTTCCCTAGAAGCGCCAAAAACTGGACTGTTTTAAATGCAGTCGGCCGCTTTGTTTCGGAGGCCGGATCTGAACAATCCACCCACTGCCGTAACTGCCGTGGGTGGGATTCTTCAATCATCGCATAGTACAGCATAGTCTGAAATTCCCAACCGGTCACTCACTCCAGCCTGTGTGACCCTGGCCTTGCGGTCTTTTTCAAGGTGCGAACTGATTATTGGAGCCAGCAGTTCGGCGTCAGCAAGAAAGGCGTCATGTCCGTGTGATGAGGTAAGCTCGGCGTAGCTTGCGCTCACGCCAGCCGCACGCGCACGCTCAACGAGAGCGAACACGTCACTCGCAGGAAAGAGCCAGTCCGACGAGATGCCAACCAGCAGCAGACGCGCACGAATCCGCTGCAGTGCTGCCTGCTCGGATCCGTATCCTCGCGCAAGATCAAATGTATCCATCGCCTTGGAGATGACCAGGTACGAGTTGGCGTCGAAACGCGGCGTAAAGATCGAGCCCTGATAGTCCAAATAGCCCGCTATGTCGAAACGTCCAGACAGTGAACTATGCGGATCTTCGCCGCCGCGGTCAGGCCGTCGTGCAAAGCGTTCCGTAAAAAGTTCTGACGATTTATAAGTAAGGAGGGCAATGGACCGCGCGAGTGCCAAACCAGCAACGGGCTGCCGATCCAGCGCATAGCTGCCATTCAACCACGCAGGGTCGTTGCGAATTGCCTGCCGCTGGACATGATTGAGCGCCAGTGCCATGGCGGAAAGCGGCGCCGCCCCAATGGCGATGCACTGCTCAACTCTTTCTGGGAAATCAACGGCCCAACTCAAGGCCTGCATCCCGCCGATGGAACCGCCGATTACAGCGTGAAGCCGCGCGATGCCGAGATGATCCAGCAGCCGCGCTTGCGCTCCGACCATATCGCTAATCGTAATCAGTGGAAAGTCGCTGCCATAGCGCTCGTTGGGTTTTCGAGGATGTTTAGAGCCTGGTCCAGTCGAGCCATAGCACGACCCGATAATATTCACTCCGATAACACAGTATCGCGTCGTATCAAATGGTCGTCCGGGTCCGAACAACTCCGGCCACCAATCCGCGACGCGCGCCGAACCGGACAGCGCATGACAGACGAGGAGCGCATTGTCACGCGCTGCGTTCAGTTCGCCGTGGAGGGCATAGCGTAAGGTCACGGGCTGCAACTGACCGCCAGTGCTCAGCGTGTACGGCTCATCGTTTGCGAACGTGAAATCAGCTTCAACTGTGGGCTCGATAGCCACTCTCATTTCTATGCTTGCTCCTTAACGGTCTCTTAAGAAATATTCGTTGGAGGATTGGCAGGCTCGCAATGCGAGTCGCGGCTTTGGCTGGGCGTGATTCCTTTGCCAGAGCTCCCGAACGTTGTGAAAAAACCCGACGACGAATCAGCGGTGGGCTGACGACTACTTCACGTATCAGTCCACGTCGTTCAAGCTCGCGAATGATTCTCTTAATACTGGAGCTGACAGACTCTCGATCTGTTTCGACGACAACGGCGGGTGCGAGCGGTTCTTCGTAAGGGTCAGACACTCCGGTAAAACCCTTGATCTCGCCGGCGAGTGCCTTCTTATAAAGCCCTTTCACGTCGCGCTCAGCGAGCACGGCAATCGGACACTTCACGAAGACCTCAATGAACTCGGCTCCATCCCGTTCAATTGCGCTGCGCACCTCGTCGCGCACTGCGCGATAGGGAGAGATCACCGCTGCCAATACTCCCACACCATTACGCGAGAGCAGACGACAGACGTAGCCGATGCGATTAATGTTGGTGTCGCGGTCTTCCTTAGAAAAGCCTAAGCCTTTCGATAGATTTGTGCGCACATCGTCTCCATCCAGGATCTCGATGTCAACTCCCCGAGTGCTAAGTTCAATCGCCAATAGTTCGGCCAATGTCGTCTTGCCCGCACCGGACAATCCCGTCAGCCACAATGTGAAACCTTTTCTATCGACCATGTACTGTTCCTTTAAGCTATCAAATAAAGTCTGGAGTCGTGAGTCTGGAGTCTGGAGTCCGAGCTGTACTGTTGTGAATTCAGAGAACAATCTCTTTGAGTCCAGACTCGAGACTCCAGACTCCAGACTCTAGACTTTTCTGGGCCGCGATCAGTACCTCCGCTACCTCAGGGCGCGAGAACTCGACCGGTGGCAACTGCCCAGCACTTAGCATTTCCCGTACTTTCGTTCCTGACAGCGTGACGTGTGCGGCCGTATCATGCGGGCACGTTTTGGTGGACGCCATCGCTGCGCAGGAACGGCAATAGAAAGTATGGTCGAAAAAGAGCGGCGTAAGACCCAACTCTTCGGGTTCAAATTCATCGAAGATGTGATGTGCATCATAGGTGCCGTAGTAATTACCGACTCCGGCGTGATCACGACCCACAATGAAATGCGAACAGCCGTAGTTCTTGCGAATGAGTGCATGAAAGACCGCTTCGCGCGGTCCGGCATAACGCATCGCCGCCGGAAGAACAGACAGGACGGTGCGCGTTGCCGGGTAGTAATTCGCCAGGATTGCTTCATAAGAACGAATGCGCACGTCTGCCGGCACATCATCAGATTTGGTCTCGCCCACCAGCGGATGCAAGAGCAAACCATCGGCAATTTCCAACGCGCACTTCTGAATGTACTCGTGAGCACGATGCACGGGATTGCGCGTTTGGAAAGCTACCACCCGGCGCCACTCACGCTGTTGGAATAGGCTACGGGTCTCCGCAGGGTCCCGGCGATAGTGCTGAAAAGCAACATTGCGAGGCCGGTTGAGAAGACTAATCTTCCCACCCAGCAGCCACTCACCTTGACTGTAGAGTGCGCGCACGCCCGGATGCTTTGCGTCCGTCGTGCGATATACCAGTTGCGCTTCTTGTGCTTTGTCGTAGCGGAATTTTTCGGCGAGATGGAGTATTCCTAAAAGGTGGTCCCCTTCATAGAGCGCTAAATCCTCAAACTGGCGAAACGCGCTCGCTTGCTCGTTCGTCACAGAGAGCGTAATGGGAATTGGCCACGCAACGCCGTTTGCCAACCTCATATTGGCGCACACCGAACCGTAGTCAGAGCGATCCAAAAATCCTTCAAGTGGTGAGTACGCGCCTGTGGCGATCATTTCAAGATCAGAGATCTCACGCGCGTTAAGGTACAACCGAGGCATGCAGACCGAAGCCTGCACCAATCGGTCCCGCTCAAGCCCTGTAACTTCACGATTAACCAATGTGCCCCCATGGGGACGGATAAGTTTCATTTCGTATTGATCCCTTTTATTCCAACCTCGCAAGCCCGGAACGCTTTTAGTGATGTAGACCACACTCGGTTTTACTGGTGCCTCGCCAGCGTCCGGCTCGCTGCGTTTCACCAATTTTCACGGGGGTCGTACAGGGTTCACACCCAATCGACGGAAAAGAGTGGTCATGAAGCGGGTTGTATGGCACATCGTTCCTGGCGATGTAGGCCCAGACATCACGCTCAGACCACCCGGCAAGCGGGTTAATCTTGATTAGACCAAACCTCTCATCTCGTTCGACAACGCCGATATCGGCTCGCGCAGGTGACTGATCACGTCGAATCGCTGTGACCCATGCGCGCAGCCCGCTGAGCATTTCTCTCAGAGGTTCGACCTTGCGCAGACGGCAACACAGATCAGGCTGACGCTCCCACAACCGCTCGCCGTATTGGGCAGCTTGATCGCTGAGTGAGAGATGTGTCGTCCGACGCTCAAAGCGGACGCCGTAACGCGCTTCAAGCTGATCGCGCAAGGCGTATGTCTCCGGGAAGAGCAATTCAGTATCGAGATAAAAAATTTGTGTGCCCGGACTGATGACGGAGAGCATTGCAACAAGCACAGTGCCTTCAGCTCCGAAACCTGTAGCGAGCGCAACATCCGAACCAAACTCTTCGACGGCCCACCGCAGCAGTTCTTCCGGCGAGGCTGTCTCGAGTTCAGCAGATATGACCTTCAGATCTTCATCTGTCGTCTCGCGATCGACTGACAGAGCTGCCACAGACATCAGAATCTCCCTTCGTCCCTTTTGGAGTGCGGCGGCCCGGCGTCGCTTTGGCCTGTTCCTCCTTGGCACTCATCTACGTTTCAAGAGGTTTGGCTTACAAAGCTATTTCGCGCCAGGAGTCCGCTGCGAACTTAGGCCAAAGCGCTGCCAGGCCAGCGCACTCCAAAATATCAACAGGCTACGGCTAAAGCTGCCACCTCGAGAGTTTGCTCAAACCAGTTGAGACGTTCGCGCAAACGTACCACCTCGCCGATGATGATGACTGCGGGTGCGCGCATCCGGGCCCGCTCGGCCTCGACTGCTATCGTGCGAAGTGTGCCAATCACAGTTTGCTGCCCCTCATAAGTACCCCAACGAATGACAGCCGCGGGCGTCTCCGGCGAACGCCCGGAGGTCATTAAGCTATTCGCAATCTCGTGCAGGTGCGCAACGCCCATCAACACGACGATGGTGTCTGCCGATGCAAGACTTCTTAAAGCCCCGGGCTCAGGCTTGCCATCGCCAACCTGCGCGCCGGTGAGCACAGCAACTGATGATGAAAAACCGCGATGTGTCAGCGGGATGCCCGCGTAGGCTGGAACGGCAAGTGCCGAACTAATGCCGGGCACTACTTCAAACGGGATGCCGGCGGAATGAAGCGATTCGGCTTCCTCGCCGCCGCGTCCAAAGAGAAACGGGTCGCCACCCTTGAGCCGCACGACGCGCTTTCCTGTTTGTGCCTGATCGATAAGCAGACGGTTGATCTCGTACTGCGGGGTCTGCTGGCCTCCGCCGACTTTGCCGACGTAGATGCGTTCGGCGGCCAGAGGAACGTGGGAAAGCAATTCCGGGTTGACAAGATAGTCGTAGATCACCACATCGCATGATGCCAACAGGTCACGAGCTTTGACTGTTAATAGTCCCGGATCACCTGGGCCCGCACCTACGAGATAGACCTTCCCGACTTCGGCCCTGTAATGCTGGGCGTCTGGAGCGTCGTCATACGCCTTGTGATCTATCGTTTCGAGGATACGTCCGATCGACGCCTCAATCACTAAAGGATGCGCCGACAACGGCTCCGTGATTCGATAGCTAACGTAGGGAAAACGCTTTGCCACTGTCGCCACTTCGCGGGGCAAGTCCCCTCGCGTGTGCCGTCCCGGCGAGAGGAAGTACGGGTGAACGATGATTGAACGCGCCCCCCGTTGGACCATACGACCGAAGCCTTCAGAGATGTTCGGATGCTCAATCTCCAGGAAGGCGGCTTCAACCAACGCAAAGCCACCACGCTCGCCAATCTGGCGGGCTGCCTCTCGCACATCGGAATTGGCTTCTTCGCGGCGACTACCGTGACCGACGACAAGCACTCCGTTACTCCCTTGACCTCTCATCGCGCAACCCCCGCCTGTGCTCTCTCCTGAAGTGTGCAGTAAGCCACGAGGCTCCGAGCTTCGTCGAGGATTCTTCGGGCCGCGGCCTCCGGTGTCCGACAAACTTCAGTTTGTCGCGAGCCCCCATTGAGATTTTCTTCCGCTGTCCGACAAACTTCAGTTTGTCGCGAGCCCCCATTGAGATTTTCTTCCGCTGTCCGACAAACTTCAGTTTGTCGCGAGCCTCCATTGAGATTTTCTTCGGTGGTATCAGAACGATCTGAAGCTTTAAAGGAGTCTGTCTGCAATGGGGCTACCGACTGACGCAAACTTTCGAGCACATCGTTTTTTAGCTCTTCAAACCTCGACGAAATTCCCTCCCAGGTTCCTCCAGTCTGGCCGGACAGAACAAACAGGTTCTCGAATTCCCACAAAGCCTCAGCCGTGGTAAAGGGATCTACAAGTCTCTGGTAGAGAGGAACGCGAGCCGCCGCTCCCGCCGCTTCATAAGCCGCGAGCCCTGCTTGCTCATATTCTCTGTGGTAGATCAAGGCCGCCGCTTGGGCCAGCCATTCCTGAGCTGCTTCGATGGACGGCACGGTCTCTGCGACCGTTGAGCCGGCGCACTCGCCTTTGATTCCCTTGCGCACGGCAAAACTCTCGTGCTCGTGTCCGTAGTCCTCGTAGAATGAGGGGTCTGCTTCAAACGAAGGCACCTGCTGTAACGGCTCAAGGATCTTTTTCAAACGTGGGATTCCAATTCGTGTGACAAATGAGTTGAACTCCTCTCCTGACCGCTTCTCCTTCTCGAAAAGTTCCAGCAGAGTGTCGGTAACTTTCACGCAGTTCTTTGCCGGAAACTTGCCAATCAGTGAACCAAATTGCGCATTGCCAGGCAGCGTCTGGCCACCTACGGTTACAAAGTGGGCGGGTACGCCGCGCTCTTCATGTGAAAGAGCAGCAGCGTAGAAGCCAATATCGGCTATCGAATGTTGAGCGCACCCGTTGGGACAGCCAGAGATCTTCACACGCAGAGGCCGAGCCAGTTCGCCATACTTCGCCAGCGAACTATTGAAGGCGTCGCTGAGGGCGCTACCGAGACCTTTTGCAGAGGCAATACCCAGCCGGCAAGTGTCAGATCCCGGACACGTGGTGACGTCGGCAATCGTTCCCACACCGCGCTCGGCGAGTGATAGTTGACCGAGCGAGGTGTAAAGATCCCAAAGGTCGTCTTCACGCACCCAGGGCAGATAGATGTTCTGTTCTGTTGATACTCTCAACCGGCCAGCTGAGAACTGATGGACCACCGCAGCGAGACGGCGCGCACGATCCGCTGTGAGGTCTCCAAGCTTTATGCGCACGTGGACTCCGCGAAAGCCCGAAAGTTTGTGCTCAATGACCGAGTCGCGCACCCATAATTGAAACTGAGGATCGACCGTTCGGGGATCCAGTACTTTCAATACGGCCGAGTGCTCCTCAGTCTCCGGCACGAAGTTCTCGGTCTCTTGAAAGTAATCGCTTAGCAGTATTGGGCCAACTCGCTGTCGTTCATCGTCCAGAGCCGCGCGAAAGCGTTCCCAGCCCATCGTCTCGATGAGAAATTTCATGCGCGCCTTCATTCGTGCTTTGCGTTCACCGTAGCGATCGAAGAGTCGCAACGTAGCAGCAGCCAGATTGAATAGTTCATCTACGGGAAGAAAGTCTTTGTAGAGATGGGCCAGATGAGGCGCGGCGCCCAGGCCCCCGCCAAGATAAACTCGGAAGCCGCGCCTCAGTTCGTCATTCCGCGTCTGGGTGACAGCCCATAAGCCAATGTCGTGAATTCGCAACGCGGAGTGATCCTCAGTGCAGCCTTCAAACGTGATCTTGAACTTTCGACCCAAATTCTGGTTGTACTTGTTGCGCACCAGGAAGCGAAATAGGGCATCGGCATAAGGCAATACATTGAAAGCCTCAGTTGCCGACGTGCCGGCGCGATAGCAGGCGGTGATATTGCGTACGGTGTTTCCGCAAGCCTCGCGAGAGGTGATGCCGGCTTCTGCCAAATAGCGCAGCAGTTCAGGAGCTTCTTCCAGTTTGACGTAATAGATCTGCGCATCTTCCCTCGTGGTGAAGTGTATGAAGCCGCTGCCATATCGGTCGGACGCATCGGCCAAGCGTACTAATTGATCTGCGGTCAAGCGCCCGCCGGGAATCTTGATCCGCTGCATTTGGACTCCCTCCTGGCGCTGAGCATAAGTGCCGAAGTGCAGCCGGAGCTTCTGCATCTTTGTCTCGTCCAGTTCACCCGCTCGGTATTTCCCGATCTGTTCTTCGTAATGCGCCAGTTCGTCCGACACCACATCAGGGAGAGCGAACTGCGACTGCAATGCGGTGTTGTGCTGCGGTTCCATGGCGATGCCTTTATCGTGACGATTGGGCTTAGTTGCTTCAACAAGCCCTTGGTCTTGAGCTCTGCCCAAAAAAAAACTCTCGCGCTAAAGAAGCACGAGAGGTGTGACTCGAACGATTCTTTAGCGACTAGGGAAACCTCCTACACATACAGTTACACGCCATTCGCATGTTGTTCAGACACATGCAACAGCCCGGAATTCGGTTATTCATCTTTTTGGATAATTGTACCACGGTGGCACAAACTCTAAACCTTCACCATCACAGCAGTCAACTCAATTTTTTTTATTACCTGATAAATAAGATTGCGATTCAGTTTGGAGTGCGGCGGCCCGGCGCCGCTTTGGCCTGCGCTTCTTGCCACCTCAACTGCGAATAAAGCGCGAAGCATTTCCTTCCCAGGAAACTGTCGCGAACGTTAGGCCAAAGCGCTGCCAGTCCTAGGCCCGGCGCCGCTTTGGCCTGCGCTCCTTGCCACTCAACTGCGAATAAAGCGCGAAGCATTTCCTTCCCAGGAAACTGTCGCGAACGTTAGGCCAAAGCGCTGCCAGGCCTAGGCCCGGCGCCGCTTTGGCCTGCGCTCCTTGCCCCGCAACTGCGAATCAAGCGCGAAGCATTTCCTTCCCAGGAAACTGTCGCGAACGTTAGGCCAAAGCGCTGCCAGGCCAGCGCACTCCAAATTAGCGACTCCTTCGAACGGCGTGTGGTATTTTGTGACGTTACGATCTATAAACATGCCACCCCTAACGTTAACCCATGATCGAAGACTGCCAGATGATCGTTCCATCTACTCGAACTGCAAATTTCCACTACGCAATTCGCAACCTTGTCAGTGCCGCCGAAGCTCATGAGCGAGCGGGCCACCGCATCATCTACCTGAACATTGGTGATCCACAGGTTTACGGGTTCCGTCCACCACGTCATATCGTGGAAGCCGTCACTCGGGCGTTGCGAGACAGTTTCACCGGCTATGCTCACTCGATGGGGTTGCGGGATGCAAGAGATGCAGTGGCGGGGTACGCGACGAACCTGGGTGCGCCTACCGCAGCCGAACAAGTACTGATAACTTCAGGAGCTTCAGAAGGCGCGGACCTGGTGTTGACCGCATTGGTTAACGAAGGAGATGAAGTTCTACTCCCCGCGCCGGGTTATCCAATCTATCCAGCCATCCTCAATAAGCTTGGTGGAGTCGCACGTTATTATCGGCTCGAAAGTACGAGATCGTGGCAACCATCGATTGAGGATATAGGCTCCTTAATAAATGAGCGCACGCGTGCGCTGCTTTTGATTAATCCAAATAATCCGACAGGATCGATCATCCCTGATGAAACAACCAGGCAACTTTTACAACTCGCAAGGCGGCACAACTTACTGGTGATCGCCGACGAAGTTTATCGAGAACTGTGCTTCGTTAAGCAACCGACACCTGCCTCAGTTCTGGCGCAAGAGTTAGATGTTCCGCTGATAACCCTGGAGAGCCTGTCGAAGACTCATCTGGTGCCGGGCTGGCGGGTCGGCTGGATGCGTTACACTCATGAAGAGCAGATGTTCGAGCTTACGCGCTCCATCGCTCGGCTGGCTAGCGGAAGGCTCTGCTCGCCAACGCCAACACAGTATGCAGTTCGACCCGCTCTGGAAGGCAACAAGAGTTTTCTCGATGACTTCATGAGCGAGATCAGGAGAAGACGCGATTTTGTGGTCGCGTCTGTCGGAGGTATCGACCGCATTTCCTGCGATGTTCCCCAGGCCGCTTTTTACGTGATGATCAAAGTCGATGATCCGCTGGCCCGGACTGATGAGATCTTTGTTCACGATCTGCTGTTGCAAACGGGCATACTGGTCGTACCCGGCTCAGGCTTTGGTTCGGACCCGCGAGAAGGTTTATTTCGTATGGTTTACCTGGCTGATGAGGAAGTGCTGCGCACCGTTTTTGAAAAGGTTAGCGGCTTTCTTAACCGTTTATGAGGAGTAGGTGGCATATGACCTCAGCAAAACAGAAGCTCAACTTTAATACGCAACTGGTCCACGCCGGTGAAAGAGGCGAAACACCTCATGGCAAGCCTGTCTCGACGCCGATCTATGCGACCGCCACTTTCACCTATGATTCGATGGCGGAGGTGGACCAGGTCTTCGCCGGTGAGAAGCAAGGCTATATCTACACTCGCTACGGCAATCCGACTGTCGCAGCGCTTGAGCAGGCGGTCCAGGTACTGGAAGAGGGCGCCGTCAGCTGCGCTTACTCCACCGGAATGGCAGCCTTGCATGCAGCCATCTTCGCCTGCGAGCTCGGCCCCGGGGCAACGATTCTGGCGTCACAGGATCTCTACGGAGCAACGCTTGATCTGCTTTACAAGGTCTTGGGCTCGTACGGCATCAAAACCGCAACCGCTGATTTCTCGGACCTCGAGGCTTTGAGGGCCAAAGCGCTTGAGGTCGGTCCGCGACTGCTGATTGCTGAAACAATCTCAAACCCTCTTCTTAAGGTCTGTGATATTGCCGCTTGCGCTGAAATCGCGCGTGAGCTTGGGGCGCGGTTCATCGTGGATAACACATTCGCTTCACCCTATCTCTGCCAGCCTCTTAAGCACGGTGCGGACTTCGTTGTTCATAGCGCGACCAAGTATTTGGGGGGACACGCTGACGTCATGGGCGGACTGGTTGTTGCGCGCGACAACGCAGACCTTCTGGCACTTGTGGGCGTGATGAAACTTGTTGGTGGAGTCCTGGGCACGTGGGAGGCGCATGAAATTCTTCGCGGAGTGAAGACACTGGCCGTGCGCATGGATCGCCAGTGTGCGAATGCTCTTAGTTTAGCGACGCGTCTGGCCAACCACACGCGTGTATCCCGCGTTCATTATCCCGCTCTCGCGGGAGCGCATAGCGCAGAGACGGTCAAGCGTATGCTCCGCGCGCCTCATGCGGGCGCGCTCGTCTCGATCGAGTTAAAGGAGAACACGCAAGCGGCAGCGTTTCGTTTCATGGATGCGCTCTCGCTGTGCGTACGTTCGACGAGTTTAGGCGATGTGTTCACGGGAGTGCTGCACCCGGCTACAGCTTCGCATCGGGAGGTAGCTCCGAAACGACGACTTCAACTAGGTATCTCGGACGGTTTAGTGAGAATCTCCCTCGGCATAGAAGACATAGAAGACATCATCGCCGATATCGAGCAGGCACTGGAAAAAAGCGTGGAGGAGTAATACGATCTTATTGCGCTCTATCGTCCGGCAGCTCGCTAACAATCACGTCCAACACCCTGAACGCACCTCCTTCCGGCACGGTAAAGGAAACCTCCATGTCGCCACTATCCGTGGCCACAACATCTAATGATACGTGATGGTCGCTTTGGAAGTGACACGCATGCCGCTGCGGACATTTGGATTCCCGAAATGGGTGGCTGGATTTATCAGGATCAGACTTTC
>WNGF01002759.1_pt1 | contig 37271 bp, 28 predicted proteins | sample 5400641 | NCBI WGS metagenome assembly WNGF01 (sample SAMN13153371, study PRJNA577476) | soil metagenome | isolation source: 80 cm soil or saprolite under grassland replicate 2 | place: USA:California | collected 2016-06-15 | reverse complement strand
GTCTCGGCGTTCGCCGGCCGCATTCGCGAATGCGACTGGGACCGGCTGCCGTGCCGCGTCGAGCGCAACGTCGAGCGCATCCTCGCGATGCTCGCGAGCGCGGACGCGAAGGCGACGTTCTTCACGCTCGGCTGGATCGGCGAGCGTTATCCCGCGCTCGTGCGGCGTATCGTCGAAGCCGGGCACGAGCTCGCGAGCCACGGCTTCGCGCATGGCCGAGCGAGCGAGCAGCAGCCGGGCGCGTTCCTCGCTGACATCCGGCTCGCGAAGGCGGTGCTCGAAGACGTCGCCGGATGCGAGGTCAGCGGCTATCGTGCGCCGAGCTTCTCGGTAGGTCCGGCGAACGCGTGGGCATTCCAGTGCATCGCGGACGCCGGCTATCGCTACAGCTCGAGCCTCTATCCGATCCGGCACGATCATTACGGCGTGCCCGACGCGCCGCGTTTCGCGCACGAAGTGGCGCCGGGGCTGCTCGAAGTGCCGGTCGCGACCGTGCGCCTGTTCGACGCGAACTGGCCGGCGGGCGGCGGCGGCTATTTCAGGCTGCTGCCGTACCGGCTGTCGCGGTGGTCGCTTCGCCGCATCAACGGCGTGGACGGCAAGCCGGCGATGTTCTATTTCCATCCGTGGGAAATCGATCCCGAGCAGCCGCGCGTCGACGGCATCGGGATGAAGACGCGGTTTCGCCATTACGTGAACCTCGGCCGGATGGAGTCGCGCTTGACGCGGCTGCTCGCCGATTTCCGCTGGGATCGCGCCGACCGCGTATTCCTGAACGAGGTCCGCTGATGGAGGTCTCGGCTGCGCTGATCGATCGTCTCGCGCGCGCTGCGGATCCGATCGTCGTCCGCGATTTCCGGCCCGGCGATGCGGCACGCTGGGACGCCTATGTCGAGCGCTCGAGCGAGGCGACGTTCTTCCACCGCATCGGCTGGCGCGGCATTCTCGAGGACGTCTTTCGCCACCGCACGCACTACCTCGTCGCCGAGCGCGGCAGCGACATCGCCGGCGTGCTGCCGCTCGCCGAAGTCAAGAGCCGGCTCTTCGGCCATTCGCTCGTCTCGCTTCCGTTCGCGGTGTATGGCGGGCCTGCCGCCGACGATCCCGTGGTCGAGCGCGCGCTGATCGACGCGGCGGCCGAGCGCGCGCGCGCGCTTCGGGTGGAGCATCTCGAGTTGCGCAATCTCGTCACACGCTGCGCCGACTGGCCGCGGCAGGATCTGTACGTGACGTTCCGGCGCGAGATCCTGCCCGATGTCGAGGCGAACCTGCTCGCGATCCCGCGCAAGCAACGCGCGATGATTCGCAAAGGGATGAAGCATGGCCTTGCGAGCGAGATCGACGCGTCCGCCGAGCGCTTTTTCGCGCTCTACGCCGACAACATGCACCGCCACGGCACGCCGCCGATGTCGCGCCACTACTTCGACCGGCTGCGCGAGACGTTCGGCGATGCGTGCGAAGTGCTGACCGTCGTCGATTCGCACGGCGCGCCGCTGACCAGCGTGGTGTCTTTCTATTTCCGCGACACCGTGCTGCCCTATTACGCCGGCGACACGACGGCGGCGCGCGATCTCGCCGGCAACGACTTCAAGTACTGGGAGCTCATGCGCCGCGCGTGCGAGCGCGGACTTCGGGTGTTCGATTACGGACGCAGCAAGCGCGGCACCGGCTCGTTCGATTTCAAGAGGAACTGGGGATTCGAGCCGATGCCGCTCGCCTACGAGCATCTGCTGCTTCGACGCGTTTCGATTCCGCAGAACAATCCCGCCAACCCCAAGTACCGCGCGTTCATCGCACTGTGGCGGCGGCTGCCGCTGCCCATTGCGAACCGGCTCGGCCCGCTCATCGTGCGCGCGCTCGGCTAGCGATCGGCGTACGCTCACTGCATGGATACGTTCCGGCCCACTCCCGTCGCACTGCCGGCGAGCCGCGCGTGGCCCACGACGCTCGCGGTGCTGGGTGCGTACGCGCTTTGGCTCATCGCCTGCTACTGGGACACCGTCACATCGATGGTATCGATCTGGTACCGCTCGGAAACGTTCGCGCACGGCTTCCTCGTGTTCCCGATTTCGGCATGGCTCGTCTGGCGCGAGCGGCGCAAGCTCGCACGTCTCGCGCCCGTGCCTGCGCTCTCGCCGGGGCCGCTGGTTGTGCTCGCGCTCGCGGGCGCCGTCTGGTTCGCGGCGGAGCTTGCCGACGTGCTCGCCGCGCGCCATCTGGCGTGGATCACGATGCTGATCGCCGGCGTGTGGATGTTGACCGGCAACGCGGTCGCACGGCGCCTCGTCTTCCCGCTCGGCTTCCTCTATTTCGCCGTGCCGATCGGCGAATTCCTGCTGCCCACGCTCATCGAGTGGACCGCGAACTTCACCGTCGCCGCTCTGCGTGCATCGGGCGTGCCCGTCTGGCGCGAAGGGATGACGTTCCAGATCCCGACCGGCGCATGGTCGGTGGTCGAGGCGTGCAGCGGGCTCCGTTATCTGATCGCGTCTGTCACCGTCGGCGTGCTCTATGCATATCTCGCGTATCGCTCGCCGCTTCGGCGCGCGGCGTTCGTCGCCGCGTCGATCGTCGTGCCGATCATCGCGAACTGGCTTCGCGCCTACATGATCGTGATGATCGGCCATCTGTCCGGCAACAGGCTCGCCGTCGGCGTCGATCACATCATCTACGGCTGGATCTTCTTCGGTCTCGTCATCCTGCTGCTGTTCTGGGTCGGAAGCTTCTGGCGCGAGGACGAGCCCGACGCCGACGAGCCGGCGCGCGAGGTCCAGGTGAGTGATACGGGCAACGGTGCGATGTCGGTGCGCTCGTTGACGGCGCTCGCCACCGCCCTCGTGATCACCGCGATCGCGCCAGGCGCGACCCGGCTGCTTCACGGCTACGACTTCCACGGACCGATCGATTCGACACCGCCTGCGATCGTCGGCTGGAACACGATACCGCAGCGCATCGTCGGCTGGACGCCCGAGTTCTCGCCGCCGCGAGCGGCGATCGACGCCACGTACGAAAAGGGCGCCGCGCGCACCGGAATCTACGTCGCGCTCTATTTCGACCAGGATCATGAGAGCAAGCTCGTCAGCACCGCCAACTCGCTGCTGCGCACGACCGACAAGACGGGCTACGTCATCTCCGAGCGTCGGCGCACCGTCGATGTCGCCGACGGTTCGATGGCCGTCGACGAGACGGTCTTGCGGCTGCTCGATCGCCGCATCGTTGCGCGGCGCTGGTATTGGGTCGACGGCGAGTTCACCGCAAGTGCCGTGCGCGCAAAGCTTCTGCAGGCGCGCGCGCGGCTCGCGGGACGCGGTGATGCAGGCGCGATCGTCGTCGTCTACGCGCCGCTCGCGAGCGACACGGCGGCACCGCCGGTCTCGCTTGACGATGTGACGCGGGAAGCGGCCGCGGCGCTGCGTCCCATGCTCGCGCAGCGCTTTCGTCGGGGTGCCCCGTGAATGCGCCCACGAACCCGCCGCGAGTCGTCCACGTTGTCCACCGGCTTGCCGTCGGCGGCCTCGAGAACGGCGTCGTCAACCTGATCAACCATTTGCCGGCGGAGCGGTTCCGCCATGCGATCGTCTGCATGACCGGCGCGACCGAATTTGCGAAGCGCATCCGGCGCGCCGATGTCCCGATCGTAGCGCTCGACAAGCCGCCCGGGCAATCGATGCTGCTGCAGCGGCGCTTGTACGACGCGTTTCGGCGGCTCGCGCCCGCCGTCGTGCATACGCGCAATCTGGGCACGCTCGAGGCGCAGCTCGCCGCGGCGCTCGCGCGCGTTCCCGTGCGCATTCACGGCGAGCACGGGTGGGACACCGCCGATCCGTACGGCGCAAGCCGGCGTTACGCGATACTTCGTCGGCTGCATTCGCCGCTCGTGCACCGCTACGTCGCGCTCTCCGAGCACATCGAACTTTACCTGCGCGATCGTGTCGGCATCGCGTCCGCGCGCATCGAGCGGATCTGCAATGGTGTGGACTGCGAACGCTTCGCACCGTCGCGCGACATCCGCCGTGCGTTCCCGCACGTCGCGTTCCGCGACGAACGGTTGGTGATCTTCGGCACCGTCGGCCGGCTCGAGCCGGTTAAGAACCAACTGACACTCGCGCGCGCGTTTGTGGCAGCGCTCGCGCGTGAGCCCGGCGCGCGCGAACGTATGCGGCTCGTGATCGTCGGCGACGGATCGCTTCGTCCGGCCATCGAGCGCGTGCTCGACGAGGCCGGTGCCCGCGATCTCGCGTGGATCGCCGGCGAGCGCTCCGACGTCGCGCAGTTGTTGCCGGCGTTCGACGTATTCGTGCTGCCGTCGCTCGCAGAAGGCATTTCGAACACGATCCTCGAGGCGATGGCGTGCGGCGTTCCCGTTGTCGCGACCGCGGTCGGCGGCAGCGTGGAGCTGGTCGCCACCGGTGAGACCGGCGAGCTGGTGCCGTCGGCCGACGCCGAAGCATTCGCTGGCGCGATGCTTCGAATCGGCTCTTCGGGCGAGCTCCGTGAACGGATGGGCGCCGCCGCGCGTGCGCGCGCGGCGCGCGAGTTCAGCCTCGCCGAGATGGTGCGCCGCTACGGCGCGCTGTACGAGCGCGAGATCGAGCGCCGCGCGCCGCTTGCAATCGTCGCGGCGCGACCGCACGGCACGGCGGCCGAGTAGGAGAAGCGGACCATGTGCGGCATTTCAGGCATCTTCAAGCCCGTCGGCGAGCCGACCGTCGATGCGCGGCTGCTCGATCGGATGAACGAGTCGCTGCACCATCGCGGCCCCGATGCCGGCGACGTGCACACCGAGCCCAGGATCGGGCTCGCGCATCGACGCCTATCGATCATCGACGTCGCGACCGGAGCGCAGCCGCTGTGGAACGAGGACCGCTCGGTCGTCGTGATCTTCAACGGCGAGATCTATAACTTCCGCGAGCTCGTTCCGGAGCTGATCGCGCTCGGTCATCGCTTCCACACGAAGTCGGACACCGAAGTGATCGTCCACGCGTGGGAATCGTGGGGCGAGGATTGCGTCAAGCGATTTCGTGGCATGTTCGCGTTCGCGCTATGGGATCGCAACCGGCAGACGCTGTTCCTCGCGCGCGACCGGCTCGGCGTGAAGCCGCTCTACTACGCGCAGCTCGCGAGCGGAACCGTGCTGTTCGGCTCTGAGCTCAAGGCGCTGCTGCAATCGCCGGAGCTTTCGCGCACGCTCGATCCTACGGCCATCGAGGACTATCTCGCGCTGGGCTACGTGCCGGAGCCGAAGAGCGTGTTCGAGCACGTCGCGAAGCTCGCGCCGGCGCATACGCTCGCCATTCGCGTCGGTGCGCGGACGCTACCGGCGCAGCGCGAATACTGGGACGTCGTGTTCGCGCCCGACGCGTCGATCACCGAGGCGGCTGCGCTCGACGAGCTCCGTGCGCGGCTTGCCGAATCGGTGAACATGCGCCTGATCAGCGAAGTGCCGCTCGGCGCGTTCCTTTCGGGCGGCGTCGATTCGAGCGCGGTCGTCGCGACGATGGCGAAGCTCTCGGCAGATCCGGTCAACACGTGCTCGATCGCATTCGACGATCCGGCGTTCGACGAGGCGGCGTATGCGCAGCAGGTCGCCAGCCTCTTTCGCACGAACCACCGCGTCGAGCGCGTCGCGGTCGACGACTTCGACCTGATCGACCGGCTCGCCGGCATCTACGACGAGCCGTATGCGGACAGCTCGGCGATCCCGACGTTTCGCGTCTGCGAGCTCGCGCGCAAGAGCGTGACCGTCGCGCTTTCCGGCGACGGCGGCGATGAGAATTTCGGCGGCTACCGGCGTTACCGCTTCCAGCTCGCCGAGGAGCGGATGCGCGCGCTGCTGCCAGCCGGCGTGCGGCGCCCGCTGTTCGGCCACCTCGGCCGCGTCTACCCGAAGCTCGACTGGGCGCCGCGCGTCCTGCGAGCGAAATCGACGCTGCAGTCGCTCGCGCACGACGCAGTCGACGGCTATTTCCACACGATGTCGATCCTGCGCGACGATCAGCGCTCGCGCCTGTACACCGACGCGTTCCGGCGCAAGCTCGGCGGCTACCACGCCCGCGAGACGTTCCACCGCCATGCGAGGCGCGCCGAAGGCTTCGAGCCGCTCGCGCTCGTCCAATATCTCGATCTGAAAACCTATCTCGTCGGCGACATCAACACGAAGGTCGATCGCGCGGCGATGGCGAACTCGCTTGAAGTGCGCGAGCCGCTGATGGACCATCCGCTGGTCGAATGGCTCGCGACGCTGCCCCCCACGCTCAAGGTGCGCGATGGCGAGGGCAAGTATCTGCTGAAGAAGGCGATGGAGCCGCTGCTTCCGTGCGAGATCCTCTATCGGCCGAAGATGGGCTTTTCCGTTCCACTCGCGAGCTGGTTCCGCGGACCATTGCGCCGCCGCGTAAAAGACGCGCTGCTCGGTGCGCGGCTCGCCGAGACCGGCTGGTTCAACGCGGCGGAGTTGAAGCGTCTGGTCGACACGCATCAGGCGGGCACCCGCGACCATAGCGCGCCGCTGTGGACGCTGATGATGCTCGAGGCGTTCCTGCGCACGACGCTCGACGCCGACCGGATGCCGGGCAGCCTCGCGGTCGCCGTGTGACGTTTCGCATCCTCCATGTGCTCGATCATTCGATCCCGCTGCACAGCGGCTACGCGTTTCGCACGCTCGCGATCCTGCGCGAGCAGCGCGCGCTCGGATGGCAGACGCTGCAGCTCACGTCGCCGAAGCAGGGGGCCGGCGTGAGCCTCGAGGAGAGCGTCGACGGGTTCACCTTCCACCGCACGCCTGCGTCCGCAGGCGTCGCACAATCGAGCGCGCCGCCGGCGCTGCTGCGCCAGATGGCGGCGACTCGAAGCCGTCTCGCCGATCTCATCCGCATGCACAAGCCGGATGTCGTGCACGCGCATTCGCCGATCCTCGACGCGTTTCCCGCGCTGTGGGCGGGCCGGCGTGCCGGCGTTCCCGTCGTCTACGAAGTGCGCGCGCTGTGGGAGGACGCGGCGACCGATCACGGCACGACGAGCGAGCGCAGCGCCCGCTACAAGCTGTCGCGCTGGCTCGAGACGCTCGCCGTGCGCAACGCCGATCACGTGACGACGATCTGCGAAGGGCTGCGCCGCGAGATCGGCGCGCGCGGCGTTGCGGACGATCGAATCACCGTGATTCCGAACGCAGTGAACATCGACGATTTCCGCATGGACGGTGTCGCCGATGCGCAACTGCGCACTTCACTTGGGCTGGCGGGCAAGACGGTGCTCGGATTCGCCGGCTCGTTCTACGGCTACGAAGGGCTCGACGTGCTGCTCGACGCGTTCGCACGGCTCGCCGCGCGCGATCCGGCGCTCGGTCTGCTGCTGCTGGGCGGCGGCCCGCAGGAAGCGGCGTTGCGCGAGCGCGCGTCGCGGCTCGGCGTGTCCGAGCGTGTCGTCTTCACCGGACGCGTCCCGCACCAGGAAGTCGCGCGTTACTACGACCTCCTCGACGCGCTCGTCTATCCGCGCCGCTCGATACGGCTCACCGAGCTCGTCACGCCGTTGAAGCCGCTCGAGGCGATGGCGCAGGGCCGCATCGTGCTCGCCTCCGACGTCGGCGGTCATCGCGAGCTCGTGCGCGACGGCGAAACAGGCTTCCTGTTCCCCGCCGGCGATGCCGACGCGCTCGCACAGGCGATCGCAACCGCGCTCGAACGGCGGGCGGATTGGCCGCGAATCGCGGCGAACGCGCGCCGCTTCGTCGAAGCCGAGCGCAACTGGGCGGCGAGTGTGGCGCGCTACGAGCCGGTCTACGCGCGGTTGACGCAACGCGCCCGTGCGGCCAGCGCGCAACAGGGATAGCGCGATGTGCGGCATCCACGGGTATCTGCGGCTCGACGGCGCGCCCGCCGAGCGAGGCGCGCTCGACGCGATGGGGGCGGTGACGATCCATCGCGGCCCCGACGACGACGGTGCGCACGTCGACGGGCCGTGCGCGATCGGCATGCGAAGGCTGTCGATCATCGACGTCGCCGGCGGCCATCAGCCGCTCAAGACGCCGGACGGCACGCTGTGGCTCGTCTGCAATGGCGAGATCTACAACTATCGCGAGCTGCGCGCGGAGCTCGAGGCGCGCGGGCACACGTTCCTCACGCAGTCCGATTGCGAAGTGATCCTCGCGCTCTATCGCGAGGTCGGCGACCGCGTCGTCGAGCGGTTGAACGGCATGTTCGGCTTCGCGCTGTGGGACTCGGTACGCCGGCGGCTGATCATCGGCCGCGATCGGCTCGGCATCAAGCCGATCTACACGTGGAGCGACGGAACGCGGTTCGCGTTCGCGTCGGAGGCGAAGTCGCTGCTCGCGTTGCCGTGGGTTCGCGCCGCGCTGAACGAGGATGCGCTGCCCGGATACCTGCATCTGGGCTACGTCGCATCGCCGCAGACGCTGTTCAAGGGCATCCGCAAGCTGCCACCGGCGACGATCGTCACGATCGCCGACGGCCAGGTGAGCGAGCGGCGCTACTGGCGCATCGACGGGCGCATCGATCGCCGGCGCAGCGCGAACGACTGGGTCGAGCAGGTGAGGAGCCGCATCGAGGAATCGGTGCGCATGCAGATGGTCGCCGACGTGCCGATCGGCGCTTTCCTGTCCGGCGGCATCGATTCGAGCGCCGTCGTTGCGATGATGTCGAAGCACGCCGGCGCGCCGGTCAAGACGTACGCGATCGGCTTCGATGGCAGCGTCGCCGACGATTACTACAACGAGCTTCCGTACGCGCGCGCGATCGCGCAGCGCTTCGGGACCGATCACCACGAGATCCTTGTCAGGCCGGACGTCGTGTCGCTGCTGCCACGGCTGATCTGGCACCTCGACGAGCCGATCGCCGACACCGCGTTCATCACGACGTATCTGGTGTCGAAGTTCGCGCGCAAGGACGTCACGGTGATTCTTTCGGGTGTGGGCGGCGACGAGATCCTCGGCGGTTACCGCCGCTATCTCGGCGACCATTTCCAGCAACGCTTCTCCGCGCTGCCGGCGTGGGCGCGGCGCATCGCGGTGCGCGCAGGCCGCCGTCTGCCGGCGGATCGGCATTCGCCGCTGCTCAATCTCGCACGCTATGCGAAGGTGTTTCTCGCGTCAGCGGAGCTGCCGGCGGCGGAGCGTTACAGCGCCTACCTGCAGGTGTATGCGCAGAGCGAGCTCGCTGCGATGCTGACGTCCGGCGGCGGCTGCGACGACGCCATCGTTGCAGCGTTTCGCGAAGCGGACAGCGACGACGCGTTGAATCGGATGCTGGTCGTCGATGCGCAGACGCAGTTGCCCGACGACCTTCTCGCGCTTACCGACCGCATGACGATGGCGACCTCGCTCGAGTGCCGCGTGCCGCTGCTCGACCACGAGCTGGTCGAGCTCACGGCGGCGATGCCGGCGGGAATCAAGACCAAAGGCGGCGAGTTGAAGCACGTAATGAAGCGCGCGCTCGCCGACGTGCTGCCGCCCGAGATCCTCGACCGGAAAAAGCGCGGTTTCGGCACGCCGATGGGTGCGTGGCTCAAGCGCGGGCTTGCGCCGATGCTTCGCGGCGTGCTCTCGCCCGGATCGCTCGCATCGCGCGGGCTCTTCCAGCCCTCCGCCGTGCAGAAGCTCATCGCCGATCATGCCGGGAACCGCATCGACGGCACCGACCGGCTGATCGCACTGCTCAACTTCGAGATCTGGTGCCGTGTGTATCTCGACGCGCGCGCGGCCGACGATGTCGCCGCCGAGCTCACCGACATGGCGAGGCTCGCCGCGTGAACATCCTCTACCTGTGCCACCGCTTTCCGTATCCGCCGAAGCGGGGCGGGAAGATCCGGCCGTTCAACATGATTCGCCACTTCGCACGCGAGCATGCCGTCACCGTTTGCTCGCTCGCGCGCTCGGCGGCCGAGGCCGAAGAGGCGCGCGGCATCGCGCCGAACTGCGCGCGCTTTTTCGTGCACGAGGTGACCGATGTCGTCCAGGCAGCGAGGATGGTCGCGCGGCTGCCGACGCCTGCTCCGTCGTCGCCGGGATTCTTCTACTCGACCGCGATGGCGCGGCGCGTGCGTGCGCTGCTCGCGAGCGAGCGTTTCGATCTCATCTTCGTCCATTGCTCGTCGGTGGCGCCGTACGTCGCCGGCCACGACGCCACACCGAAGATTCTCGACTTCGGCGATATGGATTCGCAGAAATGGCTCGAGTACGCGCGCTACAAGCCGTTCCCGCTGTCGCTCGGCTACCGGCTCGAGGGCGTGAAAATGGAGGCAGCCGAAAAGCGTTTCGCGCGCCGCTTCGATTTCTGCACGGCGACGACGCGTGCCGAATGGGAAACGCTCGAGCGGTTCGCGACCGGCGCGCCGACCGACTGGTTTCCCAACGGCGTGGACAGCGAATATTTTTCGCCCGGCGACGAGCCGTACGACGCGGACACGATCGCGTTCGTCGGCCGCATGGACTATTATCCGAACCAGGAATGCATGTTCGATTTCTGCGCGCGCACGCTGCCGCGCTTGCGCACGCGGCGGCCGAACCTGAAGCTCGTGATCGTCGGCGCCGATCCTTCGGCGGCGGTGCGCAAGCTCGGCGAGATTCCCGGCGTAACGGTGACGGGCTCCGTGCCCGATGTTCGCCCGTACGTACGCCGGTCCGCCGCGATGGTCGCGCCGCTCAACATCGCGCGCGGCACGCAGAACAAGATTCTCGAATCGATGGCGCTCGGCGTGCCGGTCGTGTCGAGCGCGGTTGCAGCCGGCGGCGTCGACGCGATTCCCGGCGAGCATCTGCTGGTCGCGAGCACGCCGGCCGAATACGAAGCGGCGATCCTGCGCATCGTCGAGCATCCCGACGAGCGCGGACGTCTCGCGCAGGCCGGGCGCGCGCGGATGCGCTCGCATCACGATTGGGAAAGCTCGATGCGACGGCTCGATGCGATCGTCGATCGCTGTCTTGCCGATCGCGCGCGCCGTAGCGGCGGTGCGCGACTCGCGCCGCAGCCGAGCGGATCGGCGCCGGCGTAACCGCATCAATCGCGAGAAGGAAGCGTTCCAGCATGGACATCAGCATCTTCGGCCTCGGCTACGTCGGCGCGGTTTCGCTCGCATGCCTTGCGCGCGACGGTCATCGCGTGATCGGCGTCGACATCGAGCCGGCGAAGCTCGCGCTGATCCGGCAGGGCCGCACGCCCGTGGTCGAGGAGGGCATGGTCGAGTTGGTCGAGGACGTCGTGCGCAGCGGCCGTGTCATCGTCACCGACGACGTGCGCTACGCGATCGCCGAGAGCGAAATCTCGCTCGTCTGCGTGGGCACGCCGTCGGCGCCGAACGGAAGCCAGGATCAGAGCGCGATGCTTCGTCTGGCGGCCGACGTCGGCCGCGCGCTGCGCGACAAGGACGCGGCGCACGTCGTCGTGTTCCGCTCGACGCTCGTTCCGGGCACCGTGGAGGACGTGGTGCGACCGATCGTCGAGCGCGAATCGGGCAAGAAGGACGGAACCGACTTCCACCTGTGCTTCCAGCCCGAGTTTCTGCGCGAGGGCTCGTCGATCCGCGACTACGACAAGCCGCCGTTCACGATCGTCGGCGCCAATGCCGCGCCTGCGGTCGACGCGCTGCGCCGTCTGTTCGGCCATCTGCCGTGCGAGTTCCACGCGACGTCGGTGCGCGCCGCCGAGATGGTCAAGTACTGCTGCAACAATTTCCATGCCCTCAAGATCACGTTCGCGAACGAAACGGCGCGCTTGTGCGAGGCGCTCGGCGTCGACGCGTTCGAGGTGATGGATCTCGTCTGCCGCGACCGCCAGCTCAACATCTCGCCGGCGTACCTCAAGCCCGGCTTTGCGTTCGGCGGCTCGTGCCTTCCGAAGGACCTGCGCGCGACGATGCACCTCGCGAAGACGCACGACGTCGAGCTGCCGATGCTGGGCGGCATCCTCGCGTCGAACCGCCACCACATCGATCACGCGATCGACAAGGTCATGGCTTCCGGCAAGCGCAGCATTGCATCGGCAAGGGACTGTCGGTGATGGTCTACGATCCCGAAGTGCATCTTTCGAGCCTGCTCGGCGCGAACCGCCGCTTCATGGAACAGCATGTGCCGCATCTCGGCCAGCTGATGAAGAGCGAGCTCGCCGACGTCATCGCGGGATCCGATCTGCTGGTCATCGGCTTGAACGACGCGCGCGTGTTCGCCACGCTCAGCGAGACCGTGCGCCCCGGGCAGATCGTGCTCGATCTCGTCCGCATGCCCGAACGCGCCAAGCTGCGCAGCGCCTATGAGGGCCTTTGCTGGTGACGCGTGTCGCCGCGGCGTCAACAAGCAATCATCCGGCGACCACAATGACTGGCAATCTACTCGCGAGCACGGTAAGGTTTCTTCGTGCGACGGCAACGAACCAGCTTGCCCGACTTGCACCTTCTTACTACTTCAAGCTCACCAAGACGACGGGTCGCGGCGCAAGCGACGTCGAGAGCGACAGCGACATCGCCGCGTATTTTCTGCGCTGCTTCGACGACTACTTCCGGGTCCTCGGTGTGCCGGCCGCTTCGGTGGGTCGGTGGCTTAGTGGCAAGGTCGTCTTGGAATACGGTCCCGGCGATCTGCCAGGCATGGCGATATTGTTGGTCGCGCATGGCGTCGAGAAGGTGTTCTGTGTGGATCGGTTTCCGTTGCTGGCCGCGAGCGAAAAGAACCATGCTGCGATTGAGGCACTTCTCGCCCACCTTGGGCGAGAGGAGCGCAAGCGCGCGGCCGATTGTTTTCGCGAGCGCGGCAACCCGCGCTCGGGGTACTCCGCACACCGCGTCGAGTACATGATACGGGATAGCGGACTTTCGGGGCTCGATGGCCAAGTCGACCTGATCATCTCGCGCGCAGTTCTGGAGCATATCAACAGTCTTGAGCGCACTTTTGCGGATATGGAACGCGCACTGCGCCCTGGCGCGATCGCAATCCATCAAGTCGACCTCAAGAGCCATGGCTTGCACCGAAAGAACCCTCTCGATTTCCTCAATTGGCCGCCTTGGATGTGGAACTGCATGTTCTCCGAAAAAGGCGCGCCCAACCGATGGCGCGTGGACAAGTATCGAAACGTGCTGAACGACACGCACTTGCGTACGACGCTGCTGCAACCGACGCTTCGCGCAGATCCCCGCGACGTCAGTCAAGCGCGACCGCACCTTGCTCGGACCTTTCGAGATCTGTCCGACGAGGACTTGTCATGGCTGGGATTCTGGTTGGTACTGGAGAAAGCGGCGCAATGATCGCGAAGGCTCGATGCTGCCCGACGCTGAATGTGCGTGTTCGCAACTGACACAATGACTCTTGGTATCGCGGCGACGCTCTCCGCTATCGGGGCGCTGGTCGTGTTCCTCAGCGTCCAGGCGGTTCCGGTGTCGCGCGCTGTCCGGCTGCGCAATGCGCTCCTGCTCGAGCGCAGCCGGCCCGAAGACTTCACGTGGTTACCTCCGCACATTCCGTCAGACTTCAAGGTCGAGAGTGGCGAACCGAGCTCGGAGTTTCGCGCGATCGTGGACTCTCTTGGCGTGCGAGAACTGCGTCGCGATTGGGATGTCGCGATAGTGTTGGCGTCTCATCTGATCGAGCGCGCGGGGGACAAGGGTCCAGTCAGGGAGGACCTCGTTAGAACCTATCGCGCAATACAAAACGGTTATGGCTATTGCGCCGATTTTGTCAGGGTATTTCTCGCCCTTGCCCACGCCGCGGGGCTCCAAGCACGGCAATGGGGATTCTCGTTTGACAATTTCGGAGGCCACGGTCACACATTTGTCGAAGTGTTCGATCGGCAAATGCAGCGATGGCTGCTGCTCGACGTATTCAACAACTTTCATGTCGTCGATGCGACCACCGGCGAACCATTGGGCGCACTCGAATACCGCGAATCGCTGTTGGGACGTCGTGCTGCTGCCGTAATGCTCCCGAACGGCCCCGGACGTCCGGGGTTCGTCCATGGACACAAGGCGCTCGACTATTACCGGCGCGGCATTCATCAATGGTATTTGTTATGGGGAAACGCCGTGCCGTCGTATTACATGCATCCCGCCGTTAAAATCACCGCTGTGTTCTCCGGCACGTTGGCCAATCTCGCCGCCAATGTCGTGGGCGTGCAGCCGCGCATCCGCATCTACGAAACGCCGGAGAACATTTTCCAGGTTCGCAGAATGTTCGCGTTGCAACGGCGGCTGCGCTGGACCGGAATCCTCCTGGCGGCACTGGTCGTGACGCTCGGCGTGCAACTGGCGTTGACCCAGTCGGGCCACAGCAGTGCATGACGATGAAGATTGCGCAGCAGCGGGACGCAAGTCTTCGGCTGGGGGCTCGCCGGCCGGGCGCTCGCGATTCGGCCCTCGTTTGGGACTCCGGACGGTGCGACGCGATCCCGGCGGTGCGCGTGTGGCTGCCGAAGCCGGGATGACACCGCTTCGCATCGTCGTAATCTCGTCCTTGTTTCCGAGCGCAGTGCAGCCTTCTGCCGGACTGTTCATACGTGAACGGATGTTTCGGGTCGCGCGTGCCGTTCCGCTGGTTGTGGTTTCCCCCCAGCCATGGTTTCCGCTGCAGGGAATCATCCGGTGGCTGCGCCCGAACTATCGTCCGACGACCGCTCGGCATGAGGTTCAAGGCGGCATCCAAGTTCATTTTCCGCGGTTTTTTGCCTTTCCAGGCGTCCTCCGGCGCCTTGACGGTGTTCTGATGGCATTGGCGTGCCTGCCTACTCTTCGCCGCCTGCGGCAGTCATTCGGATTCACGTTGATCGATGCGCATTTTGCATATCCGAACGGATACGCGGCTGGCTTACTTGGACTTTGGTTCGACGTCCCCGTCACAATCACGCTCAGGGGCACAGAGCCGTCACACCTGCGCAATCGCGCCCTTCGGAACCGCGTGATCAAGGCGCTATCGCGGGCATCCCGCGTCTTTTCGGTGTCCGACTCGTTGCGCCAGATCGCGATCGAGCTCGGCATACCGGCTGCGAAGACCCGCGTGATCGGAAATGGGGTCGACCTGGCGAAATTCAGGCGGATACCGCGGGACGTCGCACGCAGACAGCTCGGCATTGCGGACAATGCAAAGGTCCTGATTTCGGTCGGAGGCCTCGTTGAACGAAAAGGATTCCATCGCGTCATCGATACCCTTCCGTATCTGACAAGGCGTTTTGCCGACGTGCACTATCTCGTGGTGGGTGGGCCGAGCCCTGAAGGCGACATGTCAACGCAATTGAGCGAGCAGGTTCATCGGCTTGGGCTCGAGGAGCGGGTTGTCTTCCTTGGCACGATTTCCGCCGAGCGGCTTCATATTCCTCTTAGCGCAGCGGACGTGTTCGTTCTATCGACACGCAACGAAGGGTGGGCGAATGTATTTCTCGAAGCAATGGCGTGCGGGCTGCCGGTCGTTACCACCGCGGTAGGCGGCAATGCCGAGGTGGTCACCGATGCGTCGCTCGGCATACTGGTGCCGTTCGGCGATCAGAGCAGGCTCGAAGCGGCGATCGAGCGCGCGTTGGAGAGTCACTGGGACAATGACGCAATCATTGCCCATGCACAGGCCAACGCCTGGGAGCACCGCATCAACGCCCTCGTAAATGAATTGACGCTCGTCGTGAACTCGTCGGGCATGCCACACGACGTCGCCGACAATGCGTGACTTGTACACGAGCTTCGCGGCTGGGCTTCTCTTTCCGCTCCACGAGCGTCTCAAGGGACATGCCACCGTCGCGCGCCTGCGCGAGCTCGAAGCGAGCCAGTGGTGGACGTCGGTCCGAATCGAGGGTCTGCGCAACCTTCGACTCCGGCGATTGGTCGCCGACGTCCATCGTCACGTGCCTTACTACCGGCGGGTGTTCGAGGAATCGGGTGTCGATCCGTCGGCTGTGCGATCGGCCGCGGATTTGGCGCAGGTGCCATTCCTGACCAAAGCGGTGATACGAGAGAATCTGGAGAGGATGAAGGCCGACGATGCGCCGAACCTCAAAAGGTACAACACCGGCGGATCGAGTGGTGAACCGCTTGTCTTCTACATCGGGCGAGGACGAGTCAGCCATGACGTAGCGGCAAAATGGCGTGCGACGCGCTGGTGGGGCGTCAACATCGGCGACCCGGAGATCGTCGTATGGGGCTCGCCAATTGAGCTCGGAGCCCAGGACCGGCTGCGGATTCTGCGCGATCGAATGTTTCGAACTCGGCTGCTGCCTGCGTTCGAAATGTCGGAGACGAATCTCCAACGCTTTGTCGCCGAGATCCGTGCGAGGCGACCGCGGATGATCTTCGGCTATCCATCGGCGCTGTCGAGGATCGCCGAATATGCCGAAGCGCGTGGCGCCCGGCTCGACGACGTCGGCGTCGAGGTGGCGTTCGTGACATCGGAGCTGCTGTACGATCACCAGCGTGCGCAAATCGCAAGGACGTTCGGATGCAAGGTCGCCAACGGATATGGGGGGCGCGATGCCGGGTTCGTCGCCCACGAGTGCCCAAGCGGCGGAATGCATGTCAGCGCCGAGGACATCATCGTCGAAATCGTAGGCCCATCGGGCGAAGTGCTGGCGCCCGGTATGCCGGGTGAGATCGTCGTCACGCATCTCGCCACCCGTGATTATCCGTTCATCCGCTACCGCACGGGTGACATCGGAATTCTCGACGTTCGCACCTGCACCTGCGGGCGCGGGTTGCCGACACTCAGGGAAATCCAGGGACGAAGCACGGATTTCGTCGTCGCTGCGGACGGAACAACGATGCATGGTCTCGCGTTGATCTACGTTTTACGCGACCTGCCGGAGATCAGATCGTTCAAGATCATCCAGGAATCACGTCAACGGGTACGTGTCCAGATTGTTCCTGCGGCCTCGCTGTCGGCTGCGACAGAAGCACGCATCGTCGCGGGGTTCAAGGCGCGACTGGGTGCAACCGTGGACGTTTGCATTGAGCGTGTTGTCGCGATCGAGGCTGAGCGATCAGGCAAGTTTCGCTACGTGCAAAGTCGTGTCATCCTCTAACGAGGCGTGTGCTTGGCGCGGGATTCGGTGCGAGCGCAAAGGCGACGCCGTCGGAGGACCACTTGTTGAAGGAACCCGAAGTGGATTATCGAGACAGCCATCTGAACAGGGGCGACACGTACGACGAGACAATCGCGGCGAAACCCTTCGACGCGTACATGGCGAGATGTGAAGCCGACTACCTTCGTGAGACGGTGCCGCGAATTCTCGGTGAGGGCGGCCGGTACCTGGATTTCGCGTGTGGAACGGGTCGGATCACGGCAACTGTGAGCCGTCTAGTCGGCGAATCGGTGGGAGTGGACATCTCGCAAGGCATGCTATCCGAGGCCCGCAGGAAGTGTCCATTGACCCGCTTCGTCTGCGTCGACCTGACTCGAGAGAACGTGGACCTCGGCCAGTTCGATCTCGTCACTTCGTTCCGTTTCTTTGGCAACGCGCAGGATGAGTTGCGTTCGTCAGCGCTCGATGCGATCAGTCGGCTCGTCCGTAAGGGGGGACATCTGATCATCAATAGCCATCGCAACCCGCATTCCATCGGAGCGATCCTCCAGGCGATTTGCGGCCACAGGCACGGCATGGATCTCGGGTACTCGAAAATCACGCGAATGCTGAGAGACCATGGCTTTCGTATCGTTGCGGTGCGCCCGATCGGATTCTGGGTGTTCCGAGCCGCGTGGCGCAGGGAGACCGTGCTGAACAGCCGGGGGGCGGACTTCGCCGAAAGGGTATTTCGCCACCGTATTCTTGCCCCTATCTCATCAGACGTCATCATCGTCGCCCGGAAGAGGTGAGTGGGCCCCCGAGCGAACCGTTCCCGCGCAGGTGACTGCCATGGCCTTCACGCTTCTAGCGCCGGCGAAAGTGGTCCCATATTCTCGACGGCAGCGCGTGGACCTCATCCCACAGCGGATGCCGGAGAAGAAACAGGCTGGCGAGCCATGCGATCGCCGAGGCTCCCACCAGCATCAGCAATCCTGAGAGGCGAAGCGGTTCCATGCGGTCGCCGACGACGAGGGCGACCGCGGGTAAAGCGCTGCACGCTGCCACGAGCGCGGTCCGCAAGTACCCGCCTAGAATCGAGCGCGCTGTCACATCGAGCGTGCGCCGGATCTCGGCGATAACGATGGACATTTCTGCGACCGCTGCTACGCTCAGGCCCATCGCCAACTCGACGATTCCAAACGGCGCTGCGACTGCAATCATCGCAATCCTCAACACCTGTACCTTGGCCGTCATGCGAACTTCCCGTGGCGCTTGATTTGCCGCGATGAGCGCAGTCGAAGCGAACATGGTCGCAGCGGTCGCGGCGCCAAACGCACTCATCCAGCGCAGGACAGGAATCGAGGCCACCCACTGGTCGCCGAATAGTGTAAGCATCACAGGATGTGCGGCGAGCGCGAGCACTGCATAGAAGGGCCACGCAATCCCCACGAAATAGATCTGCGCTTTGGCCAACGCCGGGCCCACCTTCTCGCCTTCGCGATTCACCCTGGAAAAGAAAGGCAGCGTAACCGACCACATCGCTGCGCTCATGAAGCGCGCGAATACGTCCACCAGACCGGCTGCGCGTCCGAACAATGCAACGGCCGCAGGGCCGGCCACTTTTCCAAGGATCGCGTCCGGCGCAGCGCGAGACGCTTCGGACAACAGGTTCGACGTGAGCGTCTGGCGGGAAAAGGTGAGAATCCTGCTCACGCCGCGAAATGATGGCCAGAGAGGCAACCAAGCCGGCCGAAAAATGCGCGCACCGACCATCGTGCCGGCCGTGTTGACGGTGTTTCCGATGGCGAGGCTCATCGACCCGAATCCGAGCATTGCCAATGTGATCGAAGTCGTCGCGCTTGCCAATGCACTACCCACGCGGATGATGGATATCCGCCCCAGATTCATCTCCCGGCGCAGGATCGCCATCGAGACTGCTCCGAACGGAATCATGACAAAATTCAAGGCGAGGACCCACGTCAGCTTGAGCAATCGCGAGTCGCCGTAAAAGCGTGCCAAAGGAAAGCTTGCAACGAAAGTCAACACGGCCAGCATCCATGAAATCGTAAACGAGATCGCGGACGCCGCCCTGATTTTCTCGGACGAGAGCTCAGGTTCTTTGACCAGATAGGCCACGACTCCGAAGTCACGGATCACATGAGCAGCGGAAAGGACAATGACCGCGATTGAGTACACGCCGATCTGATCCGGTGTGAGCAATCGCGCGACGACCAGCGCCATGACGAACTGCACGACGAAGATTACCTGGCCCTCGACGAAGGCAATTGCGAGCGAGCGACGGACGCTGGTCATTCGCGGCTGCCGTTCGGAACTGCCGCGGTGCCGGCGCTGAGATCATCATCGGTTCTCGCGAGCGCGTCCAGGAGACCTCCTACCGCCTGCGGGGCGAGATCGGGCCGATAACCCCTTTGGGATTTCATGCGTGCGATGAGAGCGAGATAGGCGGGCAGGAGTCGGATGAACAGAGATCGGGAAAGTCCGGTATCCTCGGTGCCCGCGCGCAAAATCCATCGATGCATCCCGGTGTCGCTCGTGCTTTGCGCGACCCGCGTGACGTTGAACTGGTTAAGCGAAAGAAGCAGCAACGCGACGTCGTAGCCCGGCACGCACTCCCGTCCGAAATCCTCCCAATCGAGCACGACGAGCGCGCTCTGACGCAGACCGAGGTTATTCAGCGAAAAGTCGCCGTGTTGTCGGATCGCCGGAAGACGGTCGACGGACTCGGCGACGGCATCGACGTAGCGGTGCCACGACTCCGGTGCGACCGCAGAAGCAAGTATCTCGAACGCGTCGCGAATGCGTTGCGAGTGCGGCGTTTTCATGTCGACGCTAAACTCGGTCCGCGTTGCGGCGAAAAATGCTGCCAGACCTCGTTGGAGTCCCGGTACCGGGTTTTGCATGGCGGGGGCGCCGAGCGGCGCATACCGGATGCCCGTGGTGACCAGCGTCGAAAATGATCGGTGCCTCGACAACGCCAACGGTCGCGGTACGCCCTCGGGATATGCGGCATGGCCCGCCGAAAAACCGTCGAATTCGCGCCGAAGATTACTCTGCAGTCCGATCTTGACGAGGTAGAAGGCTTGCCCAGGTGGATACACGAGCAGCGCCAGATTCCCGCTCATCCGTGCCATAAACGGCGGCATTGGCTGGTCGTGGCCCAGAACGCCGACCTCGCACAACGCCTCCCGTGCTGCCTCTAGCATTTCCGCGCGACGATTATGAAATGCGCCTGAAAGAACGGCGCTAAGTTGAGTTCGGCGATCGCGGCACGAAAGAGTGGAAAGCGAGTCCGGGCCCACGCTTTGCGGGCGTCGACCTCAAAGCGGAAAAACGCGCGCGCGCTCGAAGCAGCCGTCGATACGACGTACGCTGGATCGTCGAGGTCCGGCTGGACGATGAACGTGTCGACGTTCGACAATCCTGCCTTCCGAGCCGCGCGACGATAGCCCCACAGGGTCGCGCGGGGAACCGTGCTCTGCGCCCGAGCGCCGTCTCGACTCGCCCGAAGCCAGTTCTCTCCGGAGAGCACGACGATCCCATTAGGCTTGAGAACTCCGTGGGCGGCGCGAAAGACGTCCTCGATGGTTTGGCATCCGCCGAGCGTGCAGTGCACGATGACCATTGCAAAGCGCGGCGACGCATTTGGCTGATCACAATAGCCAGCTAAATCCGATGTTTCGATACGCGAGAACCATCGATCTGCGAAATCGGCCCCGACCGCGAGCACTTCGGCGTCGGGGCTTGGCGCGATGGCGCGATAAAACCAGCCGCGCGAGTCCGAGTTGCTTGTGTTCAACTGCTCTGCCCGCGAGGATCCGATCGCAACGTTCACAGGGTCCGTCCGCGACTGCGATGCAGATCTGGTGAAATGGGAATATCCGTATCTGTGCCGCTGGTGTCTTCGATGACTCCAGGTCCGCCACTGCACGACGAATCCACGGCAATATGCGAGTACTTGCGATTGGAATTTCGGCCAATGGATCAGGCGCGAGCGTCGCGTAGCGTACAAACCGCGTCTCTCGACTGCGCGGATGATAGCATCGCCCGGCACGCCTTAAGATGTGAACCCTTCGCCTCGGATGCCGTACTGACGCGCATCCGAGCGCGCGCGGTCGCGCGTGGTACCGTGACGGCCGGATCCACCAGATGAGAGCAGAGAGGCATGTGGACAGTAATGCCCATTTCCGAATTCGATTCGGTCGCGACTGTCTGGCAGCAGATCGCCCATCGCGTATCAGCCAGCTACCTTCTGGGCGCCGATTTCGTCCGGCCCCTGCTGCGCGCGTACGGATCCGGGGCCCAGCTGATTGCCCTTTACGAAGGGAGTAACGGTCCGGAAGCGGCGGGCATCGTTACTCGGCTCAAGCCGGTCGTGTGGAGCACCTTTCAGCCGTCAGAGGCATGCCTGGGTCTTTGGATGCAGCCTAACGACGTGGATTCGCAACATCTCGCACAAGGGCTGATGTGCCGCCTGCCGGGTTTTCCGATGGTGATGGCCGTGACAGACCAGGATCCGAGACTTTGCCCGCGTCCGCCCGATGGCGATCACTTGAGGACGATCGACTACATACGAACGGCGTGGGTACCCATTGCCGGCACCTTTGACCAATACTGGGCAGAGCGGGGAAAGAACTTGCGCAACAACATGCGGCGTGCGCACCTGCAGCTGGAGAAAAGCGGGATTCGGGCCCGGCTCGAGACGATCACCGATTCGCGCGCAGTGGCTACCGCCATCGCCGATTATTGCCGTTTGGAGACGACCGGATGGAAAGGCAAGGCTGGTACGGCGTTGCGTCCGGACAATGCTCAAGGACGGTTCTACCGGGAGATGCTGGAACGTGCGTGCGATCGAGGACTCGGAAGGGTTTATCGCTACGTTTTCGACGATCGTGCGGTAGCGATGGATCTCTGCGTCGTGGACGACAAGAGCCTGGTCATTCTCAAGACCGCGTACGATGAGGCACATGCGAGCGTGTCGCCCGCATCGTTGATGCGCGAAGCACAGTGCAAGGATCTGTTCACGGCAGGCGATCTCCAGCGCATCGAATTCTACGGGCCGCTGATGGAGTGGCACACCCGTTGGACGGCCGAGGTGGTCACGATGTATCACGTCAACCACTATCGCTACCGGCTGGTGCAGCGCCTGCACGAAGCCTACAATAATTATCGCCGTCGCCGCGACGAATCGACCGTCTGATTCGGAGTGAGCGCGACCTCTAGAACCCGAGTGCGCCTGCGGCGATCCGCGACCGCCCGTCGGATCGCGCGCGCCGCCGCTACCCTCGAACGTGTCGACAGCGGGATTACCCGATACCCGGCTTTATAATGCGATCGGCAAAGAGAATCCTATCCCCGCGGCGAATGGATAACGAACCACATCCATCGATATGAGAGATCTGGCAGTCACGGCGGTCATCTTCGGATTGCTTCCGTTCGTCCTCGCGCGCCCGGATTGGGGGATCCTGCTCTGGACGTGGGTCGGCTTGATGAATCCGCATCGGCTGGCGTGGGGATTTGCCTACAGCTTTCCGTTCGCGGTCGTCATCGGCGCCGTGACAATCATTGCGATCTTCATTTCGAGAGAGCCGAAGCGGCTTCCCATGCACCCCGTAGTCCTTACGCTGATCGCGTTCTTCGTCTGGATGACGATCACGACTTTTTTTGCGTTGTTCCCGAGCTCGGCGTGGCCGCAGCTCGAGAAGGTCGCGAAGATCCAACTCTTCATCTTGCTTACGCTCGTCGTCATGCAGTCGCGCGAACGGATCAAGGCGCTGGTCTGGGTAAGCGCGCTTTCGATCGCGTTCTACGGCATTAAGGGCGGTGTCTATACGATCGCCAAGGGCGGCCATGGCATGGTGCTCGGCCCCGATGGAGGCTTCGTCGCCGGCAACACCGAGATTGCGCTGGCGCTGACGATGACGCTGCCGCTGATGCGATGGCTTCAAACGCAGACGGCCAGTCGATGGCTGCGCTGGGCGCTCGGCGTCAGCATGGTGCTCATCGTCATCGCAATACTCGGATCGTATTCGCGCGGCGGATTTCTCGCGCTCGCCGCGATGGGCGTGTTCTTCTGGCTCAAGGGAAACAAGAAAATCCTGATCGGCGCCGTTCTGGTGATGCTGATCCCGCTTTCCCTTGCGCTGATGCCCGAAGAGTGGCACGGGAGGATGGATTCGATCCAGCATTACGAGCAGGACACGTCGGCGATGGCGCGCCTGAATTCGTGGGGATTTGCGTGGAATCTCGCGAAGGCGAAGCCTTTCACAGGCGGCGGATTCCAAACTTTTCAGCCAGACGCATTCGCGATCTGGGCGCCGGATCCGACGCGCGTCTGGGACGCTCACAGCATATGGATGGAAATCATGGCAGAGCACGGATTCGTCGGGCTCGCGCTCTACCTGATGCTATGGCTGTTGGCGTGGCTCCTAGCGAGCAACATTATCTCCCGAACGCGCTCACGCGCGGACTTCAGATGGGCGGGCAGCCTGGCAGCAATGATCCAGGCGAGCCTCATCGGCTACTGGATCGGCGGAGCATTTCTCAGCCTCGCCTATTGGGACTACCCCTATATTCTGGTGGCCTTGCTCGTGCTGACCAAAGTTGTTGTCGATCGCGAGCTCGTTGGGAAGCCGGCTTCCGTTGGTTCACCTATTTCCGCACCTGCTCCAACTTATGCACGATCAGCGCCGCAGCTCGAAAAGCCGGGCTGATCGCGACGACTCGGACCATGGAGCGTTCGAGGCACGTTGGCGCGCGCGCTTTGTCGAGTTCGCCGAGGATCACGAAGATGATGCCGGCATCGCCGGATGGAGCGCGACCGGACTTGAGGCACGCCTGCGTCGGTTCGCTGGGCTGTGGCGATGCTCCGATCGCGACGGACGTTGGCTCGATGCCGGATGTGGCGCGGGCACATACGTCCGTTTGCTGAGCACACACGGCCTGACCGTCATCGGCATCGATTATTCGCTCCCGACCGTCCGGAAGGCCCGAATGCGCGGCGAGGGTAGCGGCCTGTATGCTGTCGCGGACGTCCGCCGGCTCCCTTTCCGGGCCGGCACGTTCGACGGCGTGCTGTGCTTCGGTGTCATGCAAGCGCTGAACGACAGTGCGTCGGCGCTTGTGGAGCTTGGCAACAAAGTGCGTCCCGGCGGGGAGTTGTGGGTCGACGCGCTCAATCGCTGGTGCGTAGTCAACGCCCTCGACCTTCTCAGACGCCGCCTCAGGGGACGTGCTATCCACCTCCGCTACGAGTCGCCCGGCAACATGAAGCGATCGCTACGCGCCCAGGGATTTGAGGCAGTGCAAGTACATTGGATGCCGATCCTTCCCGCACGTTGGCAACGGTGGCAACGATGGCTGGAACGCCCCCTCGCGCAGCGCATGTTGGCGGTCTTGCCCTTGTGCGGGCGATTGCTCTGCCACGCATTCATCGTGCGCGCCGTACGGCCTTGTCATAGCGTCGACACTGCGCCTTCGCTATGAAACGCGTAACCGACCGCCTGTTGCGGTGGCTTACCGGTCGAATCGCATCCGGCGGTGCCGCGATCCTCATATACCATCGGGTCTTGCCTCGCGAGGACATCATCAATCCGGACCTGACCGTTGACCTGTTCGAAGCGCATATGCGAGGTATTCGCGAGCACTTCACGCCTGTTACACTCAGCGAAGCGATCGAAAGACTCGACAGTCGCAGTCTCGCGCCCCGGACGGTATGCGTAACGTTCGACGACGGCTATGTCAACAACGTCGAGGTGGCGCTTCCCATTCTCGAACGTTACGGAATCCCTGCCGCGTTCTTCATCACGACCGGCTTCCTGGAAGGGGGCCTGATGTGGAATGATGCGATTGCCGAGGCGATCCGCGCCATGTCATCGACAAAGCTGGACATGAGACGCTGGGGCCTCGGTATCTTGGCTCTCGACACGTTCGAATCGAAAGGGGATGTCGTGCGGAAGCTCCTCGCCCATCTGAAGTACGCGTCCGCCGCCGAACGCGAGTCGAGTGGACGATATCTGGCGAATGTTGCGGCGGCGGCGCTGCCGGACAATCTGATGATGCGCCCCGAGCACGTCCGGACGCTGCGACGTTCGGGAATGGAAATCGGCGCACACTCCGTCACTCATCCCATCCTCGCCAACCTAAGCAACAATGACGCTCGGCGGGAGATTGTTGAAAGCGGGACTCGGTTATCCGAAATTCTGAGGGAGCCGATACGTCTCTTTGCCTATCCCAACGGAAAGCCGGGAACCGATTACGTGTCCCGACACGCGGAGATGGTCCGCAGCGCTGGCTATCGGGCGGCTCTCGCGACCAGCGCAGGAGTGGCGACGCACCGATCGGATCGTTTTCAGCTCCCACGCATTTCCCCTTGGGGTCCGAGCCCGCGTGGCTTTTCCTTACGACTGATGCAGTCGTTTTATCGGGCTCGGTCTGGACGGACATGACCGATCGACGCCGCGTCGAAACGCGAGATGCTCTGGAAGATAGACCGATGAGACCCTGGCACGCCTACATACCCCGACCGATCATTAGAGCGACGTATAATGGCAGGAACCGGATTCGCGCAGTGATATTCAAGCAAATGTGCGAGCTCGTTCGTCTCGATTACGAATTGTCGGGTTTGTCGATCAAGATCGAAAATCACTCCGACTGGATCATCTACAACGAGATCTTCGTCAAGGGCGTGTACGACCCAGCGATTCGCAAATTGATGGAGGTCTCCGCAGGGCGCCCCGTGAACATTGTCGATCTAGGCGCAAACGTCGGGTTTTTCGCCCTGAGGATCGCTTATCTCATGGCACAGCAACAGGACTCCCGTGATTTCAAGATGACGCTAGTCGAGGGCAGTCCCCTCGTATACAAGGATCTCGTGGCTAGAATCGACAATGAACCTTTGCTGAAGGAGAAAGTGACGACGGTCTTCGGGCTCGTCGGGCGGCGCAAAGGTAGCGCGAAGATCTTCGAGTCTGCATCGTTCGGGGCCGGCAACTCTCTGTTTGCGACGAGGATCCCGGCCGGAGTTGAAGTTCCATTCGTGGATCTTGCCCCGCTATATAACGGCGGTATTCCTATCGACCTGCTGAAATGCGATATTGAGGGATCCGAGCTCAGCTTTCTCGAGAACTACGGCGACATGCTCGGCAACGTCAGAGCCGCGGTCTTCGAATTCCATCCCGATGTCTGCGATGTCGCCAAGTGCCATGAACTGCTGCACGCCGCGGGATTCATGAGCAATGAGGGCGCCGGGGACATCCGGCTCTTCTGGAGATGAATCCCAGTGGCTCCTTGTGGCGGCTGACGCAACCATCGCGGCCGGGGTCAGCGGGGCAGAGCGGATTTCGACGTAGCGTCGGACGCTGGATTCGGCGCGTCCATCGGTTTGGTCGCGGCGTCAGGAGATTCCGCGGGGTCAGCAGGATTCCACTTGCCCGCCTTCTTCAATTTGTCGCGAAGACCGGGAAGGGGAGCACCGAGCGCGTAGGCCCGCTGCGCGTGCTCGTTCGCGAGCTCGTATTGCTTGGTTTCCAGATAGGTGAGTCCAAGGTTGTAATGCGCGTTCATAGAATCGTTATCGATCGTCAAAGCCCGCTGATAGCTCTGGATCGCGTCCCCATAGTGTTTCGTCCGATAAAGATATATCCCCAACGCCACGAACGTTCCCGAGGCCTTCGGATTGACGTCTATCGCCCTTTCGAACGCCGAGTTAAGTTCGCACTTCGGACCTCTCCACTGCGTGCAGAGCTGCGTCATCAGTAGCAAGGCCTGAGGGTGGTTGGGAAAGGCGCGCAGGATGAAGTCGAAGTCGTTCCACGCTGATTGATATTCCTTCGCGCGCACATGCTCCTCGCCAGGGCCGAGGTGGTACTGTTCGACGCTTTTCAGCAGCTCGGATCCGCGGGCAGCATAGTAGTCGTTGTTTGTCAGCGGCGCAGCGGCAACGTGCGCCGCACATAGTGCAACGATGACCGATGCGACCATTCCAATTGCACGAGTGAGCGGGGAGTTTCCAAGCGGCATGGCATCAGCCCTGGCTTCGAAGATTGCGACTGTATTCGAACGTCCGCGTTTGCGCGCTACGTCGCGACGGGGAAATGCTAGCATTTCGCGGCTGGTGCGGCGATACCGTCAACGCTATTGGCCCATGGGTCCGATGTATCGACGCGCGATCACGACGTTGTCGATGAAAAGGTGCTGGTCCTGCGGCGACGGCGTCGTTCCGCCGTACCAGACATTCATCCAGACCTGTTCAATTTTGATCGATCGTACGTCGCGGACGCGAATCTCGCTGTTTTCGTAGACAAGCCGTCCATCAATCCAGGCGCGTAGGATCCCGTCGTTGCGACCGAGTTGGTTGACCCTGAAGTACTGCTCGATGCAGTACCAGCGGTTTCGTTCCAGAAGCGCATCGCCGTTCGTAGACCAGGCCCACGCGTCGCCGAACGAATCCGTCATGTCCGCGTGGTAGGCATAGGTGCCAATGGGTGTCAACTCATGGTAGGGGTTGCCGTTCTCGGGAAGCCGGTAGAAGCTCCCGCGCATCGACCATCCGCTCGTGCCGTCTGCCTTTCGCCCTCCCCAACCCGATTGGCCATAGGTGGCGCTGACGCCGGGTAGCTTTCCGCCGTCAGTCGTGGGCAGCCAATCGCTCGCAAGTCGAAGGTAATAGCGAAAATAGATCTCTTCGGGCTCGGCTCCGAGCTTTTCTGCGAATCGATATCCCAGGTCGAGGCCGAGGTTCTGGCCCGCCCTAATCGTGACTTGGAGTGCGGAGCCCTCCAGCGCGACAAACCCGAGGTTCGGCGCGCGATCCACGCGTACGGCCGTGTTCTGCGAGTTGAGATAGCTCCATTGCGGTAGCCATGCAGCCGTTTCGAAGCCGGCTGCCATGATCACATCCGAATCCTTCGCAATGCCGCGATCCCGGCTGTATCGTGCAGCGAGACCGGGCTGCGAAGGCGTTTCGGGCACGCGCTCGGCGACTGGAGCATCAACCCGGAATGCCCCGAGTATGCGGTCTCCAAACGTTCTTGCCACCGTGAATTCAAGGTTGGCCTTGGCCAACTGCTTTCCCACGAAGGGGGACATGTCGAACTGGAGGACCACATTGTGATCCCCATCAGCCGTCAGGATCGGCTGCTGGCCGATCGAGTAGAACGTGGCGCAATCGACCGTCGTGTCGGCAAGTGGCGCAATGCGGTGCGGCTTGGCTCCGCGCAGCTGCAGCAACAAAACGGGACGTTGACGCGGGTCGATGGCTTCGCGGCTATGGAAAAGCGCGCTTCCATTGCCACCTTGGGGAAGGCCGGCGATCAGGATTCCGTCGTTCGGGTACTTGCCACCGAGCCAGCCGCGGACGAGCGCAGTGACGTCTGTGCGCACGACGTTATTCGTGTCGCTTGCGAGCACGGGAAACTGCGCAATTGGATGCATGCCTTGCGAAATGCCGGCTGCGTCCTTCCAATCACCCAGTCGATGTCGCCACTTGATGCGCGCGCCGTAGTTGAAGTAATCGCAGGTTATGCCGTCCCAGCCATCATAGAGGTCCGCGCCGTACGCAGATGTCGGTTGCGCACTCACTGAAAGCCACAGTGCGGCGCCCATGGCCGTCATATTGCACCACGAATGCGCAGACCGGATTGTGCTTTGCGCGTTGTTGCGTCGGTGTTCAAGCACGGGGCAGTGCGTTTGATCGTCGACTCGCGCGCTTAAGACTTTCGCAGCGTCACGAATATCCATCCGCGCAGGAACCCGAGCATTTCGAATCGCCGCAGAAGTTTCTCGTACCCCGCCGCCAATAGGAAGAGAAGTCCGTTGAACATGAAGTAGCTCGGATACTGGCCCAGATAGCGGAACTCCACGATCTCTAGGCCGGCCATTGAGGCCCACTTCCTCACCGCGCGATGCGTGTTGGTACGGTATTGGATCGGGAATACATCCTTTTCCGCCCGGCCTTCGGTTTTCGACACGATCCAAGGATGAAAGCGATTCGGCACCAATTTCGCGGTGAGCGCGGCATAGTCCCACAAATTCGCGGTCAGAAAGATAAAACGACCGCCGGGCTTCAAAACCCGGTAAACCTCGTGATAAACGGAGGACGGGTCTTCGATGTGCTCCATAACGCTGCGAGACATCACGACATCCACAGAGGCATCGCCAAGCGGAATTCGTCCAAGATCGCTCTTGAACAGCTCCACGCCGTCCACGGGACCGTCGAATTCAACGAGGTCTACGCCGACGAGCCGCCGTGCCTTACCACGATATTTGACGAGCACCGGCGCTGTCCGTCCGCATCCGGCGTCGAGGAGCGTGTGATCGAGCCTAAGCGTGCGCTCGACTTCGCGCTCTAGCGTACGGTAAGGATGCTCGTCATTTCCGAAGTATCGTTCGAGCAGTCGTTCGGCAAGCTGGGTCATCTTGATGTCGCTGCTCTCTATACTCTCGGGCCTTGGCTTAGGTTTAACGCCAAGAAGACACGACGATTCACAGCGTCAATTCCGACGCGGCAGATGTACCCGCTCAAATCGGGATCAGCGGACTCGTAATCGAGAAGCCCGCGCAGTGACACGTTGGTGAACGATCGCCCCTCGCACTGCGAGGCTCGGCAATCCGGGCCTCGGGCGAACTCGATCGCCTCGACGGGCGCCGCTGACGCCACAGGCGGGCTCAGAACAGACGGACGTAATGCGATGCATTGTTTGCCGCATCGATGGCTCTTACTCTGACCTGGCTGATCGGTATCTGGCGGTATGTATAGCTGTAGGTCGATGCTCCAGTGGCGGTTACCAAGCGCGAATCCTTCCATGTCACTCCGCTATCCTCGGAGCGCGTCACTTCGTACGTGGCAACGTCGGTTGTCGAAGGCGAACCCGTATCGCTGGGGCTCTTCAGCCAGTTTACCGTGAGGTCCCCGAGATTCAATGGAACGAACTGCCCTCCGCTGGAGGATGGATCGGCGGGTGGCGTTGAATCAGCCAATGTATGCCGGAAGCACCACGTTCGCAGCGGTTCGCTCCAATCGGTCGATCCCTGGAGATAGCCGCCCACAACGCAAAAGCCGCGGGCGGGATCGAAGATGGAAGTTCCGGCGATCCGGCGCCTTGGATAGTCGATGCCGGCCGTCCCGGCCGGTACTGGCAGAGCGGTCCAGGTGTAGGGCGTCCTGTTCAGATCCAGAATCCAAACGATCGAATTTTCGGTGACTCCGCTGTTCAGGTAACCCCCATGGAGGTAAACGAGGTTCTGGGCGGAGTCGTAGCCCATCATCGCGTCGGCGCGAGGTGGAGGCGGGTTGACTTGCTGCACCTGAGACCAGGTCCAAGTCGTCGGATCGAGCAGCCAAAGGTCATTGAGATGAGAACTCGTATCATTGCTGAACCCGCCGAACAACATGAATTTCCTCAATGAGGAAATATAGAGGAACATGTTCTGGACCTCTCCGCGCCGCGAAGGTTGGCTGATCGCGAGTTCGGAGTAGGTCGGGGGGGTCGTGTTGAAATTGATCACCCTGGTCACGTTTCCCACGCTGTAGTTCCCGCCGTGCGTGATGACCACGACGTTGTGCAGGGGCGAATAGGCAGTGCCTGATCCCGCTGGCCTTTGGCGGGCGCTGATGTTTGCGATGTCGGCATTGCCAATCGGTCGCCACGTCCGATTGATGAGGTTGAACGCATACGCTTCGGGCGGTACCTGTGCGATATCGAGCACAACATATTCCGTGGTCCTGGGATTCCAGAACCAGCTCGCCGAGTCACCCCCGAGTGGGGTTGCCGGAAAATTGGAGGAGTTGTCGTTGACAAACGGTACCTGCCAGATGTTATTCAACGCGTCCCAGCAGAGCACGGCGTTGTCGGAGCCATTCCAGCGTGGCGCCCCCGAGAACAGGCAATAGCGTCCGTCGTACGGGTTTCGCGTCCAGTCGAGAAACCCGCGGCTGGTACTGCCAAGCGTTCCTCCGAGGTTTGTCCACTGGTTTGCCTGTCCGGGTGCCGGAATCAGGAGCATGGACACCAACGCCAAGAGGAACATCGAGGCTTTCTTCATGTTCTGCTCCTCGCTATGTCAGCGACATCGACCCCGCCGAGCGGGGTAAGATCTTCGAAGCGCTCAGGTGGGCGTTCGAAGCACTCAGGTAGTACGACTTTAATTCTACTTGCCGAATGCATGCCAATCAACGATTCGTGTTTCGTGCGCACGCGTCAAACAAAGCAGGTCGCGGATTACCGAACCCCTCGCCACTGTAGTGATCGGCTAGCTGTTCGCGTTTGCATGTGGCGACGCTATGCCTAGCGCACTGATGAGACCTGAGATCGGCGGCCGATTATTTCATCGGATCCTAGTGTGCCGTTCCGCTGATTCGTGCACAAAGTCTTTCGAGCTTGGCGATGATCAAATCGGCGGTCGCGGTCCAGATGAAGGGTTTGCAATTGACGTTGTGATGGACCACAAAGTGATCGAAATCAGTTCGCGCACCGAGCGGAACGAACCGCGGCGGATCGCGCGTTGGGTAATGAGCGCGAAGAAGTGCTCGACCAGGTTGAGCCACGAACTGTAGGTCGGCACGAAGTGCAGATGCCAGCGCGGACGTGCCGCCAGCCAAGCCTTGACCTTGGCATGCTTGTGGGTGCGGTAATTGTCCACGATCAGATGAACGTCCAGGTCGGGCGGCACCGCGGCTTCGATCGCGCGCAGGAAGCCGAGGAATTCCTGGTGCCGGTGCCGCGGCTTGCATTCGGCCAACAGTTGCCCGGTGAGCACGTCGAGGGCGGCGAACAGGGTAGTGGTGCCGTGCCGCTTGTAGTCGTGGGTGACACCCTCGACATAACCAAAGCCCATCGGCAGCAACGGCTGTGTCCGCTCCAAGGCTTGCACCTGGCTTTTCTCGTCCACGCACAGCACCAAGGCCTGATCCGCCGGATTCAGGTACAACTCCACTACATGACGCGGCTTTCGAGGAAGAATGGATCGGTGGACAGCTTGAAGCTTTCGCTCCGATGCGGCTGCAAGCCGAACAGCTTGATGTAGCGATGCACGCTGGTACTCGAGATTCCGGTCTCAGCGGCCAGCGAGCGCACGCTCCAGTGGGTCGCTCCGTCTGTGGGCTTGCTGTGCAAGGTGGTTTGGATCAACTCGGCCACCCGTTCATCGTCGATCGACCGCGGCTTGCCTGGCCGCAGCTCGTCGTACAAGCCGCTGATACGCCGCTCGACGAAACGTCGACGCCACTTGCCAACCGTCGCGTTGGTGTAGCCAAAGCGCGCGGCGATACTGCTGTTCGCCTCCCCATTCGCGCTGGCCAATACGATCTGCGCGCGCGCACGCAACGCCGCCGGAATCGAGCGCGAACGTACCATCGATTGCAATTGCGCAAGTTCAGCAGAATCCAGCACCAGATCAGCTTTCGGACGTCCCATCGGCATGGCGGTATCTCCACACATGAAGATACCGAATTCGCAAGACATATGCCAGTTATTAACGGAACGACACACCAGCGGCGCGCGACTTGCGATGCCACTAAATTTGCGTTGGCGCGACAATTGCTTAGTTGCGCTGGCTCTTCCCTCCCCCGGCAAGAAATAGCATGATGTCATTTTTTGCAGTCTGTTAGGGCAGAATGCTGTCGGGATCTCGAGCCGTCCTGCAGCGCCTCGATTCGAATCGGCTCTTAGGCGTCGCGCTGCGGCCCGCGCGTCGGTGTTTCATTGCAACGAAAGAAGTCGGAACATTCCATGCCACTTTCCCGTCGTGAACTCTTCCGCCGCCTCATCACGGTCACTGGAATCGGCGCCTCCGGCATCTGGCGATCGGTAGCCCTTGGAGCAGACCCAAGGCAAGCTGCGAAACCGCCGCCTCGTGTCGTTTCCGGTGAAATTCCCGTTCCTCCCCCAACGCAGCCAACCGTCGCTGTCCTCTGGGACGGAGATAGCGGAGCAACCGCGGACTATTACAACATCGGGGCGCTATTGCCGTGGGAAAATCGCGGCGGCGACTGGGAGGACGCCCACGGAGTCGCGCAGGGGCCCGCTTACTTGGCTACCGTCCCCCTTACGCGACTTGGCGCCGTAGAAATCGACTTGTCGCCTCACGCATCGCTACTTGACGCGGGTATCTATCTGCGCGGCAAGGGCGCCGCGGTGATCGCGACGCGTCGTAACAGCGACCCGGCGAAAAGACCGGTTCTCGTGTGCGATGGCGTCGACGTCGCCTGCACCGCTAGCGCTCCGGTGCAGCTGTCCTCGTCTTACGCTATCGTCGCTCCAGAAGTGGCGCTCGGCGACGGCAAGAACATCTGCCTCACTTTCGCTATGTCGTCAGTCCCGACGAGAGCGAAGTTGCGCCTGACCGTCACACGAACGTATTCGACGGGCTCCGTCGATGTGTTTCTGCTTCGTCCCGCGGAACTGTTCGACGGCGGGACGCCAGTGCCGGGCCTCGCGGCGAAGTATTCCAGAGATGCCGGTGTGAGCGCCGATCCCGACGTCTACTTTTCGACGCGATTCGATGATAACTGGCGGACGTCGATGTTGCCTTGGGGGAGCATCAATCCCCTGACACATCTATCGGTCGCCCCAGATGCGACGCTCGGAGTTCCCGCGTTGTCGACCGCCTATATCGTCGGGCGGACGGACGTGATGTCACCCGACCATTCGTGGTCCTACAAGCGCGCGGGGACACTTCCCCGGACAACCGACCTTACGCCATGGCAGCAATACTGGATCCTCGATCACCCTGGCAGTCCGGACGAATTGTATTTCCGGTACTACCTCAAGCTCGGTCCCGGCTATCAGTGCTCCATTGATGGCAAAAAGCTGCCTGGCCTTGCATGGCGTTACGGACACCCGGTGCGGGGCGCGAGCGACACCTTTTTCTATTACGTCGTCGATTCGGGCAACGGTGGCGCACCCTCGACTGGGCGAATGGAATGGTCGGCGAGTGGGGGTTATTGGTATCTTTCGGGCGGCTCGATGCGCCACCACGCCTATGTTGGCCCAAGTGATGCCAACCCGCTTGCCCCATTGATCCCGCTCAACTATTACGCCTACCACGCCGAGATGAAAGGTTTCTATGGCGACTACTGGCGCTGGGGAAGTGCGCAACTCGGCTATGTGAACATCGAGGAAGGCCGCTGGTATTGCATCGAGCATCGAGTGAAGATGAATGACGTCATCGGGCCTTTCGACGCGCAGGGTAACGGCACCGGCGTCGCCAACGGGATCGTCCAGGGGTGGCTGGATGGCGTACTGGTCTTCGACAAGCGCGACGCCGTGTTGCGCAAGCACCCCGCGATCAAGGTCGATGAAGTCTGGCTCGACCATTACCACGGTGGCACACGCCCCGCCGAGTCACCACATCCCTTCGCGATGGCGGCGTTGGTCGTGGCGAAATCGTACATCGGCCCGATGCGCGAGGACATTGTTGCAGCCACTACACCGCTGTGGTTGCAATCTAAGCCAAGAAACGAGTGGATCGCGATTGCCGGCACGGAGGTCGCGAGAATGGATTGCTCTCCACAAGCAGCATCCGGCCTTACAAACGCCCAGTTTGCGAACATCGGATATGGAGATCCGCGTCGCGGCATTTGCACGTACAGCGGAGGAACGCTGAAGAAATCGGGAAGCGAGATGCTGATCTTCGGCGGGGGTGGCGCCGGTGCTTGGGCCGGAAATGATGTACGCGGACTACGGCTCGAAGATGACACTCCGGTGTGGCGCACACGCGTGAAGCCGAGCCCCGCAACGAACGTTCCGCCACGAAATAGCCCTCCGACCCCGTACATGATAGATGGTGTTACGCCCAATGCGCGCCACAGCTACTGGACGCCGCAGTTCGTTGACAGTCAGAACAAATTCATGGTCTTCGGATGCGTCAACACGTGGAACATGGACAGCGGCGTGTTCTATGTCGTCGACGGCGTTCCGCTGAACACGGGCCAGTGGGAAGCGCCTGGATCGCATCCCAACATCCCGATTCGCCTTGCGTGGGATGGAAATTGGGTCTGCAAACACCCCGACACGGATGAGATATACGTTTCCGGCGCCCAAGGCATCAGCAAGTTCAGTCCTGCATCGAACACTTGGTCGACGGTTTATGTGATCGCAACGCGAACCGATATCGACCGCGGCACGGCAGCGATCGATCCCGCCGGCAACGGCACGTTGCTGCGGATCGGAAACTACGGCGCCACAAACATTCCTCTCGCCATCGATCTGACGACCGGCATCGCCACTGTCGCGTCGTTCAGCGGTCCTTATGCGGCGGCTATCAACATCGGCGGGTATTACGCGTCCGGACTGGTTTTCGACAGGGGGCTCGGCAAGTTCTTGTTGTTTCAGGACGACGGGCGGCTCTATACGATCACCAAAATCACGATGGCGAATTGGAACGTGGACCGCCTGCCGCTAAGCGGTGTTGCACCAGACGTCATGCATTCCGGTGGGACCGGTCTGCCTGCGATATGGGGGCGCATGCAATACGTGCCGAATCTCAAAGGCGTCTGCATCGTGCAGGCCTACGATCGCCCGGCCTATTTCGTGAGGACGACTTAGCCACTAAGCGCAAGCGCCGCCGTTTGCCCTTTCATACGGACTGCTCCGCCCCTATTCGGAAAGCCTGCGGGCGCGGAACCACATCTCGAGCATCATCAACACCCATGCGAGCGTGCCGTAGTAGCCGGCATGCTCGGACAGGCGCCGAGTGAGCAGCTCGTCGAGCAGCTCATCGCGGAAGATCGAACGACGGCGCAGCCCGGCGATCGCGTCGCCGGCGAGCTCGCGCAGCCGCGGCACGTCGCGCAGCCATACGCCTGTTGGAAGCCCGAATCCGTGCTTCGCCTTCGCGATCGTCTCGTGCGGCAGGAAGTCGCGCAGCGCCTGCTTGAAGAAATAGCGCAACGTCGTGCCGCGCAGCTTGAAGCGCGGCGGCAGCGTGGTCGAGAATTCGACGACCGCGTCGTGCAGCATCGGGAACGCGACGTCCACGCCGGCGATGTCGCACATTCGCGTGACTTTCGGCAGGTCGTTGTCGGCGAGCGTGAACTCGATGTCGAGCGCGAGCATCCGGTTGATCAGCGACTGCGCGTTCGTCGCGCGGTAAGCATGCGTCAAACGCAGGTTGTAGCTCTCGTAGCGCGCGGGCATCGGCAGCCGCGCCTGTTCGACATAGCTGCGCGCACGTCGCAGCAGCGGCATGCGCGCGGCGCCGGGAAGCGCGAACAGCGCAGCAGCAAGGAGCGCACGCGCCGCCGCCGGCGCCCGCTCGTACAGCGCGAGCCGGTATTGCCTCGCATAGCGGTCGTTGCCGCCGAAGAGCTCGTCGCCGCCGTCGCCGCCCAGCATGCGCGCCACACCGTCGTCGGCCGCGCGTTTTGCGCAGTAGTACGTCGGCACTGCCGAGGCGTTTCCGAACGGCTGGTCGTACGCCGCCGCGATCAGCGGCACTGCGCGCACCACATCGTCGGGCGTCACGTAGTACTCGTGGTGCTCGGTGGCGAAATGGCGTGCGGCGATGCGCGCGTAGGCCATCTCGTCGTAGCCGGTGGCGTCGAAGCCGATCGAATAGGTCTGCGCCGGCTTGCCGGTCACGGCGCCGAGCAGTCCTGAAACGGTCGAGCTGTCGGTACCGCCGGACAGGAACGTGCCGCATCGCTCGTGATCGGCGAACGCCGCGACGCCTTCGGTCAGCGCAGCGCGGAACGCGGGCTTGAAATCGGCGACGCTGCCGCGCGCGTTCTCGACGAAACCCAGCGTCCAGTAGCGCCGCACGGTGGTCCGCCCGTTGTCGAACTGCAGGCAGTGCGCCGGCGAAAGTCGCGCCCGCTCGCGATAGATCGTCGCGGGGCCGGGCACCATGTGGAAGTAGACGTAGTCGTAGAGCGCCTGCGGATCGACGCTCGCCTGCGCGCGCGGATGCGCGGCGACGACGTCCGCGCTCGCGCCGAACACGAGCGTCGAGCCGATCTGCTGGTGCACGATGTTGCGAACGCCGATGCGATCGATCGCGAGCAGCGCACGACCTTCGCGCTCGTCGACGATCGCGAGCGCGAAATCGCCTGCAAGATCGGCGAGACAATCGCCGGGGCGCGCGTTAAACGCCTCGCCGACGGCAAGCGCGAGCGCGTCGAGGCCGGCGGCGCCTTCCGCGCGCTTGCCGCGCCAGATCGGATGCCCGTGCAGCGCGATCCAGCGCGAGCCGGCGTCGACGATCGTCGCCGTGCCTCGAGGTCCGATGGCCGCGAGCGCCGATCGAGTCCCGATACGCACCGCACGCGCGCCGTCGCGA
>WNGF01004899.1_pt1 | contig 37272 bp, 33 predicted proteins | sample 5400641 | NCBI WGS metagenome assembly WNGF01 (sample SAMN13153371, study PRJNA577476) | soil metagenome | isolation source: 80 cm soil or saprolite under grassland replicate 2 | place: USA:California | collected 2016-06-15 | reverse complement strand
CCGCGACGGATGCGCAGTTGTTGCGCGCACATTCGCATGAGCATGTTGAAGGCGTTGCCAACGCGCTCGAACATTTTGATCTCGATACGCCATTTTATCCAAACATTGAAGTGCACGCGCGCCGTTCAGCCGGTGCGACAATTGAGGCAACGCGTTCCGCGTTGCGCGGCGAGGCCGCCTTCAGTTTGATGCGCCCGCCGGGACATCACGCCACGCGAGATCGCGCAATGGGTTTCTGTTATTTCAGCAACGTGGCTGTCGCGGCGCTCGACGCTTTGGAAAACGGCGCTGAACGGATTGCCATTTGGGATTTTGATGGACATCACGGGAACGGGACCGAGGCGATTGTAGCGCACAACGAGCGAATTCGATTTGCCTCGATTCATCAGTTCCCGGCTTATCCCGGGACCGGAGCGAAATCCTTTGCAAACATTGTTAATTACCCCATTCGGCCGTCTACGGCGCGCAGCAGAATTCTCGACATCGCGCGACGTTCTCTCGATAATTTGAAAGATTTCAACCCTGAGTTGCTTTTGGTTTCAGCAGGGTTCGACGCATACGCGCGTGATCCGCTGCTGCAACTAACGCTCGAGCGCGAAGACTTTGCCACGTTAGGCGAGTGGTTAGGCGACATCGAAGTTCCTGTCGCAGTTGTCCTGGAGGGCGGCTACAGCAATGACTTGCCCGAATTGATCGACGCGTTCTTGTTCGCTTGGAATGGCTGAATTGTAGCGGCTCTCGGCAGGCATCAAAACGCGTTATAGTCATTTTTTTCACCAACGCCCGCGCAGCGCCATTCCAATCAGCCGTGCAGCCGCATCTTCGATGTCGTGATATTTGTGCTCAGCCGCTCTGGCTTTCACCGCGAGGAGACCGCACCGGTGAACGTTTGTGAAATCACCGTAAGGGAACTTGTATCTGCGCTTCGTATTTACAGCGTAACGTTCGTCCACGCCGAGATGCCACTTCGCGTATTCGGCAAACCCGTGCACGCGGATGAATTCGTTTTCCACATCAGGAGAAGGTTTGTGCTCGCGCCACGCGCCTTTGCCATCAGCGATCAGACGTCCTTCGTGGATGAGTTGAGACGCGAACGCGACGGCATTTTCGTTGACCTTGACGCAGCCACCCGACCGCGCCCGGGCGTCACTGATTGCGATGAGACAAATGACCAGTCCGATCCCTGCTACACAGTTAAGTTTGCTGATGGCTGCTTTCATTCGCGCAAGCCGAAACGTTTGCCTCACACCCAGAAGTGGCAACAGTATTCGCCTCAGCGGGCCGTAGCACAGCTTGGTAGTGCGCTTGAATGGGGTTCAAGAGGTCGCGGGTTCAAATCCCGCCGGCCCGATTTTCAACTGTAGCGGCGCTCTCTGAACGTCGCTCGTGTCGGCGGCCAGAGACCGCCGCAACAAAATCATGTTAACTGCTGGAATTGTAGGACTGCCGAATGTTGGGAAGTCGACGCTTTTCAATGCGGTCACACGCACGCATAAAGCGCCGGCAGAAAATTATCCATTTTGCACGATCGATCCGAATGTCGGCGTTGTAACGGTTCCAGATTCTCGCCTCGAAACAATCGTCGAGATTTCTCGTTCGAAAAAGATCACGCCGACGGCAATTGAGTTTGTGGATATCGCCGGACTCGTCAAAGGCGCGAGCGCTGGCGAAGGACTTGGCAATCAGTTTCTCCACCACATCCGCGAAGTGGAGGCGATCGTGCAGGTGGTGCGGTGTTTCGAAAATCCGGATGTTCACCACGTTAGCGCGACGATTGATCCAGTTCGCGACATCGAGGTCATAAATACCGAGCTCGTCCTGGCTGATCTCGCTTCCTTGCAGAAGCGACGCGACCGAATACAGAAGCAGCTGCACGCCGGCGAGAAAGCAGCAATCATTGAAAATGCGATCATCGAAAAACTACTAGCGCATCTCGATCGCGGGAAACCGGCGGTTACTGCCGAGTTGACTCCCGAAGAGAAGGCGGTCGCGCGAGGTTTCTTCCTGCTGACGTCCAAACCGACAATTTTTGCCTGCAACGTGGCGGAATCGGATTTGGCAGCAATTTCCAAAGGCGATTCCGCGAACCCTGCCACGCGATATGTGGAACTTGTTCAGGATTACGCCAGCCACCATTTCGCTACCGAAGCAATTGTGGTCAGCGCGCACATCGAGAGCGAGCTGGTTGATCTTAGCGAACAGGAGGCGCTCGAATATTTAAGCGGCCTCGGCGTGGAAGACAGCGGCGTGCACGCGCTCATTCGCGCGGTCTACCACCTGCTAGGCCTCTGCACATTTTTTACAACCGGTGAAAAAGAAACGCGGGCCTGGACCATTCACGCTGGCGACAAAGCGTCCACGGCAGCCGGGGCCATTCACTCAGATTTCGAGCGCGGTTTTATCGCGGCCGAGACAATTCACTACGGCGATCTGGCTGCTCTCGGTTCCTTCGCGAAAGCTCGCGAAGCCGGCAAACTGCGTCTGGAAGGAAAAGACTACGTTGTACAGGACGGCGACGTAATTTTCTTCCGGTTCAATGTGTAGCTGTAACTCTTCCTCTTCCTCTCACCCTGCTTCTTCGTCTCTTCTTGCCGATTAGGAGTTAGATTGGGAGGAAGCGGAAGAGGAAGATTCTCAGGTTACGCCGCATCGTACAGAATCCGGCCACAGTTTTCGCAGCTTACGATTTCTTTTCCAGCTCTGACTTGAGCCGCGGTGGCAGTCGTCACTTTCATGTGACAGCCTGTACAAACCCCATGCTCGATGGCAACAACAGCGGCATCACCTTTGCTTTTGAAGAGGCGTTCGAAGCGACCGAGCAAATCCTCATCGATTTTTCCAGCCAACTCGGAGCGTTCCTTGGTTAACCCCTGTAATTGCGAGTCCAAAGCTTTCGATTTTTCGTCCAAGTCAGCCGTTTGCCGGGCGATCGAGTCTTTGGCCGCAGCTGCTTTCTTTTCTTCATCGCCGAGGTCCGCTTTAATCTTGTCTGCTAGGACCATGAGTTCCAACTCTTCGTCCTCGATCTTGCGAATCTCATTTTCGTACCGCTCGATTTCATGACCAATCGCCTGAAATTCATCATTCTTGCGCGTCTGATATTGCTGTGTCTTGAGACGTGAGATGGTCTCAGTGCGAGTGCCCACATCCAGCTCAAGTTTCTTACGATCCATTTCAACCTGTCGCGTTCTATGCTTAAGCGCCTCCAAGCTTGCCCTGCTTGCGGCTAATTGGGCTTCCAAGCTCTTGCGCCGTAACGGCACTGTTTCGATTTCGATCCCAATCTGTCTGATCTTTTGCTCGCGATCTTGGAGAATGAGCAGTTGTTCCAAATCGGAATGCACGTGCGCTGAAGTTATTGATTCGGCGGAGCGCCGTCAATCACTGCTCGGCTGGCTCAATTTGTTTGAAGGCACTGAGGACTTGCTCCGGCCGCGCACGGACGGCGATGTTTTCGGTGAGGTTGACCCAACGAACGATTCTGCTGGAATCGATCAGAAACTCGCCGGGTCGTGCGATGTCCGCGCCTTTTGGCCCTGCCCTGGGATGCAGCACATCGTAACGGCGAATCACTTCGGCTTTAGGATCGGAAAGCAACGGGAATGTGTAGCCGAGTTTTTGAGATTGCCGCCGGTTAATGTCCGGTGGATCGACACTAATACCGACGACGCGGATGCCGCGTGCATCGAACTCCGAAAGCTTTTGCCGGAAACTCCGCAACTCGGAGTTGCATAGCGGTCACCAGAAACCGCGATAGAAAATCAGCACGACAGCTTTTGATCCGGAAAGCAAATCGCCCAAACCCACCGGCATCGCGTTTTGATCCAGCAACAGGAAGTCCGGCGCCCTTTCGCCAACGCGTGGCGCGTGAGTGGAGAGCGGAACCTGGCGCAGGACGTAAAAAATTTCGTAACTGAAAAACGCGAAAAGAAACAGGGCGATCGCTGTGAGGATCGAGCCGAAGATCTTGCCACGATAAAGTTGTGGTCGGCCGAACGCCCGAAAGAAGCCGAAAATCAACAACGCTCCGCCAATTCCAAAGAGCAAAAGATTCGCCCATGGAAACTCGCGCGTGAGTGGATAACGAACGAAAAACCCGTAGGAAAATAATCCGCCGAGGGCGACAACAAAACCAACCCAGATCGGCCAGTTCCATTTCCGTTTCACGTCGATCTTGCCGTCGCCATCCGCAGAATCCATCGATAAAGCATGAACGCGATGGCCGCGAATGCCACGCCGCCGATGAAAACGCCGGCCTTTTCGAATCCGGGACCCACCAGGGCAAGCGGCGCAGCTTTGCCGGAGAACACAACGATCGCGGAAAGGATGACGCCGATGATGCTCTCCCCGACGATCAACCCCGACGCGAGAAGCACGCCAAGCTGTTTCGTCGCTTCGGGCTTTGGAGTGCGATTAGCGTGTTGGTCGAAGAACCACCCGACAATCGCGCCGACGACAATCATCAACGTGCTTTGCGTCGGCAGATAAATTCCGAGGCCAACAGCCAGCGGCGGAACACGCATGTGTTTCGTCGTGCGCGCGAGTATTTCATCCAATAAAATGATGCCAATGCCGATCAATCCACCAATTCGGATCAAGCTCCAGTCAATGTCTGCGGCTATGACGCCTTGAGCCAAAGAGGAAATCAGCCCCGCCTGCGGCGCCGGCAGTGGATGGGCATGCAGCTCTGCTCCCGGCGCGCCTACGAAACCGTAGGCGTGATTCACCAGATCGAGCACCGGCGGAATCACAAATGCGCCTGCAATAACACCGATGACGAGTGCCACCTGCTGCTTCCACGGCGTGGCATCAACCAGTTGGCCAGTCTTAAGATCCTGAAGGTTGTTGTTCGCAATCGCAGCGACGTTGAAGATGACCGCCGTTGTAAACAATGCGAAAGCCATCAACGCTTTGCCCGAATCCGGCGACACATAAGGTTTAACGCCGATAACGAGCAACAATGCCGCGCCAATCACCACCAAAATTCCAATGCCAGAGAGCGGGCTGTTGGACGAACCGATCAGACCCGCCATGTAACCGCACACCGCTGAGACGAAGAAGCTCATAAGCACGACATAAGCAACGCCGCCGATGATGAGCGTTGGGAGATGCGCACCGAGGCCGCTGGTGTTGCCGAAATAGCCGAGCAACCATCCGATCGGCAGCATGCACGCCAAAGTGATAAGACCGACGATACCGATTGGAATGTCGCGCTCCGTGATCGGAAGCGTGTCGGCTTTGCCGGCTTTGCGTGCGCGTGAAGCAGCCATCGCACTCGCGAGACCACTCGCAACCGGCTTCACTAATTTCAGCAGCGTCCAGATCGCCGAAACGCCGATCGCTCCGGCGCCGACGAAACGCACTTTCGTGCTCCAACTCTTTTGCGCGAGCGTGGCCGCGGCCGTCGTGACATCGCCGGCAATGGCTGAAAAATGCGGGACACCCCAGCCCCAACCAATCAGCGCGCCGATCAACATCGCAATTCCAACCGAAAGACCAACCAAATGTCCAATCGCGAGAAGTGCGAACGACAACGCGAAGTCGTAACCGCTAACTGCGCCGCGCCTGCCGATTCGAAAAGTTTGTGCGACGTCTGCTGCGAAAATTTGCGTACCGACGATCACCGCGAAGACCGCGGAAACAATCGATCCCCACAACACCGCGAGCAAACCGGCGCGGCCGTGTTCGATATCAGAAGCGTGCGCGGAATCGCCGCTGCTGCCAACCTTGAGCACTTCAGCGCAGGCGACGCCTTCCGGATACGGCAAGTCCGAAGTCGTCACTAATGCACGCCGCAGCGGGATTGAATACATAACACCAAGAATTCCGCCGAGCGCGCAGATCCAAAACGAGGTCCAGAACGGAAATTCCGTCCAATAGCCAATCATGATCAAACCGGGCAACACAAAGATGATCGATGACAGTGTTCCCGCCGCGGACGCGACCGTCTGCACAATGTTGTTTTCTTGAATGGTCGCATCGCGGAAACCCCGCAGGATTGCCATCGAAATCACCGCCGCCGGAATCGACGTCGAAAACGTGAGGCCGGCCTTGAGGCCGAAGTACACATTGGCCGCAGTGAACACGAGTGTGATGACTGCGCCTATGATCAGGCCGCGGACGGTGAGTTCGGCGCGGGTACTCTCGCGCATTTGCTGGTTGGCGTTCACACTGGTCAATAAGTCACCGCGGTCTTCTGCCCGGCGACGCGAGCGGAGGATAGTGCGGAACCGCGTTAAGGGTCAAGACGCATGCGCCGACATACGCATGCCTGCACTTTCCGGATCAGAACATCTCCACGGGCGAGCGTTGGATGCTTTGAGAAATAGTTTGCTTCGCGCGTTCTTCGCCGACAACGGCGACGCGCAAGTCCCAGATTTCATTGTCGATCTTGCGAAATGCGGTTTCTGAAAATTCATCCGGCGGTGAAAGTTTCTGCTTAAAGCACGCGACGCTTTCTGTCGCACGATCAGTTTGCTTGCATGGCAACGCAGCCAGAATCCGATGCACATTCTCTATCTCCGGAATACGATGGCAAATCATGACGAGATTATTTCCGGCCGCGATGGCCAGACGAATTGTATCCTCGAGCTGATATCCGGTGAGAATGGCGCCCATGTCAAGATCGTCGGTCATGATAAGACCGTCGAAGCCAAGTTCATTGCGTAGCAAATCTGTAATGATTTTCGGCGATAAACTGGCGGGCGTTTTTTCCGGTCCAAAGCACGGATACCAGCCGTGACAAATCATCATGCTGTCCACGTTGCCGACGAATTTGCGAAACACGGCCAACTCGTTCCGATCCAGTTCCTCCCGCGTGCGATCAATCCGCGGTAACTGGTAATGAGCATCTGAACTTGCAGCGGAGTAACCCGGGAAATGTTTCCCGCAGCTGGCGATCCCTTGCCCTCTCATCGCTTCGTTAAATGCGCCGGCATTTCGAACGACTTGTTCGACGGTTTTGCCATAGCAGCGGCCGCGCAACGAGTTGTCGGCGTCGTCATGAAATGAAATGTCGAGCACGGGACACAAATCCAAATTGAATCCGAAAAGACGCAGCAAACGCCCGGTGATGTCTCCGTGACGCGAGATCAGATCGACATCATCCTTATCTCGGAGCTGTTGCGCGTTCGGCGGTTCGTTGCCGATCAAGCGCAATCGCGAAACGCGACCGCCCTCTTGGTCGATGGTGATGATCGGTTCGACTTCGCTGAGGTCCCGCAGACAGTCGATGAGCTTTCGAAGTTGCGCAGCGCTCTCGATGTTGCGGCCAAAAAGAATAAAAGCGCCGGGTTGCACCCGCCGGAACAGCCGTGCCGTTTTCGCGTCCAATTCTTTGCCCGGCACACCCGTCATAATCAATTGACCGAGTGAATCACGTTTCATTGCGTGGAAGAATCAACGCGCAACCCACCTTCGGCAAGCCTACGGCGCGGCAGGCGTCCAACTTTCAACATCAAACGCTCAATTGCAGCGGTTTCAGTTGAACGTTGAGCGTTGAGCGTTGAGCGTTGGGCGTTGAAAAACATCGCGATCTATGGAGGAACATTCGACCCGGTTCATCACGCCCATTTGATTCTCGCCAGCGACGCTCTCGAAACATTGGGAGTTGACGAAGTAATCTTTGTGCCGGCGGCGATTTCTCCTCTGAAGAAGGCCGCTCCGATTGCGAGCAGCGAATCACGATTAGCAATGTTGCGGGCGGCGGTTAAAGGCGAGTCGAGGTTTTCCGTGGAAGACTGCGAGCTGCGTCGCCCGCCACCTTCGTACACAATCGATACCGTCGAAGAAGTTCGGCGACGCAACAACGATACAGCGATCTACTGTTTGGTCGGTGAAGATAACGTGGCCAGGCTCACAAAATGGCATCGCTTTGCCGAGCTGGAAAAAATGGTGCATTTCATTGTCCTCGATCGCACCGGTCAACCACGCTCCCACTCTTATCCCGTCATTGAGCGGAAAATCGACATCTCGGCAACAGAAATAAGAAAGCGAGTTGCCTCCGGCCGATCCATTCGCTATCTCGTACCGCCAGCAGTGGAAGAAATCATCCGCCGCGAGAAACTTTACCTGGAGCAATCGAAATAACCCCGGAAAGCTTAGCAACAACCTGCGCGGAACTCGCCTCGAACAAAAAGGCGGAAAACATCCTTGTGCTGGATTTGCGCGACATCTCGACGTTTACGGATTTTTTTGTGATCTGTTCTGGCAGCTCCGAGCCTCAACTGAAAGCGATTGCAAACGAAATCGAAACGCGATTGCGAGAAGACCATTCTGTTCGGCCTGTAGCGATTGATGGATTTCCCGCCAGCCAATGGATGGTGCTCGACTTCCTGCAGGTAGTTGTCCACATTTTTCATCAGGACAAGCGGGCTTTCTACAGTCTCGAAGACTTATGGGGCGATGCGCCCCGGATACAATGGCAAACGACAGTGGCTCGTTGATCAACGCCTCTGGCGCGCAGCTACCTTAATCCGCAGGGCTTTTCATCAAAGCTTCGGACTCGGACGTACTGCGCTTCCTTGGCGGACAAAGCCGCCACAATTATTTCGGCGATGGCGCGGACGGCGGAGTACCCCTTGACGCAGCCGGTGGCGTCGCTCTCGGCGAACCCGGCGCGGCAGGTGTTGGAGCCGGCTTGGCGTCCAGTAGTTCTACTTCAAAAATCAGAGCCGCATTGGGACCGATCTCTGGACTGACGGAGCGTTCGCCATAGGCGAGGCTCGATGGAATCCACAACTGATATTTTGATCCGACTTTCATCAGTTGAAGCGCTTCCGTCCATCCCTTGATGACGCCAGTAACTGGAAAAGTGGCCGGCTGCCCGCGCTTGTAAGAACTGTCGAACTCAGTGCCGTCGATGAGAGTGCCGCGATAATTTACCGTCACCATGTCGGTCGGTTTGGGCTGGGCTCCGCTTCCCTCCTTCTCGACTTTATATTCCAACCCACTGGCAGTTGTTTTTACTCCTGGTTTCTTTTTGTTCTCCTCGAGAAACTTCGAACCTTCCGTTTTGTTTTTCTCTCCGGCTTGTTTCTGTTTTTGTTCCATATCTTTCTCAAATTGTGCCATGACGTCTTTGACTTGGTCTTGGGTCAGTTGCGGTTTACCGGCGATGGCGTCTTTGATGCCGGCGGCGAGAATGTCGGGATTAATGTCTACTTTCTGCCGGCTAAGATTGAATCCAATATTCATGCCGATGCTGTAGCTGACCTTGTCCTTCTGGTCTTTAAGTTGTGGTGATTTGTCTTGCCCGAACAACGGCAATGCAAGTAAGGATGCGCTAACAATAAGAATGAAATATTTCATAAGATGGTGATTCCGCGCCGGGTTTAATTAAACTAACCGCTGCAGAAAGCCGCACGCTAATGGATAAATGCCGCCCGTCAAGAAAACAGCATGACTGGCCATCCAGGCGCCCTTATCTCCTGGTACTATTGCTTATTACCTGGATGATTCCATTGTGGCCGCAAATCTCCTGCGGAATCAATCTCTCGCATTCCGACGTTCAGAAGATCGGAAAAAGAATCTGGCAAAATGAATGCAATGGAACTATTTCCGGGCTTACTTCATGGAATGAAGGCGAAGACTTTGCATCGCTCGGTATCGGCCATTTCATCTGGTATCCGAAGGGACGCCGCGGTCCATTTGAAGAAAGTTTCCCCAAAGTGGTAAGTTTCATTTCAAAACGCGGCGCGAAACTGCCAACATTGCTCTTGAAAGGCGGCGAACAACCATGTCCGTGGAATTCACGCGCGGAGTTTGTTCGAGCGCAACACGCTGTAGAGATGAATCAATTACGCCAGTTTCTGGTGGATACGATCGATCTTCAGGCCGAATTTCTCATTGGCCGGTTGGAAGGCGCGCTGCCTAAAATGCTGGATGAAGCGGCGCCTGGCGATCGAGCCAACGTACAGCACCAGTTCGACCGCCTGGCGAGAACTGCGCAAGGGTGCTACGCCCTTGTCGATTATGTAAATTTTAAGGGTGAAGGCGTCCTGCACACAGAGCGTTATCAAGGTCAGGGATGGGGCTTGCTTCAGGTCCTAGAAACAATGCACGGAACTTCCGACGCTGATGCGGTTGATGAATTCGCGCGTGCGGCGAGGGCGACCTTGACTCGACGCGTGCACAACGCTCCGGCCGGACGGCATGAATCACGTTGGTTAACGGGTTGGATTCGGCGCGTGAACAGCTACAATGGCGGGTAAATTTATGCGGGCAAAGATTTCCATACTGGTTTGTGCATTTTCGCTGACTGTTTTTACCTGTTCGATCAACGGCCAGTTCCGTCTCTTCGGACCAAAGCAACCAAGACCGACACCGCAACCGGTGCGCAAAGCGTCGGAGCTTATTCAAAGGCAGGCGCCATTGAAAGTGAATCAATCTTTATTAAATCAGGCGACGCCGGATAACACGCGAATTGTCGTGTCGCTTCCGAAGCAGCGCACGTATCTGATGATCGGTGACGACATCGTGGCTGACGGTCCGATTTCATCCGGCAAACGCGGTCACGGTACACCGAGCGGACATTTCACTGTGATGGAAAAGGACCCGAATCATCATTCCAGCCTATACGGTAACTTTGTGGATGGTTCTGGCCGAATCGTGCGCGCGGGCGTCAGCGCGCGAATCGATTCCGCGCCGAGCGGAACGCACTTTGCCGGCGCGCCCATGCAATGGTTCCTTCGCCTTACCGGCGAAGGTGTCGGGATGCACGTCGGAATTTTGCCTGGCTACCCCGCTTCGCATGGCTGCATACGCGAGTCGGCCGATGGCGCAAAATTGTTTTACGACCACGCGAGAGTGGGAACACCGGTGGACGTCGGCGATTACTAGGCTACAAACTCCAACAGCCAAGCTCCAGAAAAACTCCAATGACCAGATCTCAAGAAATCTGTCTTTGCTATTGGAGAATGGAGGTTGAAGTTTCTTTGGATATTGAGGTTTGAGAATTGGACTTTTGAAGCAGCGTGCGCCGTAGCATCTCAAACCCCGCTTGCGCTGTAAGCTCCTTGAAGGTCTCACGATCAGTGGGGAAAAAGAATTTCTTCGCAGTCGTCTTTGACTCCGTTGACGCGAGGGCAACGTAAACCGTTCCCACTGGCTTTTCCGCCGAGCCACCGGTTGGCCCGGCAACTCCAGTCGTTCCGAGAGCATAGTTGGATCCCGCACGGGAGCGGACATGTTCGGCAAGAGCGCGTGCAACCGGCTCGCTCACGGCGCCGTGCTCTTTGATGACCTTTGGATCGACATTCAACATGTCGGTCTTGGCCTGATCAGCGTAACAAACATAACCGGCAATAAAAACGGCCGATGCGCCCGGAACATTCGTGATGCGGTTCGCAATCAATCCGCCAGTGCACGATTCTGCGGTGGCCATCGTTTCATTGCGCTGTATGAGCAGTTTGACGATTACTTCCTCCAGGTTTTCATCCGCTGTAGAAAAGATCGAGACTCCCAACGTCGATCTGATGATGGCATCCACCTGTTCAATCGCGTCGGCTTTCCCGATAATGCGCACTTCCACTTCGCCTGGTCTCGCACAATAGCCGAGCTCAATCCCCGAAATCGCCAAAACTTTTCTGCCGATTGCTTCCTCAACGAGCGACTCTCCCACTCCGGTGATCCTGTACAGCCGTCGCTCCAGTAACGCCGAGGCCGGTACGATTGAGCGTAAGATCGGCATAACGAATGTTCGGAACATCGGCTGAAGCTCGCGCGGCGGCCCTGGCAGGACAAAAATATGCGGGGATGGAATCCGGGGATTAATATTTGGCTTCAAATAGAATCCCGAGGCGCTTCCGTTTTCATTCAGGAGAACCTGGGCGCCTGCCGGGACATCGGCCTGACGAGCAATCCCCTCAGACCATTTGATTCCCCGTGTTCGAAGTCGCTGCTGAAGCGAAGTCAGCAGTTGTGGGTCCTGATGCAGCTCTAATCCGAGTACATCGGCAACCATTTCTCGAGTGATGTCATCGGTGGTTGGACCCAAACCGCCGGTCACGAAAAGAATTTCACAGGCCGGAAGCAAGTCACTCACCGTTCCCCTGATGACCTCGGCGTCTGGAACCGTGCGCCGCTCCTCGATGCGCAGACCCAACGGAAAAATCTCGCGTGCGATGAATGCGAGATGCGCGTCTTGCACGTCTCCGAGCAAGAGCTCGGTGCCGGTATTGATAATGGCTGCGCGCATGGCAGGCCTCACAGTCGACGCGCAATCCCAAACACTCAACATTCTAACCAGCAGTCCTGTCATGTTGAGCGAAGCGAAACATCTCGGATCAGAGATTCTTCGCTTCGCTCAGAATGACAGCTTTGAATGCTGAGGGGAGCGTTCGGCGTTTTCCGCCAAATCAGGCCGCGGTCTTGTCCTGCTTTTTACGAATCAGTGGAAGTTTTTTGCCCTCCACCACCGCCCGATTGATGGTGACTTCGGCGATATCTTCGCGGCTGGGCACATCGTACATGATGTCGAGCATGATCCGCTCAAGCAACGAACGCAGAGCGCGCGCGCCTGTACCCTTTGTGACTGCCTGCGCCGCCAGCGCCCGCAACGCATCTTTGGTCACAGATAAACGGACGCCTTCCATCGAGAATAGTTTGGTGTACTGCTTCACCATGGCGTTTTTCGTCTCAGTCAGAATGGCTACCATTTCTTCTTCTGTTAGCGCATCGAGCGAACTAACAACCGGCAGGCGTCCAATGAATTCGGGAATCATTCCAAAAGTGAGCAAGTCTTCCGGCTCCACGTGTCGGACAGCTTGCTTTCGCAATGCTTCTTCCACTTCGAGCGTCGGGCTGCCAAAGCCCATTACTTTTTGGCCGATGCGCTTTTGAATGATCTTATCCAGCCCAATAAATGCGCCGCCACAAATGAAGAGAATCTTCTCAGTGTTGACCTGGATGTATTCTTGGTGCGGATGTTTGCGGCCGCCCTGGGGCGGGACGTTGCACGTGCTGCCCTCCAGAATTTTCAAAAGCGCCTGCTGCACTCCTTCGCCGGACACGTCACGAGTGATACTCACGTTATCGGTCTTGCGTCCAATCTTATCGATTTCGTCGATGTAAACGATGCCAATCTCCGCTCGTTTCACGTCGTAATCCGAATTTTGAAGGAGCCGCAGGATGATGTTTTCGACGTCTTCGCCGACGTAGCCGGCTTCGGTCAGCGTTGTCGCGTCAGCAATGCAAAACGGCACGTCCAGGATCCTGGCAAGTGTCTTGGCAAGCAGTGTTTTGCCGGAGCCAGTAGGTCCGATGAGTAAAATGTTGCTCTTCTCAATTTCAACATCCGCAAGCAGGTCGGGCTGAAACGCAGCGGACGCCTCGGCGGGCGACGCGGTTTGCAGCACTCGCTTGTAGTGGTTGTGGACCGCCACAGACAGCGTCTTTTTCGCGATGTCCTGCCCGATTACATACTGATCGAGCGCGCGCCGGATGTCCGCCGGCTTGGGTACGCGAATGTTGGACGATTGACGCCGGGCATCCTCGTTGAGTTCCTTATCAAGAATGCTCTTGCAAACGTTGATGCAGCTATCGCAGATATAAACGCCAGGACCAGCGATTAGCTTGCGCACCTCGGCATGGCTCTTGCCACAAAACGAGCACATGGTGAGATTGGAAGCGCGGGCCATATTGAAAGTCGCTGTTATCCCGCGGCCTTGCGCGGCAAAGCCACCTCCGCGATTTCCACTGACCGGTCACTGGAAGGCGGCGTCGCGCCGTCGAGCAACTTAATTTCCTTTCGGGACTTAATCACTTCGTCCACCAAGCCATATGCCTTCGCCTCTTCTGCGGACATATAATAATCGCGATCTGAATCGCCCCGGACTTGCTCCTCCGTTTTCCCAGTGTGTTGCGCCATGATTCGGATGAGGCGTTTCTTTAGCTTAAACATGTAATCGACCTGCCGTTCAACGTCGCTCGCCGCGCCCTGTGCACCGCCGGAAACCTGATGGATCATGATGTCGGAATTCGGCAGCGCAAAACGTTTGCCTTTCGTGCCTGCGCAAAGGAGCACAGCCGCCATACTCGCAGCCATCCCAAGGCAGTAAGTCGTCACGTCGCAAGTGAGAAACTGCATCGTATCATATACCGCGAGTCCTGCAGTCACCGAGCCGCCAGGCGAATTGATGTAGATGTTGATGTCCTTCTTGGAGTCTTCCATTTGCAGAAAGAGAAGCTGAGCGATGACGAGATTCGCAATGTGATCGTCCATCGGCGTTCCGATGAAGACAATACGGTCCTTGAGCAACCGCGAATAGATATCGTAGCTGCGCTCGCCGCGGCCAGTCTGCTCCACCACCATCGGAATCAGCACCTGCGAAATATTTTCGTCCGACACGCTCATGATTTCTCTTCTTTAACGCTGCTCTCTTGCACTGTTTCGACGCTAACATTCGCCTTTAGGAAATCAAGAGTCTTGCCCAGCAGAATCTGTTCAGCGACGTCATCCAATGCATCTTTTTGCTGCAGTTCCTTACGCATTTTTTCTGGCGAAATGTCATAACGCGACGCCTCCTGCTTGAGGCGAAAATCAATATCTTCCTTAATTACCTGGATTTTTTCGCGCTCCGCAATCCGGTGCAGAATGAAATTGGTTTTCAACCGATGCGCCGCGAGACTCGCAGCACCATCGATGAGCTCTTTTTCCTTTTCCTTCAGCATCTCATCAGTAACACCGCGCTCGCGATTCTGTTGCACCAATTCAGCCAATGCACGACGTGTTTCATTTTGAAGAAGCGCTGGAGGCAACTCGAACTGAGTCTGCTCATGCAAAAACTTGACGATCTGCGATTCCTTGGCTCGCTCAGCATCATGCTCTTTTGCATGCTCAATATCGTGCTCGATCATCTGGCGAAGATCGGCAAGCGTTTTTCCGGGAACTAATTTGGCCGCGAACGCGTCATCGACTGCTGGCAAAACCTTCTCCTTGATGTCACGCAACGTAACGGCGTAATCCGCTTTTTTGCCTGCCAATTCTTTCACCATAAAATCCTCTGGGAAATGGACGATCACGAGGCGCGTTTCGCCGGGTTTTTGCCCGATCAACTGTTCACAAAATTTCGGCAGAAAATTGTCAGCCGCAAGATGCAGCCAAAATTTTTTGCCGCCGTACAAATTCTTGCTGGCTTGCGGCGCGATTTCGCTGATTGGCTTGCTCTCCACTGATCCGTCGAAATCGAGGACTGCAAAATCGCCCATTTCTAACCCGCGTGCCGGCACATCTACAAAGTCGGCGGATTGATCACGCAAACGATCCAGCGCCTCATCGACCTCGACATCAGAAACTTTTGTGTCCGGCACTTGCACGGGAATTTGCTTGTAATCCGGTAGCTCGAATTCCGGCGCGGTAACCACGGTAGCGCGGAAGCGCATCGATTTGTTCTCGCCGAACTGAACGTCTTCGATGTTCGTCAAAGAAGCCACACGTAATTGCTCCCGTTCGACTGCTTCGTGATAACTTTTGGAGACGAGTTTTTTGGTCAGTTCCTCCTGGATTTCTTTGCGAAATCTTTTGTCGATCACGGCACGCGGCGCCTTCCCCGGCCGGTAACCCGGAATCTTTGCGAATCGCGCGAAGCTATTTGCGATCGCATCCCACTCCTTTGCCACATCCTCAGGAGGCAACTCAATCTGCAGCTTCGAGATCAATCCTGGGTGCTTTTCGACTTCAACTTTCATTGAATCAGTGTAGCGGCGCTCTTCGAGCGCCGCAAAATGCACCAGCGGGTGAGCTCTGGATGTCGCGAGCTATGGATTCATCATTTTGCAAATCGAGTAAGCTGCGTCAGAACGCATTGCCAGCGCCCATCGACCTTCACAAAGAAATCCGTAGACCGCTCTTGCGTACTGAAGTCTTGTTTCATGAATTTGCCCTTGGTGCGAGTTAGCGTAGTAACAACCGCGCTGTCTCCATAAACACGAACACGAATATCGTCCGACTCCATTATCTCGTGCGTTAAGTCATGCGACTTGACCACGCCGAGAAAACGGGCCTTGTCAACGATTCCTCCGTCCGCATCGATGATTATCCAGTCATCAGCGACAAATCGGGCGATCGCTTCGGGATCGTTTTTGACAACGGCTTCTGCGAACTCCTTTTCCAGTCTTAAGAGTTGTTCTTCCGGCGACATTCTTTGATGTGCTTCCTTGCGGCGGATTAGAGACCGCCCGCTCTTGAAACACATTTACCACAGACGTAAACGGAATGCGTCTGCGGAATTCCAAACCAGTACGCCAACTCGCGGTAATTTTCGCAATCGAAAATCGAAAAGTTCGCTAGTTTGCCGGCCTCAAGCGAACCGATCGTATCGCCGCGATTGAGAGAGTGAGCAGGGTTGATCGTCGCTGCTGTGATTGCTTCCGCTGGTGACATTTTCATCTGCGTGCATGCAAGCGACAGAATCATCGGCATACTCGGTGTTGGCGAGGAGCCTGGATTGAAATCGGTTGCGATTATAACCCCGAGGTCGGCCTCGATCATTTCGCGCGTGCGCGGGTAATCCGACAATCCGAGCGTATACACTGAACCCGGCAAGAGCACCGGTTGCACGCCGGCTGATTTCATTGCCGCAATTCCCTGCTCCTCTGTTTTCTCCAAATGATCCGCTGTAGTCGTTTTCAATTCAGCAGCAAGCTGTGCTCCGCCAGAATTAGTGAGTTGATCGGCATGAATTCGCAGATTCAGTCCGAGTTTCCTGGCTGCCGTTAAGATTCTTCTCGATTGTTCGATGTCGAAATACCCAGGCTCGCAAAATACGTCGCAAAACTCCGCGAGTTTTTCGCCGGCGACCCGCGGCAACATCCCATCGATAACAAGATCAATGTATTCGTCGGCATTCATGTGGCGCGGGACCGCGTGCGCTCCGAGGAACGTCGGTACAATTTCCAGCGACGTTTCTTCCTTGAGCCGCCGCATCACGCGCAAGATTTTCAACTCATCATCGAGTGTCAGTCCGTAGCCAGACTTGGCTTCAACCGTGGTCGTCCCACAGCGCAGAAACCACTCTGCATGTTTCTTTGCTTGAGCAAGAAGGTCGGCATCCGATGCCGCGCGCGTTTTTTCAACAGTTGACCAAATCCCGCCGCTGGCTTTCGCGATTTGTTCGTACGTTTCGCCACGCGCGCGGCGCTCGAAATCGTCGAAACGATTTCCGGCAAAAACCAAATGTGTATGCGCAAATGTGTATGCGCATCGACAAAGCCGGGAAGTACAACACGTCCGCCTGCATCGACAATCTTTACATCACCTGCGGTTTTTTCGATCTCATCACTCGACCCGACAGCGTCGATCTTGCCTTCGCGAATCAGCATTCCGCCATCGCGAACAATTCCCATCTCGGCCATTTCCGCCCCAACGCGTGGCTCTTTCGAACCAGCCAGTGTGACTAGCTGGGAGGCATGAAGAAGCGCAATGGATTTCAATTCCTGTTATGCTTTTTCACCAGAGAGCAGGGCGGCCAGTCTGCATCAAAGAAACACATGCCTTTTCGCGTTGGTGATGGCGATTAAAACAGCGGTGTTCCTGCGGCGCGAGCTTCAAATTTCGTGTACCTTCACATTGCGACCCGATTCATAATCGAGAAGGACTACCTTGCTATTGCGTGGAAACTCAATGGAGGCCCGAATCTCGTGAACTCTAGGGAGTCTCCGTTCAATCACTGTTGGAACTTCGCTCATCTCGTCACTAAGGAGGATGACTGTATGGTCATACGATTGCGCATATTCACTCACCGACTTTGCTTTCCCGGCAAGCCGGTCCCTGACTAGGGCGTAATAGTCCGCCTCCAAATCGGCATGTGGTTCAAAGTGGGGACGGGTTAATGACGTGTCTGGCGCACTGCCAGTTTCGATTAAATGATGAAATTCACGAGTAGGCTTCGAACGCCGAAGCGTTGAGGTATATGCTCCTTCCGGATGATGGCCGGAATCATCGTAGATCGCCTTTTTCGGGCTTACGATCCTCGTGACCTCGACCGCAACGCGACCGGTGCCGATCAAGACGAAGTCCGGCGTCTCACAAACCTCGACATTATGCAGTTCAAAGCGGTGACATAACGCACGAAAGTGAGCGCTGAACGACCAACCACGCAATACTAGTGCTTCGCGGCGTTTCTGTTTGTTTGCCAACTCTCGAATCCAATCCACTCCTTGCAGCAACGCTGCCAACTGGCACTCGTTAGGGATGCCGGATCTTTGTTCGGTCATTGCCTAGTTGATGGCGCTTTGTCTGCGTTCGTATGTCGATTTATCCTCAAGGCATAAGCTCTCACTCGGAAATGGCGCGTCAGTAGACCAGCACAAGTGCAGCAGCTTGCTTGGCCTGTTCGACGACATCGGCAAATTTCATCTCGTTAGTGTTCGGCTCCTTCAGCTTGGAGGCTAGCTCCGGCACAGATTCCAGAAAACCAAGCAAGAAGCTGCTTTTGACCGCATAATTCACATTCTCAGGCAACTCACCCGTGACCTTGAGTGCTGCGACCGCGCTGAGCTTCCCGGATACAATGCCAATTGCATTGCCACGCTCGTCTACTAAAGCGCCTCCGGAATTCCCTGGTTGCAGCGGGACACTAATTTGAAAGAATCGTGGATCGTCCTGAGGCCCTGTGAGGGCGGCGATTTCTCCGCGCGCAAACTTGGGCGCGAACCCCTGCAAAACGATGTTGGGGAAACCCACTGTGACCACCGTGCTGCCCAACTTTACTGCGCGACTCGCTGCCACGGCCAGTGCCCGGAACTTCCCGTCTGCTTTCAGCAACGCCAAGTCATTTGCTGTATCCACCTTCACTGCTTTGGCGGAGATCAAGCCGGATCCTGTGACCAACCGCACCTGGGACCCACTCCCAACGACATGTTCATTTGTGACTAGATATCCATCCTCTGTGATAAAGAACCCAGTGCCTCCTGATTCGGGGCGCGTCCCTGCGATACCTTTGGCCGAGCTATCGCCGCTGGTGGACGGCACCTCCTGCGGTTTGAAATTGCGCGCCAGCTTCTGCCCCTCCGCTATCTGCTCGCGCGACATCTGGTTTTCGATTCCCGCTATTGCTTGCTTGGCGCCCTCATCCCCGTGCGCCGCGGCAAGCAGGAACCACTTGTAAGCCTCCACGTAGTCCTTCGTCACAGCTCGGCCCTCGGCGTAGAAGGCACCGAGACAAGATTGAGCCAAAGCGTAATTTTGTTCCGCGGCTTTGCGAAACCACTTTACCGCTTCCACATCGTCTTTCGGCACCCCTTGGCCATCGAAATAGCGGACGGCAAGGGACAGTTCGGCGGGCGCGTAATTCTGTTCAGCAGCTTTACGAAACCATCCTACCGCTTGCGCTTCATCCTTCGCCACGCCGTGGCCACGGGCGTACGAGAGGCCGAGTGCGTATTGAGCGTTGGCGTCAGCCTGTTCGGCTGCTTTACGAAACCACTCTGCCGCTTCTACGTCATCTTTCCGCACGCCTTCGCCGTTGGCGTAAAAAGCGCCGAGACTGTATTGAGCCGAGGCCAAATTTTGTTCGGCGGCTTTACGAAGCCACGTCACAGCTTCCACATTATCCTTCGGGACGCCTCGGCCCTCGTTGTAGCGCAGCCCCAGGCTGTATTGAGCCAAAGCGTAATTTTGTTCCGCGGCTTTGCGAAACCACTTTGCCGCCTCCACATCATCCTTCGGCACGCCATTGCCGTTCGCGTAGCAGGTACCGAGGTTGTATTGGGCCGAGGCGAGCTTCTGCTCGGCCGCTCTCCGATAGTATTTCACCGCTTCCACATAATCCTCTGCCACGCCGCGACCAAAGTAGTAACACCCGCCGAGAGCCTGTTGAGCCAAACGATCATTCTGTTCAGCCGCTCTGCGATACCATTTTACCGCTTCCACATCGTCTTTCGATAAGCCTTCACCTTTGGCGTAGCGGGCACCCAAGTTGTATTGAGCCGGGGCGTAATTCTGCTCAGCAGCTTTGCGATACCACTTTAGTGCTTCCGCATCATCTTTCGGAACTCCTTCACCTATGGCGTAGCGGACACCGAGGTTGTATTGAGCCGGCGCGTAATTCTGCTCAGCAGCTTTGCGATACCACTTTACTGCTTCCACATCATCTTTGGGCACGCCTTCGCCTTTGGCATAGCGGATACCGAGGCTGTTTTGAACCGGCGCATAATTCTGTTCGGCGGCTTTGCGAAACCATTTTACCGCTTCCGCATCATCCTTAGGCACCCCGTGGCCCAAGTGGTAGCACGCACCGAGATTGTTTTGACCTCGAGCGTCATTTTGTTCGGCGGCTTTGCGATACCACTTTACCGCTTCCACATCATCTTTGGGCACGCCTTCGCCTTTGGCGTAAAAGACACCGAGACTGTTTTGAGCTGGGGCGTAATTCTGTTCGGCGGCTTTGCGAGACCACTTTATCGCTTCCCCATGATCCTTGGGCACGCCTTGGCCAAAGTAGTAGGACTTGCCGAGAGCCTGTTGAGCCTGCGCATAATTCTGTTCGGCGGCTTTGCGGTACCACTTAACTGCTTCGGTTAAATCTTTAACGACGCCCTCGCCGTTGTAATAGCGAAGACCGAGCCGATACTGAGAATCTGCATCACCGGCTTCTGCCCTGCCCCTAAGCTCGTCACCTTGTTTTCGATCAATCTCGGTCTTTTCCTCGCATTGCTGAAATACAGCGGCGCTCAAAACGAATAGAATCGTCGATAGCACCCGATTCGTTTTCATATCACCGGATTAGGTCGGTCTCGACTCGACTCAGAAGATTCACAGATTCACCTGAGCGTTACGCGCTGCTCTGTATCTTTACGGACGCAGCTCACAGACAGCAAGATCGTAGACCGATCACCAGGACAATCAAAACGGGGATGACCAACCAAGCAGCGACGGCTTTCAGACAATCTTTTCTGACGCGCCGGTATTCATCTTCTACGGGAGGTAGGTGGTCCAGATGAAGCCTCATGGCAGCAGCGTCTCCGCCTGATCCTTGAATGGACCTAATCGCTCGATTCAGAGCGTGCAGTTTTTCGCAGTACTCGAGAAGTGACACGCTACCAATTTCTTCCGCCAAACGTTGAAGGGATTCGAGCAGAGAAGTTGGCAGCTCAGGATAGCCGCCGACCGTAGAATGGTGAGCAGCCTCCAACGAGCGCCTCAGCCAATCGAAGAGGCTGTCGAGATATGCAAATCGCCTCAAACCCGGAATCAAGGCTAGCACATCATTCATTCCGCTGAAGGTTTTGCCAGTTTAAGCGATTTTTGCCTCCACAATCTCGTAAATCTTCTTGAACTGTGCCTCGGAATCCGCGCTGATCTTTCGAACCTTCTCCTGAAGATCCTTTTTGGATTTCTCGTTCTTCAATTGGCCAAGATTGATTCGCACGTTCAGTGCCGCCCCTTCGATGCACGCGCGAGTAGCCAGCGCACCGACACCGACATCGGAGATTGAGGCTGGATTTCCTCTTTCCGCCATGTCGGCCAGCAATGAATACGACCTCGATGCCGTTTCCATGACTTTCAGTGGAATCTCTGCCGCATGCTTAGTTGCCTCTTCAATGGCCGTAGCACGTGTAGCCTTTTCTTCGGCGGATTCCTTGGGCAACGCCAATGCATCCATTACTTTGTTGAAAGCGGCCGTATCCTCGTCCGCAAGCGACAGCAATTCGTCCTTGAGTTGCTGTGCTTTGACGGCCCAATCGCTGAAATACTCGAGTCTGTCATCCCAGCCTCGTTTTCCGGCTGAAAGATTCGCAACCATTCCGCCCAGCGACGCACCTAACGCGCCCATTAACGCTGCCACGGACCCTCCGCCCGGCGCGGGCGAATCGCTCAATGTTTCATTGCAAAATTCGCGCAGATTCATTTTCGCCAGGGACAGCTTTTGTTCAGCAGATTCAATCTTCAACTCAATCACTTTCTCTTTCGGATCGAAAGGTTTCAATTCGCTCAAGCCCATCGAGCGAATTGCAATGTCGATCAACTCTTCCTCTGAAGCGCCTTCGGACCATTGCTGCTTGCGAAGAAAATAGCGGCCGGCATCAACCAAACATTTTTTCGGCACCATGCCCACAATCTCCGAACCAGTCACGCGCAAGCCGCGCCTTGCTGCCGATTCCACGCACGCATCGAATGCAACGTGCAACGGTGTCTCCTCGATGTTGGTGAGAGCCGTTGGAATCCAGAATCGGTTTGCCCGAAGGCGTGCCGTCTTCAGTCTTTACTCTCCCCTGCTCTCGCACATCAAACGCAACCGAGGTCGCACGACGCACCGATTTCGTGTTCAAGTTCACATTGTAGGCCACGAGAAAATCGCGAACCCCAATGACTGTCGCGCCCGATTTTTCATTGAAAACGGCGGGCCCGAAATCTGGTTTCCATTTGGGTTGCTTAATTTTCTCAAAAAATCCTTCGTATTCGCCTGCGCGAATAATGGAAAGGTTCGAGCGTGATTTATCTTTGGCAGCTTTTTCGTAGAGATAGACCGGAATCTTCAATTCCTCGCCCACGCGCTTTCCCAATTTGTTTCCGCAAGCAATGGCTTCTTCCCAACTGACGTTGCTGACGGGAATGAATGGGCAGACATCAGTCGCGCCCATCCGTGGATGCGCGCCTTTGTGTTTACGCATGTCGATCAGTTCCGCCGCTTTTTTGATCCCGCGAAACGCCGCGTCCACTGCCGCTTCAGGATTCCCGACAAAAGTCACCACCGTCCGATTCGTGCTCGCCCCGGGATCGACGTCCAGCAACGAAACGCCATCTACTGATTTAATGGCGTCAGTAATCTGCCCAATAATGTTTTGATCTCGCCCCTCAGAGAAATTCGGCACGCACTCGATAAGCTTCTGCATTGGAATGCCTTTGCCTGCTACGGTCAATCCCGCGCTCGCGGCTGCATTGGGATATTGATGTCGTGCCTCGCAGCGAATTCGATAGCGCGCGAATAGCCGGCATCGGCGTGGCGAAGGATGCCGATGCCGGGATCGCTGGTAAGGACACACTCCATCCGACGTTTGGAATTGTCGGTGCCGTCGGCAACGACAACCATTCCGGCATGTTGCGAGAAACCAATGCCGACGCCGCCACCGTTATGGATCGACACCCACGAGGCACCCGCAGCGGTATTGATGAGCGCATTCAGTAGTGGCCAGTCAGCGATTGCGTCGCTGCCGTCGAGCATACCTTCTGTTTCCCGATTAGGGGACGCGACGGAGCCGGAGTCGAGATGATCGCGGCCGATCACGATGGGCGCTTTGATTTCGCCACGTCTCACTAATTCATTCATCGCAAGACCAAACTCGGCGCGCTCACCGTAGCCGAGCCAGCAAATCCGCGCAGGCAATCCTTGAAATTGGATGCGCTTCTCGGCGAGCTCGAGCCAGCGCGCCAGCGTTTGGTTTTCAGGAAATAATTCGAGGGCGAGTTTGTCGGTCCGTGCGATGTCTTCGGGGTCACCGCTCAACGCGACCCACCGAAATGGACCCCGCCCTTCGCAAAATAGCGGACGAATGTATTCCGGAACAAACCCCGGAATATCAAATGCGTGTTTGACACCGTGCTTCTTTGCCTGCGCGCGAATGTTGTTTCCATAATCGAAGGTAACTGCGCCCTTCTTTTGCAACGCCAGCATGGCTTCGACATGCACAGCCATTGAATGCATCGCGCGCTCGATATATTCGTCCGGATTTTTCCGGCGCAACGCGAGCGCATCGTCGAGCGACATTCCGTGCGGGACGTAGCCGTTTAATGCATCGTGCGCGCTGGTTTGATCGGTGAGAACGTCAGGGACAATTCCCCGCTTCACAATTTCAGGCAGGACATCGGCGCAATTACCGACCAATCCGACGGATATCGATTTTCGATTTGTGCGCGCCTGATCGATTAATTTCAGCGCTTCGTCGAGTGAATGCACGCTCCTGTCGCAATATCCACTCTTCAGTCTCTTCTCGATCCGCGCAGGATCGACTTCGACTCCGAGAAAAACCGCACCGTTCATTGTCGCGGCGAGCGGTTGCGCACCACCCATCCCTCCAAGGCCACCGGTTAGTACGAATTTTCCTTCGAGCGAACCGCCGAAATGTTTCCGGCCTGCCGCGGCAAAAGTTTCGTACGTTCCCTGCACAATTCCCTGGCTGCCGATGTAAATCCATGAGCCGGCAGTCATTTGGCCATACATCGTCAACCCCATTCGCTCGAGCCGATTGAACTCAGCGTAGTTGTTCCATTGTCCGACAAGATTGGAGTTCGCGATGAGGACACGCGGCGCTTCACCATGTGTCCGGAATTTGCCGATCGGTTTTCCGGATTGCACGAGAAGCGTCTCGTCATTTTCGAGCTCGCGCAGCGAGCGAACGATCGCTTCAAATGCCTCCCAACTTCTGGCAGCGCGACCGGTTCCGCCGTACACGACCAACTGATCTGGATTCTCCGCTACGTCTGGATCGAGATTGTTCATTAACATCCGCATCGCAGCTTCCTGATGCCAGTCTTTGCAGGTGCGTTGGCTGCCGCGTGGCGCGCGGATGATTCGTTTTCCGCTCATGACTTTTCGTCCTCGCCATCAAAATCGCCCCGCCGAATCGCTTCGGCAACACGTGCAATGTCGCCCGAGAGCGCACGGTCATGCGTAAGTGGCGGGGCAATCTCCCGCACAACAGCGAACGCCTGCTCGACGCCTGCTCCAGCTTTCAACGGCCTGCGATGCTGCAAGCCTTCAGCAGCTGTGAGCAGCTCAATCGCCAGCAAGTTTTCGGCAAGATCGATAATCGATCGCAGCTTTAGCGCGCTCGTCATCCCCATTGAAACGTGATCTTCCTTTCCACCAGACGTGGTGATGTTGTCAGCGCTCGCCGGGTGTGCGAGCACACGCGCTTCGCTGACCAACGAAGCAGCCGCGACCTGCGCAATCATGAAGCCCGATTCGACGCCCGGTTTCCGTGCCAGGAATGCAGAGAGCCCTTCGTTCTTGTCCGGATTAACCAACCGATCGATACGGCGCTCGCTCATGTTCATAAGGTCGACAATCCCGATCGCAGCATAATCGAACGCGAAGGCAAGCGGTGCGCCGTGAAAGTTACCGCCGGAAATCACTTCTCCGCTGTCCGCAAACACAAGCGGATTGTCGGTAGCCGATGCAGATTCAATCAGCAAAACATCTTCGCAATGCGTCAACGCGCCACGAACTGCCCCGTGCACCTGCGGCATGCAACGGAGGCTGTATGCGTCTTGGACACGCGGATCGCCTTTGACGTGTGACTGGCGAATTTCGCTGTCCTCCATCAGCGATAAAAGATGTTTGGCCACAGCTTTCTGACCTGGGTGCGGTCGCGCTTGCTGTAACCGCAAATCGAAAGCGGCAGGGGTGCCTTTCAACGCTTCGAGACTCATCGCGCCGGCAACGTCAGCGACACACGCGAGGCGCTGGGCGCGCAAAAGCGCGAGCCCACCAACCGCGTGCATCGCCTGGGTACCGTTGAGCAATGCCAGGCCTTCTTTTGCTTCAAGTTGCAGTGGCGTTAACTCGGCTCGCCGCAGAGCGTCGGCGCTCGACACCCGTTGCCCTTGAAAAAATACTTCGCCTTCACCGACAAGACTTAGTGCAAGATGCGCAAGCGGAGCGAGATCACCACTCGCCCCGACCGAACCTTTTTCTGGAACGACGGGATGGACGCCCCGGTTGAGCATTTCGCAAAGCAACTCGACGACTTCGCAACGGATGCCACTCATACCGAGAGCCAAGACGTTCGCGCGCAGCACCATCATCGCGCGCACCTCGCCTTCGGACAGCGGATTTCCAATTCCGCACGCGTGGCTGCGAATTAGGTTCAATTGAAGCTGGTGCAATTCAGCATGGGGAATCCGGACATCGGAGAGCTTGCCGAATCCCGTGTTGACGCCGTAAATCACCACATCTCGTGCGACAATTTCTTCGATCAGTTTGCGCGCCGCGAGAATGCGCGGACGCGCGATCGAAGAAACATGAACGGCTTCACCTCCGAGAGCGACCGCCGCAAGTTCAACGAGGGAAATCTGCTCACCCTTCAACTCCATTCACGCAGCTTAACGGGAAACGGATGAGATGGGAAGCGAGGCATCTTATTCGTGTATCGCTTTACCGTCGCGTGACCGGATGAGGGCTGAACATTCAGGAGGCGAAAAAAGGCCAGGCCGAAATACGACCTGGCCTTTTGGGCGAATCCGCCCAGGTTAAATTGCCGGATGCCGGAGCTATTTTCCGGTTTTTCCCATAGGTGGAGTCACCACCTCCTTGTGTTGCGCACAAGCCCCGAGTCCCAAAGCGCTGGCCAGAACGGCCACGACCACGATCGTTTTCAATAGTTTCAATCTATCTCGCCTCCTTTCGCAGCAGGTTGCTCCGGTCTGTTTAGGCAGGGAACAACGGGGAAGCAATGCTTTTTCTTAACTTTTTTGGACGTATCACAAACAGGGAGCCGGATTTATTTCGAGTATCCGGTCGTTCCCGCGCTTGTGGTCACGGTCTCTTTTCTTTGAGCGCAAGCACCGAAACTCAAAGCAGTGGCCAAAATGGCCACGATCATGATTGCTCTTACAATTTTCAATCTATATCGCCTCCTTTCGCCGCAAGCTGCAGGTACCCGTTTAGGATCACACGGGAAGCAACGTTTCTCTTAGGTTTTTTGGATGTATTGCTGCCACAATTTGTATTTGCTACATGCCACCTCGTCAAGCCGCACGCGACACCGTGACAACCGGGACGGCGTTGTTTCACACCTCAATTACGACCGGTGTGCCCTCGTCCACCAAATCAAACAGTTCGATTACATCCGCGTTCCGCATCCTGACGCAACCGCAGCTGTCCGGCGTGCCGATCTTGTGCTCATGTTTGGTGCCATGGATGTAGATGAAGCGGTCGCGCGTATTCGCATTCTGCTCGTCTAATCCGTCGAGCCATAAGATACGCGACGTGACCAGATCGTCCGTTGGCGGAAGCGGATCGCTGGGCTTGAGCGGCATGCGACTCTGGAAAATTGTGCCGCTCGGCATGTCGCCACCAATCTTTTTCGCTACCGAAAATCGACCCGTTGGCGTTTTCATGCTGCCTTCTTCCGTTCCGATGCCGAATCGCGAAGTGGACACCGGATAACTGCGGATCGGCGCCTCATCCTCCTTCAATGTCAGTCGCTGATCACGAATTGATACACGGATGCTCTTCATTCCACTGTTCGGTCACTGCAAATCTCGTAACACATGTAGAACTGAATCGTGCTTAAGATTGAGAGCAAATTCTCGTTGGTTGCTACGATCCTGGCCACGATTCGTTTTGATGTCGATTCTCAGCCTCGCTTTCACGCTTTTTGTAATCCAAAATCCTTTCACTCCATCTTACACTTCCGAAACGTTCTCACGTCCGTGGCGAAGCACACGTGCCATCCATGTTAATTCATTCAGAAATTTGTCCACACGTCGAACATAAGCTTGATCGAGTAATTTTCCCTGCTCGTCGAAAATATTTCGCACGTTCCCGAAATTGACGTCCTCGAAAATTGTAACCAGACCGAGCTCGCGCATGACCGGCAGAAGGCCCTCGATCACGCGAGCTCCGCCAAACGGCCCCGCCGACACGCCGCAAATCCCAACCGCCTTGTGAATGTATTCTTTTAAGTTCATATCGAGCGCGTGTTTCAGAAGCCCCGGATAACCGTGATTGTATTCCGGCGTGACAATGATCAGCCCGTCGCAGCGATCGATCATCGCCGAGAACGTTGGGTCTTTCATTTGCTCGCCTGCATCATCCAGTTTCATTGGGAGTTTGCACACATCGATCAGTTCCGTCTCCACATCTGCACGCTTCTTTGTCTGCTCAAAAATAAAGCGCGCCGCGTGTTCACTTCTCCGTCCCTGACGCGCCGTTCCAAGAATAATCGGAATAAAAAGCGGGCGTTCTATTTCTGGATCGTAACTCGCAATTCGTAACTCGTGAATCGTTTTTCGGATTTAACGAATCACGTTTGCTGAGGAAAAAACTGCTGATGGCCGGACTCGAACCGGCACGGGCCTGTTACGGATTCCCCTCTTAGGAGTCGGCAACTTGACAAATACTTGACATTTAATCGTCCGACGGGTTGCTCAACAGTTGCTCTGCAGTTGTCCCGGCAGCTATTGTCAGCGTAGCATATTCAAGATTGCCTGTCGGTTTCAATGCTTCCTTTACCTGATAGCTGCGGACGCAATCATTGAATTGGGCGGTGGTTACGACCTGCTTCTGAGATTGATCGTAAACAAGTGGCTTCTCCACGTCCAAAAACTTGCTGGCTTGGATTACAGCGCAAGCCCTGTATGCTTCTTTAATGGTCTTGCTCATGGCACGGTTCGCAATCTCGTTCGCGATCAATGCAGCCTTAGCTGCCTCTTTCTTACCATTTGGCGAATCCGTCAGCTGCGCGGCAAGGTTCTGAATAGCCTCTCCTGAAATCTTTCGAAGTGTGAAATTTTTGTTTCGAAGCGGACAGTATGTTTTATCTCGAAAATAAGTAGATCGTTCGTCTCCGCGCTGTAAAGCGGATTGCCGCACGCCGAGCTGTCGGGCTCTACAACAGACCACTACGCAATTTCCGCGATCGCGGTTAGTCAACGCGTTGAATCGATCCTTCACTGCGAACACGCAAAGAAGACCTGATCACGCCAGGACGTTTTGAATTTGAACTGGGTAGTCGACCGTCGGTCCTAATCTTTTCGATCCAGGGTCTTGCCGATGTTCAGCGTGACCATCACGTCGGCGTTTTTTTAGCTGATCTAATGCAGCAAGACTCTCCTATCAGATCTGTTTCTTCGACCACTGAGAGCGTTGGCGCACCTACTCTGCAGCTTTCAGCCGCATGATCAGCTCCCATAGATATTTTGCCACCGTAACAGACTCGATGAAACAAATCGATCGGGCGCTGCCATTCTCATTGCGCAGCAATCGAAGAATCAACCGAGCGCTTCGCGCCGCTTATCGGAAATTTGATCGAACCAAGGAGACGTTAAAGCTGTTGCGACGGCATTTTGAGTAACAAGCTTGCGGCCTTCTAAATTGGTAGCGCCGCCCCGGCAACATCGAGATGACCGCGGTTAAGAGTCACTCGCTCCGCCCGTTGAGCTAAAGGTGCGCTCAGGGTTACTGGCAATATCGTCACAAATCGAAGGAGTCTTTGTCCGTTAAGTCGGCTGGTGTGGCTCAGCCCGCGTTTATGCTAGAAAACCAGATTGCTTTTCTTGGATCGCAAGAAATAGGTCGCCGAAATTCTACTTGCTTGCTCGCACCTGGGCGGCGTGAAACTGCTGCCATGCATTCCACGCGCGCTCCCAATGTTGTTTCTCTGCCCAACATTGCGCTTCCAGGAAATGAAAATAGGCCGGGGAGTTGGGCCGTTCGCTAAAATGACGAATGATGAGAAGCGCGTCATCTACCCGACCATTGTCCATGTGCGCGCGATAAAGTTCGTAACCAGTGCCAAAGTTATAGGGCGCGTCCTGGAAGCGCTTTTGTAGATCTTGAAGAGAGAGATTAGCGGCGACCCGCGGAAGTGCGACCGGCTCGCCGTATCGCTGGGTCAACTCATATGCGGCGCGAAAATCTTTCTTGCTGGCTTTGTATTTCGCAATGCCAAGCCACGCATAGCGAAGCCAGTCGGGATGTTGCTCAACAGCCCGGGAAATTTCCTCGGGGTCGCCGCGTTCGGACCATAACGCGAAGAGGGCGAGTTTTTCTGTTTCACTGAACGATTGTAAGTTTGGATCATTTTTTAACAATTGCGCGAGGACGCGATTGAAAGAAGCGTTGGAAACGCGGTTGAGGTAGGGCAGGACTAAATCGTGCTCGCTAAGTCCAATCGCCTCCAGAATAGAGCTGCCTTCTGAATCCTTGAGCGAAGCTTCGCCCAGCATACCTGCATAGACTTGTGGCCTTAGAGTTCTCGCTCTGCGTAGTGCCTCACGCCATGCTGTAACTGCCAAAACGGGACGGTACGGCAGCCAAGCGTTTCCTTCTGCTAGGGGAACTTCATAGGCGGTCGGCTCCAGAAAGCGCGCCCGGCCAAAATCATCTACTGCGTTTGTGGTCTGTTGCAGTTCCACCTCCGCGATGGCACGGGCAAGGTAAAGTTCCCAATCGAGCGGTGCCCATTGAAGCGCTCGAGTTGTCAGTGCGATTGTGGCAGTAAAATTGCGCTCGCGATCGGCTACAACTGATAACCGCTTCGCACTGGAAACACCGACAGAGCCGGGGAGGAGTTTCTGGCCGCGCGCAGCGAGAACCAATGACAGACCCGCCGCAAGTAATCCTAAGCCAATAATGCGAAACAACATCGGCACCCAGCGGTTCGCTTTCAGAGAGAGCGGCCGATGCAGGGCTAGCCCAAGCAAAAATATCGCAGCAAACGCCGTGCCCACCCAGTGCCCTGAAACGTCGACAATCCCTCGAAGCGCGAACAGAAGCGCCGCGATAAGAGCGGCCACACGATAACGTTCGTTGGTCCCCGTTCGCAGCGGGAAAACCCGACTAACAAGGAGTGCGATCGCGAGGACGGTAAGCACGACCGCGGGCCAGCCAACTTCGGTCCAAAGCCAAAGCCAGTCGCTTTCCGGGTGCAAGGCTCGTGGATCGCTGAAAGAAACTTCACGGAAAACTGCAAAGATCGATTCGAAATTTCCAAAACCGATCCCGGACCAAGGCGAATCCAGAATGAGTCGGAACGTGTCATGAAAAATCCGCCATCGGAGATCCGAAGAGATGCCGGCACTGGCGAAATTGCGAAGATGAAATCTCTGGAATGTTTGCTCACCGAAAAGCAGAAGAGCAGTGAGTAGCAGAAAAAGAAAAAAGACTCGAAGCGTGAGGCGCATGCGTTTTCGGAACATCAACGCGCTAAGCCAAAATGCGCTGCCCACGACGAGGATCCCGATTCCAGACCATGAAGAATTAAAAATGATAGCTGCTGCGATTAGAACCAAAGCGAGAATCCAAGCGATCCACCGTTTTCTCCTTCTGCGAAAATCGTCGTGAACGCAGGCAAGAATCACGATTGCCGTCAGTGCAAAAAGATCTCCGGTTTGGTTCCGATTTGGAAATGGACCAAAATTCTGCTCGTTGTGCCAGAATGATGGTGTGATACGTGCCAGGTAAAACGCGATGCAGATTGCTGCTAGGAGCGCAATTCCAGTGCTAAAGAAGCGGAGTTGAAAGCGCACCTCACGAAGACCCAAGTCTTGTGTGGAAACGAGATAGAGCCAGCTCAGTCCAGCAGCGAAGCTAACCAGATAGCTCAACGTGATCCACGGCTGCGGAGTGAGTGTTGATGGAAGCTGTATTGCGAAGTTTCTTTCAAACACTGCACGCCACTCCGGTTGGAAAAACCAGTGGGCGGGGAGAAGCGCAACTGCCGCCAAGATAAAGAGTGTGAACAGAACGAGGTTTGTGATCACGCCGAGCGAAAACCGAGGCGGTCGTACCAAGAGGCAGAACGCTAGAACCGTAATTACAATTCCCTCTTCCCATTTTTGAGTTGCGCCAGCCAGAAAACAGGCGAGCACTGGCAGTGACGCGACGATCGCGTTGGCTATCCAACCAGTGGTAATAGCAGTCTGGTTCTCACGCGATTGAGGTCCCTGCATCGAATTTGGCATCACCTAGGGGCGAACTGTCGTCGTTTGGGAATGGCCTTAAAGTCGATAATCAACCGAGTCGAAAACAAAGCAACATATCCGAGCGGCAATATCGGTTCATCAAAGTCTTTGTCCGCTGCGTCTTCCCACTTTTACGGTGAATCATACGCTTTCTCTGATCAGCCGCATATTCGGCGATGCGGCGTTGCATACCCACCGGAGAACGCGGCTGATACCGAATAACTTGAAGCACATCGTCAACGCAATTGGCAAACGCAACAACCAAGCATCTCTTAAATCGCGGGACGCGCGTCTCCGATGCCAGGGAAATTCCCAAATCGTGCCTTGTGCTCGTGAATTAGGCAGTCAGCGAAACTTCGAGTTTAGTAGGGGGCACTTGACGAATACTTGACTAATAGAGGGTCTTTTCGTGCGTTTTCGTGCGCGACTGTTCGCAACCGCTCAGATCACGAATTTAAGCAGTTTCCCATCGTAACATTGCATTTTCGAGGTGCCGATGATGGGATTCGAACCCATACCCCGCCTTCGCGGGAACGGATTTTAAGTCCGTTGCGTCTACCATTTCGCCACATCGGCGCTGTGCAGCGCATTTTAAGCTTGTTATGCAATCGGCGAAAACGAATTTCGCACTTGCTGATCTACATCTGGAGCAGCCGAAAGCGTTTCGTTGTGCACGTCATGAAAAGCTGACTGCGTTTGCTGAGGTTGAATCAGCGATGCGCGCTTACAGCGAATTGATTTGACATATTGGCGAGATTTTTCCAACCTCCGCCTCGCTACGCGCATCTGAATCAGGCGGAGGCCATTTCCCCGCTAGGTTCTTCGCCTCTTCCAGACCTGCAATCGCAGAATCAATACGGCGGGGAAACCAGAAAGGAAATATCCCATGTGCTCGCTGATTCAGCTAATCAGAGCAACTTCAGTATTCCTCGTCGCGTTGGCCTACTTCGAGCTTTCGCCCGCCAGTCAGGCCGTTAGTCCCCCGCCCGATGGAGGCTATCCCGGGCTCACTACGGCAGAAGGGAGCAACGCCCTTAAGAATCTGACGACCGGCGTTGGCAACACAGCAGCTGGTTGGTATTCGCTCTTTGCGAACAGCACCGCCAACTTCAACACCGGTGTTGGCGCTGGAACGCTAGTATTCAACAACGCAGACCAAAATACTGCCACTGGCGCCGGGGCGCTTTTAAGTAACACTAACGGCGACCGGAATACGGCGAATGGAACGTTCGCCCTTCTTAACAACACGACCGGAAATTCGAACACGGCTGAAGGCTGGCGAGCGCTCTTTCAAAACACAACTGGCGACCGCAACACAGCCAGTGGTCGCGAGACGCTTCTTTCAAACACAACCGGCTTCGAAAACACGGCGACCGGTAGTGTTGCGCTTGAAAACAACATAACCGGTAACGACAACACAGCCACCGGTTTTGCTGCGCTGAATAGCAACACAACCGGGGCGTTGAACACTGCCAACGGGACTGGTGCGTTGGTTAACAGCAATGGTGACCTCAACATCGCATTGGGCTTCGGCGCCGGCGTGAATCTCACCACAGGCAATAATAACATCGACATCGGCAATTTAGGTGTGGCTGCGGAAGCCAATATCATCCGTATTGGCACCGAGGTCGCGGTCACTGACCCATTTGGGGTTATACATCCTGCCCATACTGCAACCTATATCGCAGGCATTAACGATGCAGACGCCATTGGAGGCGAGGCGGTTTTTGTCACTAGTGCCGGCAAACTCGGCACGATCAGTGTTCCTTCCTCAGCGCGTTTCAAGGACGAGATTAGGCCGATGAATAAAGCAAGCGAAGCGATCCTTGCGCTAAACCCGGTCGCCTTCCGCTATAAGAAGGAGCTTGATCCCAAGGGTGTCCCGCAGTTTGGCCTTGTGGCCGAGGAAGTGGAAAAGGTGGCTCCTGATCTGGTGAGACGCGATCGCGACGGCAAACTGCAAGCCGTGCGATACGATGCGGTGAACGCGATGTTGCTCAATGAGTTCCTCAAAGCACATCGCAAAATGCACCACCAACAAGAGATGATCGCGCGCCAGCAAAAGCAAATTGACGCGCTCACTGCGGGCTTACAGAAAGTCAGCGCGCAGCTTGAAGCAAGCAAATTCGCACAGGACGAATCCGCAGTGGCGGACAGGCACCGCAGACCGTTCTGACCAATCGGTAAAGGAGCAAAGCCGGTTGGAGTTGGGACAGGTCGCCGCACAGATTGCAGTGTCGGTGCGCGTTCGCATCTCATAGGCGTCCATCATCAATTGCAGCTGTAGGAGCTTTCCGTAAACGACGAAACCTGTGACAAGCAAGATCAGAGAAACCACCATTGAACCAAAGTGAGCGCGCAATATTCCTGACCCGGGAAATAATAGGATGGCAATTGAACTTAGGGTGACGTGGATGGCGATAAAGATGATGTAGGTCCAAAAGAGAAGTCCCCGGAAATCCAAGGTTATCCAATTGCCGCCGCTCGGGCGGAGGGCGACCTGATCCAGCCAGTAGATGGGAATCGCTAGCAGCCCAAGAAACAGACAAATAATCAAATGTCTCCGCCAGATGGCCTTCATAGAGGGAGTACGGCGTGCATGCGAGTTAATCTCGTTCCCCCTCTAAACTCGCCGGCCCGCTCGTGCGTTTGAATCGCATGACGCGAACCGTGTTCGTTAGCTGACCCTCTGGGCAGGCACAATGACATTGACAGCGCTTGGCACAAAACTGATCTCCGCCTTCTTACCTACCTTCACCCTTTCTCCATCAAGAAATATCGGAATATCTTTGCTTGATTGCACAGTCACCCGCTTGGTTTTGCTGAGGATTTTCTTTTGGGTGTCGCGCCATTTGCCAACGGCAACGGCAGTGGCAAGGCCGATTAATTGGACTGCGTTCTCCACATTAATGACAGCGGCTTCAAGCGCTTGCTCCGACTCAGCCATTTGTTCCGATATGAGCGGGCAGATAACAGCGACCACTTCAGCTTCGCCATTCGTTTCCGATGAAATGAAATACTGAATCTTCGTATCGAACATTTCCTGGAAAGCGACGGCGCCTGTTTTGATTGCATCAACAATGTGACCTTCGCGAAGAGATTCGCGGGCCTCCACCCACAGCGCAGGCGCACCTATAATGGCGGCAACAAAAAACTGGTTGTCTTCGACGCGGCCTCCGGAAAGGACCTTTGTTACGGGATCAGCGAGTGTATTTTTAAGCGCGTTTTCCCATGAAACGTCTCCATACAACGCTCGAGGGAGCATATTTATCGTCCCGCCGGGCAGCGGCAGAAGATACGTGCCCCGTCTACTACACGCTTCTGCAGCGGTCCGAATGGTGCCGTCCCCTCCAAGCACGATGAGCACTTCGAGCTTCTGCACCGCTGCTTCGGCGAACGACCGCGCCATTTGATCTGCCTCCCCACACCAGGTTTTGCACTCTGTCACGCCCGCACTCCCAAGGACGCTAAGCAACTCTGCCTCAGATCCGGAGTCGCAGCCTCCGCTTGAGATGTTGATTATGACTCCAAAACTTAATTCTGAAAGACGGATGGCGGTCGATGCCATACACAGATCTAATCCAATTGAACTATTTGTTCATGTGAACGGCTGGAAAACCTCGCGTACCCGATTCCATTGCTAATGAATCGATTTTCACAATTTTGGGCGCTCTGCGCGATCTTCATGGCCTTGAGCGGCTGTAGTACTATGACCGACATGGTCACGTCGAATTTACCGGAGCGTCATTCAGGCCGGCCGTCGATCGTCGTGAGCTTGCCAGAGCAAGAAGCCTATCTCTACCGTGGAGGGTATAGAGTCGCGTCGTCTCGCATATCAAGCGGCCGGGAAGGATACCGCACTCCGACTGGTCACTTTCAGGTGATTCGTAAGGACGAGGATCATCGGTCCAGTCTCTATGGTGATTATGTTGATGACTCAAGCCATGTCGTGAAGGCCAACGTCGATAGCAGGCGTGACCGCAGACCGTCGCGTTCGCACTTCGTCGGTACCCCAATGCCCTACTTTCTTGAATTCTCGCCGGGCTACGGATTGCACCAGGGTTACCTGCCCGGGGTGCCTGCGTCACATGGATGCATTAGGATGCCCTATTGGAAAGCGCGCCAGTTTTATAACGCCGCTCACATCGGCACACCGGTGGTGGTAAAACGCTAGCCAAGTAAGCAAAGCCGTCGGCTACGTCCTTCACAATCCACCACTGAAACGAACGAACTGAATTGCTGACGCGCATCGCGGCGACGGAGAGCGTTTCGTTGTTCGCGCCGGATGAAAAGCTGACTGCGTTTGTGGAACTTGAATCAGCGATTCGAGAGCCGCTAAAGGCTCACGGCCCTCTGACACTACCTCCATGAGACCATTGGATCCTGCTTTGCTGAAAAGGGTTAAAATCTTCGGTCTCGTACGGCGACGACCGAGGGGCCGACTGCCCAGTTCCAGCAGTGGCCTTGCCAGAAGCGGTTCCCTGATTTGACGCTGTTGGCGTCTGGCACGCAGCTAAAACAGCGACGATCGCACAGACCAAGTATCTTTTGAGACGACTCTCCATCACCCTAAGCGAGGAAGAAAAGTTCGGCTATCGCTCCGGCAGGCGCAAGTGAGCAGCCCGCTGCCTGGCAGTCCTTGAACCCGCCCGCATGCTCCCGCGCCTCGATCACGTTGCCAGCATCATCGTAAACGCGAATCACAACACCGTGGGAGCGGCTGTAGAACTCCGCGCAGGTCGCAACGGAAATAACGGGAAGCGTGACCGAGAACCCTGAACACCGACCTCTCAGTGCGACCTACCAGGGGTCTTCTGGAGCCGCCTCTCCTCAGGCGGCCCCGCTATCATGATTAGTTTCCGAAGATGGCGTTCAGAAGGGCGTTCGGGTTGGAGATATACGTATCGTGGACCGCATCAGCTCCGCTGATGAACCGGAATCCCGACAAATCTTCGTCTTCCGTCAGGAAGGTGTAGAGCTCTTGAAGCTCAGACGGAACCGTCAAGATGTCCTGGGACGTTGCCTACCGGCAGCCGCGACAACCTGAGCCCCAGCTTGAAAGGGTTCGTCGGAGATGTAACCCCGGCTCACCGCCTCTTCCGGTGAAGGCGTGCCCGGCACGAAATTTCCGAAATGATCTGTAAAAAAGAATCCCAGCCAATTGGGAACCGGGATATGAACGTATAGTCCCTTCACGGGATCACTCAAAACGAAAGGAGCGACAAGCACCGGTCCTATGCCGCTGTCGGCCAAAAAAAACGGTACCGGAGAAGGGCTCACAGCGTTCATGAGCACTATTTTCTGGACTCCTAAATCAACGCCGAGGCTCTGTTGTCTCGAAATGAGAGCCTGCTGGGCAACCGTCATCACCAAACCGCCCATGCTGTGAGCAATGACCACCTGGGGCCGCAACTGGAATGTATTCAATCGCCGAATTGTTTCCGTGACCGCAGTCGCATAATCCTCAATGGAGAGCTCGCCATATTTAAGCTGGCCGCCGTTTTCGAGGATCGGTCCGCTGCTGAGCCCGTGGCCCGGTAAATCCACGGACACTACATTCGAAACGGAAGATCCGTATTGCGCAGAATTGAAAATAGCTTGCGTGAGATTCCCAAAAGTACTGCCCGTATGAGCGAAGCCATGCA
>WNGF01001256.1_pt1 | contig 37282 bp, 34 predicted proteins | sample 5400641 | NCBI WGS metagenome assembly WNGF01 (sample SAMN13153371, study PRJNA577476) | soil metagenome | isolation source: 80 cm soil or saprolite under grassland replicate 2 | place: USA:California | collected 2016-06-15 | reverse complement strand
GCGCATCATTGAAATAGGCGGGCACGGTGATAACGGCCTGCTCGACCTTCTGGCCGAGATAGGCCTCGGCCGTCTCCTTCATCTTCTGCAGGATGAAGGCGGAGATCTGCGAGGGCGAATAGGTCTTGCCTTCGATCTCGACCCAGGCGTCGCCATTCGAGGCCCGCACGATCTTGTAGGGGACGAGCTTCTTGTCCTTATCCACCATCGGATCGTCATAGCGGCGGCCGATGAGCCGCTTGACCGCGAAGATGGTGCGCTCCGGGTTGGTGACGGCCTGGCGCTTAGCCGGCTGTCCGACCAGCCGTTCGCCATCATCGGTGAAGGCCACGATCGACGGCGTCGTGCGCATGCCCTCCGCATTTTCGATCACTTTCGGCGTCTTGCCTTCCATTACGGCGACGCACGAATTGGTGGTGCCGAGGTCGATGCCGATGACCTTGCCCATGTCTCGCTTCCTCTTGTCTGCGGCAGGTCGGTCGGGTCCTTTCGGCACCCGAACGGGAGAGTCCGCGACACCCGCGGGGCCCCCTCATCCGACCCCCTAAAATGCGTACCGATGCCGCCCCGGCGGCGTCTTGGCTCATATAGGAGGGCCGCTTTAGGCCGCAAGGCATAAGATCACGGATTCGCGAACTGCAAGCGAGCCGCCTTCGCTCGCCAAGGCGAGGCGGGGTCGTCGCACGATAGATCGGAACGGCTCAGTGGCCATGCCCGTTTGACAAGATGCAATGGCGAAGGACGATGACGCCATGAACGGCCCATGCCCGCTTTCCGGCTTCCGCCTCGTGCCGGCCTATCTGGACCCGTCCGCCCAAAAGGCATTGCTGGCGGAGCTAAGCGCCGTGTTCGCAGCCGCGCCGCTCTATACCCCGCGCATGCCCAAGAGCGGAAAACCTCTCTCCGTGCGCATGACGAACTGCGGGCCGCTCGGCTGGGTTACAGATGAAGCCGGCTATCGCTATCAGCCTCTGCATCCACAAACCGGCAACCCATGGCCGGCGATGCCGACTATCGTGATCGATGCCTGGAAGGCACTCGCACGCTATCCGCACCCGCCCGAGGCTTGCCTTATCAACTACTACGGTCCCGCGGCGAAGATGGGGCTGCATCAGGACCGTGACGAGAGTGACTTTGACGCGCCCGTCGTCTCGCTCTCGCTCGGGGACACCTGCCTGTTTCGAATCGGGGGAGCAAAGCGCGGCGACCCTACCCGCACCCTGCGCCTCGCGTCCGGCGATGCCGTCGTGCTCGCCGGCAAGGCGCGTCTGGCCTTTCACGGGGTCGACCGGATCATGCCCGGCACGTCAACCCTGTTGCCGCAAGGCGGGCGGATCAATCTCACGCTGCGGCGAGTAACGCTCCCAGCCAAGGAACGGTGATCACGCTCCGTGCGCCTGACCTTCGACTATTCATCGCTGACCGGTGTGATCCAGCCGATTCCCGCACCGCCCGGTTCTTTGATGATGGCAATACGTCCAACGTCCGGAACGTCGAATGGCTCTCGCATGACTTTGGCGCCCGCGGCCTTCGCCGTCTCAAGCCGCGCGTCCACGTCATCAACGGCGAGATAGGACATCCAGCTTTCCGGCACGCCCTCGAACTCCGGTCCGCTCAGCGGAAAAATGCCGGCAACCGGTTTGTCATCCATTTTCGCCAGCCAATAGGTGCCGTTTGGCATCGGCATTGGCTCGAACGTCCAGCCAATCGAGGAGCTATAGAATCTCTTCGCGAGTTCGACGTTACGCGTCATCAATTCGTTCCAGTAGAAGCTGCCATGCGACCACATCGCCGTTCTCCGTGTTGCTGAGTTCCATGATCTTAACTCGACCTCGGCAGCGAGGCCGATCACGACGCTGCGAATGGCGGCGCGCCGACAGCGTATCTCCGCCATTCAAATCGCGGTATCATGACAGTCGTGATGCTACCGAGGTCCCTTATCGTACTCGCGCTTGTTCTTGGCGCGCTGCCCGCAGCCGCCGCCGACGTCGCCTATCCGCCCGGATCGCGCATCGGGCTTGCGCCGCCTCCTGGCATGATGACGAGCAAGAGTTTCTTCGGCTATGAGGACCCCGACAATAATGCCGCCATCATCTTGCTCGCGCTTCCGGCCAAGGCCTTCTCAGATTTGGAGAAGTCCATCACTGCCGATGCGCTCAAACAACAAGGTTTGACGTTCGAGACGCGGGAGGCGATGCCGCTTTCCACCGGCAAGGCATTTCTGGTGCTGGGACACCAGGAGGTCGACAAGATAAAAATTCGCAAATGGATTCTGGTGGCCGCCTCGTCCGCCCTGACCGCGCTCGTCACGGTGCAGATCCCGGAGCCGGCGAAGGCGGTTTATCCAGACGCGGTGATCCGCGCAGCGCTGGCGACATTGGCGATTCGCGCCACCGTTCCGGTGGACGAACAACTTGGTCTTCTGCCGTTCAAGGTCGGCGAGCTCGCCGGATTTCACGTTGCGGGAGTCGCCCCAGGGCGCGCGGTGATATTGGGCGATGCCGACGCACCGGGTTCCCCTGGCGCCACCCTGGAGCCCCACATTTTCGTTGCCATTGCGCCCGGCGGTCCGGCTCAAACCGCCGACCGCGACGCTTTCGCACGCGACGTCTTCGCGACGGTGCCCAATCTCAAGGATATCCGCATCACCACGTCCGAGCCGTTGCGGATCGGCGGGCAGCAGGGGCATCAAATCATTGCCGATGCCAGGGATCCGGCCGGCGCCGTTACGCTGAGGGTCGTACAATGGCTGCGCTTTGGCGGTGGCGCCTATTTGCAAATGATCGGCATCGCGCGCACGGACGCCTGGAAAGATGCCTACCCCCGCTTCCGCTCCGTGCGAGACGGCATCGAAGCGCGCTGACGGCTTTCCTGGCCCGACAACCGCGCAGCTTTGTCAGCGAGAATCTTGCGGGTCCTGCGAAGATGCGCCCGCATTGTCGTTGGCCGGCGCCTCCATTGAAGCCTTCGGTCCGCCTTTGGCGACAGCAACGAGCGCGGGTCGCAAAACGCGCTCGCCGATCATGTAACCGGGCTGTATCACGCGCGCCACCGTGCCTACGGGCCGCGACGTATCGGGCGCTTCGTACATCGCCTGATGGAGATTTGGATCGAATTTCTCGTCCAGCGGTTCGAATTTCTTCACGCCGTGCTTTTCCAGCACCTTGAGAAGTTCGCGCTCGGTGAGTTCGACGCCATCGAGCAGGGCCTTGGTGCCAGCGTCGGCTTTCTCCCGCAGGTCCGCGTCGAGCGCGCCGAGAGCGCGCTCCATATTGTCGGCAACCGCCAGGATATCGCGGGCGAAAGCGGCGATGCCGTATTCGCGGGCATCGGCCACGTGGCGCTCGGTCCGCTTGCGCAGATTTTCCATTTCCGCGAGCGAACGCAGGAGCTTGTCTTTGTAATCGGCGGCTTCGCGGGCAAGCGTGGCCATGGAATCCTCTTTCGGAGCGGCTGAGGTCTCGCCAGCCGCTGAATTGATCGACGTCTCGGCCTGATCGGCTCCTTGGTCGTTCTCGTCGGTCGCGGCGCCCGGTGCGCGAACGGTCGTATCCGGCATTGTTGTGTTCCCACTCACAATTCGGTTCGCCCCGGATATCAGGGCTGAAACCCCAAAAATCAACCCGCAACGGTGGGTTATGGCAGTGCCGTCACCCGCCGATGAGCTTGCTCACAACCTTGGCGGTATAATCCACCATCGGCACCACCCGTGCGTAATTGAGCCGGGTCGGGCCTATCACGCCAAGTACACCGACGATGCGCCCGGCGCCGTCGCGGTATGGCGCGACAATGGTGGAAGAGCCTGAGAGGGAGAACAGCTTGTTCTCCGAGCCGATAAAGATGCGGGCGCCTTCGGCGCGCTCGGCACGGCCAAGGAGATCGATGACCCCGCGCTTGGTTTCGAGATCATCGAACAGAAGCCGCACCCGCTCGAGGTCCTCGACTGCCTTGAGATCGTCGAGCAAGTGAGCCGCGCCACGTACGATTAGCTTTCGTTCATCCGATTCCCCGCCCGACCAGCTCGCGAGACCGGCGGCGACGATCTTCTGAGTGAGTTGGTCGAGTTCGGCCTGCGCAGCCGCGAGCGCTTTCTCCAGTTCGACCTTGGCCTCCACCAATGTACGGCCGCGCACATGCGCATTGAGGAAGTTCGCAGCTTCGGTGAGGGAGGCTGCGGGCAGCCCCATCGAGACGTTGATGACGCGATTCTCGACCTGTCCATCCTCGCCGACCAAGATGACCAGGGCGCGCTCGGGCTCGAGCCGCACGAATTCGATGTGTTTCAGTCGCACGTTCGACTTTGCTGTCAGCACCACCCCGGCGGCGCGCGTGAGGTCAGACAGCATGACGGAGGCTTCGTTGAGCACGGCCTCCATGGACTTGCCGGCGGCCGCGACCTTGGCCTCCATCTCGCGCCGGTCGGACTCGGCGAGGTCGCCGATCTCCATCAATGCATCGACGAAGAAGCGCAAGCCGAACTCGGTCGGCAGCCGCCCCGCCGACGTGTGCGGCGCATAAATGAGACCGAGCTGCTCCAGGTCCGACATCACGTTGCGCACGGAGGCGGGCGAAAGCGGGGTCGTGATCAATCGGGAGATATTGCGCGAGCCTACAGGCTCGCCGGTGGCAAGATAGCTCTCGACGATCTGTCGGAAAATATCACGCGAGCGCTCGTTGAGCTGTGCGAGGCTCACCTGTGTCGCGCCGATCGGGACGTCGTGGGACAATCATCTCTCCGTTCAACCGCAACAGAATTGTCCATTCCGAGTGTGCAGTTCAAGCCTTACAGGCTTTGCCCCACTCGGCCGGCGCTGCTAGCTTGCGGCACGACGAGTATTTGGCCGTGGGAGGATCGAGCATGACAAGATTATGCAAGCTTGCGGTCGGCATGGCCATCGCGGGTCTTCCATGTACCGGCTCCTACGGGCAGACCGTCATCGACGAATGGGCCACGGCCAAGTTTCCTGCACCCCCTGCGCTCAAGCCGGCAACGATCGTCCCGAACGAGACGGCGCTGCTGGTGATGGATTTCACCAAGCAAACCTGCACCAACGAGCGCCGTCCGCGTTGCGCGCGTTCGGTCGCAAAAGCTCTCAACCTGGTGACGCAAGCGCGCGGCAAGGGCGCTTTCATCGTCTACAGCGTCGCGGTGCCCGGTTCGGTCCCCTCCGACATTCTCCCGGAGCTTACCCCGGCGGCGGGAGAGCCGGTGCTGCCCCCCTTGGGGCCGGACAAGTTCATTGCCAGCGATCTGGAGAAGACCCTCAAGGACAAGGGCGTCAAGACGGTGGTAGCCATGGGCACGCAGGCGCAGACCTCGGTGCTGCACACGGCCGGCGCTGCGGCGCTGCGCGGATTCAAGGTAATCGTTCCGGTCGACGGCATGTCCGCCGATGATGTGTTCCCCGAGCTCTATACCGCGTGGCACCTCGCCACCGCGGCGCGCATCAGCCCGCAGGTGACGCTGACCAAGTTCGACCTCATCGGCTTTTGAACTCCTCGGCTGCTTCCCTCGCCCTCTTGTCGGTCGCGGCGCTCGCCCGTAAAAGCTTGCCGCGTACGCAGGAGATCAGGATGCGCCCGAGCCGCCGACAGCCCGACGAGCTGCGCGCGATTTCGCTCGAGCGCGGCGTGGTGAAATATGCCGAAGGCTCCTGCTTCGTGAAGTTCGGCGACACCCATGTGCTGGTGACGGCGACGCTCGAGGATCGCCTGCCGCCTTGGCTCAAGGGACAGGCGCGCGGCTGGGTGACCGCCGAATACGGCATGCTACCGCGCGCGACCTCCGAGCGCACCCGCCGGGAGGCCTCGGCCGGCAAGCAGAGCGGCCGCACGATTGAGATCCAGCGGCTGATCGGCCGCAGTCTGCGCGCGGTACTCGATCTCTCGGCGCTCGGCGAGCGGCAGATCACGATTGACTGTGACGTGATCCAAGCCGACGGCGGAACCCGCACTGCGGCCATCACCGGCGCGTGGGTCGCGCTGCACGATTGCATCGCCTGGATGAAGACGCGCGAGATGGTGACGGCGGAGCCGCTGCGCGACCATGTCGCCGCCATCTCTTGCGGTATCTGTAACGGCACGCCGGTGCTCGACCTCGATTACGCCGAGGATTCGCAGGCCGACACGGATGCCAATTTCGTCATGACGGGCAGTGGACGAATCGTCGAGGTGCAGGGCACGGCCGAGAAGATCCCCTTCACCGAGGAACAGTTCCTTGGTCTGCTTGCGCTGGCCAAGAAGGGTGTGATGAAACTCGTCGACCTGCAGAAACTGGCGGTGATGTGACCGGGCATTGCGCGGGATCGCGATGAGTTCGAAAGCTGCCGAGCATCGACGCCTAGCTGGCCGTCTCGTCGTTGCGACGCACAATTCGGGCAAGCTCAAGGAAATGCGCGAGCTTCTTATGCCGTTCGGAATTGACGCGCTCTCTGCAGGCGAGCTCGGGTTGCCTGAGCCGGCGGAGAGCGGCACGACCTTCAAGGAGAACGCGCGTGTCAAGGCGCGCGCTGCGGCGACTGCTTCCGGTTTGCCGGCGTTCGCGGATGATTCCGGGCTGACTGTCGATGCGCTCGGTGGCGCGCCTGGTATCTACTCCGCGCGCTGGGCGGGGCCCGCAAAGGACTTCCGGCGTGCCATGCAGGCAGTGGAAGACAAGTTGCGCGAGCGCGGCGCGCACGCGCGTGGCCAGCGCAAGGCGCAGTTCGTTTGCGCGCTCTGCCTCGCCTGGCCCGACGGACACCTTGAAGAATTCGACGCCGCGGTGCCCGGCACCCTTGTCTGGCCGCCACGCGGCGACAAGGGTTTCGGATACGATCCCATGTTTTTGCCCGATGGCCACGCGCTGACCTTCGGCGAGATGACGAATACGGAGAAGCATGGCCTGCCGCCGGCGGGCAAGGGGCTTTCGCACCGCGCCCGCGCGTTCCTGAAGCTCGCGGAGGCTTGTCTTGCAAAATCTTGATCGCGGCGACGCGCCGGGGTTCGGTGTCTACATCCATTGGCCGTTCTGCCTGTCGAAGTGCCCGTATTGCGATTTCAACAGCCATGTCCGCCATGCCGCCATCGACGAGGCCCGTTTCGCGCGGGCCTTTGCCGCCGAGATCGCCGCGACCGCTGCCCGCGTTCCCCGACGCACCGTCTCCACCATCTTCTTCGGCGGCGGCACGCCATCGCTGATGCAGCCTGCGACCGTCGGCGCGATCATCGATGCGGTCGGCCGGCACTGGCCCATAGCGCCGGATGCCGAGGTAACGCTCGAAGCCAATCCGACCAGCGTCGAAGCAAGGCGCTTTCACGGTTTTCGCTTGGCCGGCGTCAATCGCGTCTCGCTCGGGGTGCAGGCGCTGGATGACGGAGCGCTCAAAGCGCTCGGGCGGCTGCATTCGGCGCAGGAGGCACTCGAGGCGGTGGCGATCGCGCGCTCGATCTTCGAACGCTATTCCTTCGATCTGATCTACGCGCGCCCCGGCCAGACGCCGCAAGCATGGGCCGGCGAGCTCAAACGCGCGACCGCCGAGGCTGGCGAGCATCTTTCGCTCTATCAACTCACGATCGAGCAGGACACGCCGTTTGCAGCGCTGCACGCGGCCGGCAAGCTCGTCCCTCCCGGCGACGACACCGCTCGCGCACTCTATGACACGACCCAGAGCGTTTGCGCGAGCGCGGGTCTCCCCGCATACGAGATCTCAAACCACGCCCGCCCGGGCGCCGAGTGCCGGCACAATCTCATCTACTGGCGCGGACACGAATATGCCGGCATCGGGCCGGGTGCCCATGGACGGCTCGACATCGCCGGCGAGCGCCACGCCACGGCAACCGAGAAGGAGCCGCAGAATTGGCTCATGCGGGTGGAAGCGTTCGGTCATGGCGTGGTTGCCGACGAGGCGCTCACACGCGAGCAAATGGCGGACGAGTTTCTGCTGATGGGATTGCGGCTAGCCGAGGGGATCGATCTCGCGCGCTACGCGCGTCTCGCGGGTCGGCCGCTCGACGCGCGCCGTCTCGCGCTGCTGCACGAGCAAGGCGCGATCGAGACGACGACGAGCGGCAGACTGCGCCTGACGCTTGCCGGCTTTCCCGTGCTGGACGCGGTGGTCGCCGACCTCGCAGCCTGAGGTAGGCTAGGTCGCCGAGCCGCCGAAGCCCTTGGGCGGCGGGCTGATGATCTGCCCGCCGGTCGGCGACACGCGCATCACCGCGAGCCCGCGCTGGTTGGTGCCGTCGGGGCGGAAGCGGAACAAGCCGTCGATGCCGGTGAAGCCCGAGGAGTTGGTCAGAACATCGTCCGCGAAGCGCTGCTTGCCCTGGGTTTTGACCAGCGCTGCGACCAACGCGACGGCATCGTACGCGAGGGAAGCGGTGCGCACGGGCTCCTTGCCATAGCGGGTCCGGTAGCGGCCGGAGAAATTGCGAAAGCCGGTTGAATCCGGTCCTGCATACCAGGCGCCGTCGAGCAAGGGGTTGGAGAAGATTTGCGCGTCCTCCCATAACCCGGTGCCGAGCAGTTGCACGCGCTTGGTGTCGATGCCATTCGCGGTCAATGTCTGCACCACCGTGGGCACGGCGTCAGCGCCGTCCGGAATGAAGATCGCATCCGCGCGGCTAGCGGCCTGCGCGACGTTGCGCACTGGGGCCTGCATCTGTGCCCGATCGAGCGGATAACGCTCGAGCGCGATGACACGGCCGCCGCCGCGCCCCACCGCTTGTTTGAAAGCTGCTTCCGCCACGCTGCCATAGGCATTGTCCGGAACGAGCGCCGCGAACGACCGCCGGCCCTGGCTCGCGGCATAGCCGATAATGCGCTCGACGTCGGACTCCGGCAGAAAGCTCAGCAGATAAACGCCGCGCGCCGCCACATTGGTGTCGGTCGAGAACGCGATCACCGGCACGCCGCGCGCACGCGCGGCTCGTCCGACCGGGCCGACGGTCAGCGCAAACAGCGGTCCCAGGATGATCTCCGCCCCTTCGTCCAGCACCTGCTGGGCTGCCTGCTGTGCGCCGGGCGCGCTGCCCCCGTCATCTTTCACCAGCAGCTGGAGATCGGGATTGTTGAACTCCGCGAGCGCCATCTCGGCGGCGTTGCGCATGGATTGGGCAGCGACCGCGGCATTGCCGCTTGCCGATAATGGCAGGATCAGGCCAGCCTTGACCTTGCCTTCGCCGATTTGGGTCGCGGGCTGTGACGGAGCGGCCGGCGTCGAACTCAGATCGGGAAGGTTTCCCGAGCAGCCCGCCAGCAAGGGGATGGATGCGAGCGCGGCAAACCACGGAGAACGCCGCGCAGGCTGCGAGCCCCAGGCCTGCAGTCCTCCGAACATGGGCAGCGGTCTCCCCGTCGCCGACCGAGACTGTGACGCCAGCCCACGCCGGCAATCAGGCATTTTCTCGGTGAATGGTTAACCAAATGAAAAGGATAACGATTTTTTAAGCCGGCCATGACGCGGCAAGCTCGCGCCGCTACAGTAAGGAGGATGAGGAGGACGACCGCAACCGAGAGCCCAAGCGCGTTCCGCGCCGCTCGGCACTATCTTCTCAACGGCCGTTCCACCGCCGCACCGCCGCTGCCGGCCGGGCTCTATCTGGTCGCCACCCCGATCGGCAATTTGCGTGACATCACCGTGCGGGCGCTCGAGGTACTCGCTGCCGCCGACCGGATCGCCTGCGAGGACACTCGCGTCACCCGCAAGCTTCTCGACCACTACGGCATCGCGACCCCGCTCACTGCCTATCACGAGCACAATGCCGCGCAGGCGCGGCCGAAGCTCATCGCTCGGCTCGGCGCCGGCGCCGCGATCGCGCTGGTCTCGGACGCCGGCACACCGCTCGTGTCCGACCCCGGCTACAAGCTCGTGCGCGAAGCGCGCACCGCGGGCGCAGGCGTGACCGCGTTGCCGGGAGCGTCGGCGGTGCTCGCAGCACTCACGCTGAGCGCGCTCCCGACCGACCGTTTTTTCTTCGAGGGTTTCCTGCCGGCAAAGGAGGCAGCACGGCGCGCGCGCATCGCCGAGCTCAAGCGCATTCCAGCTACCCTCGTCCTGTTCGAGACCGGGCCGCGCATCGCCGACGCGCTCGGCGACCTTGCTGCCGGGCTAGGTCCGCGTGAGGCCGCGCTCTGCCGCGAGCTCACCAAGCTCTACGAGGAGGTCCGGCGCGGCGATCTCGCCACGCTCGCGCGCGAGACCGCGCAAGCGGATGAGCCGCGCGGCGAGATGGTGATCGTTGTGGCACCGCCCGAGCGGGAGCGCGAGGTGACCGCGGTCGATCTCGACGCACTGCTCCGTGAGGCGCTCGACCGTCTTTCGGTCAAGGAGGCGGTCGCCGAAGTCGCGGCTGTCACCGGGGAGTCTCGCCGCGAGGTCTATCAGCGTGCTCTCGCCCTCACGAAGGAGCGCGACCATGGTCGATGAGCGGCCGCGCGCAAGTCCGATCCAGGCTCCGCGCCCCGAGCGTCAGATTGCATTTCGCACCGGCATTTCCGCCGAAAGCCGGGCGGCGGCGTTCCTCATCGCCAAAGGCTTCCGCATCCTCGCGCGGCGTTGGAAGAGTCCGGTCGGCGAAATCGATATCGTCGCGCGCCGCCGGAGCCTGTTGCTATTCGTCGAGGTCAAGGCGCGCGAAAAGCTGGACGACGCCGCCTGGTCGGTTACTGATCGCCAGCGCTTGCGCATTGTCGCGGCCGCCGAGGCTTGGCTGGCGCGATACCCCGATCCTCGTATCCGCGATATCCGTTTCGATGCCATGCTGGTGGCGCCGGGGCGTATTCCGCGCCATATCCCCTCGGCTTTCGACGCCAGCAGCTGATGCGATCGGGTGATAATTTGCGTTCCGAAAATATATCTTCCGGGCAGCGATGACCCTGAATGTTGCCGTACAGATGGACCCGATCGAGCGGATCAACATCCGCGGGGATTCCACCTTCGCGCTGCTTCTGGAAGCACAAAAACGCGGCCACGCCATCGCCTATTACACGCCTGACCGGCTGGCGCTGCGGGGCTCGACGGTGGTCGCGGCGGTGCAGCCGCTCAAAGTTCGCGATCAGCTTGGCGAGCATTTCACGCTGGGCGAGTCGCGACGCACGGAATTGACCGAGTTCGACGTGGTCTTGCTGCGGCAGGATCCACCCTTCGATCTCGCCTACATCACGACCACCCATTTGCTCGAGCGCATCCATCCCGGCACGCTGGTCGTCAACGACCCGAGGGCGGTGCGCAATGCGCCGGAAAAGATGTTCGTGATGGAATTTCCCGACCTGATGCCGCCCACGCTGATCACTCGCGACCTCGCCGAGATCAAGGCGTTCCGCGCCGAGCACGGCGACATCGTGATGAAGCCGCTCTACGGCAAAGGCGGCGAAGCGGTGTTTCTGCTGGCGAAGGAGGATCTCAATTTCGCCTCGCTCTACGATCTTTTTACCGTGACCTTCCGCGAGCAGTGGGTGGTGCAGAAATTCCTTCCCGCGGTGAAAGACGGCGACAAGCGCATCATCCTCGTCGATGGCGAGTTCGCCGGCGCGGTGAACCGAGTGCCAGCGCCCGATGATCTGCGCTCCAACATGGTGCGCGGCGGCATTCCGAAAGAAACAGAGCTATCTGCACGCGATCGCCGCATCTGCGATCGCATCGGTCCGGCTTTGCGCGAGCGGGGGCTGCTCTTCGTCGGCATCGACGTGATCGACGGCTATCTCACCGAGATCAACGTCACCTCGCCGACCGGCATCCGCGCGGTGAAGGATCTCGGCGGGCCGGATGTGGCGGCACTGATCTGGGACAAGATCGAGGCAAAGCGGCGGGGAAAATAAGCGCCGGTTCGCACGCCAGGTTCATCCTTCGAGCCGCGCAGCGCATGCAAACCGAGGAATCTGGTTTGCCTTAGCGCGCAGGCGTGCCCTTCTGCTCCGCCTTAAGCTTAGCGATTGCAGCCCGGATCGGCGCGAATGGCCCGTATTTGTGCTGCTGCTCGCTAAAGCCGTCGGCGTAAGGACCGTAGGGCGTGTCGACCGGCTTTTCCAAAAGATCGGGGAAATCCTTGTCGAGGCCGGCTTTGTGCGGCCGCGGCTGCGAAATAACGTAAGCCGCAATGTCCCAGGCCTGTTCCGGCGAAAGCTGCGGGTTCAGGTAGTCGACGCCGTGCGGCATGTTGAAATGGATAAAATTTGCGGCCGCGATGAGCCGCGCCATGCCGGCGCCGTCATTGAAGCTGTCGCTGCCCCACAGCGGCGGCACCATGTAGCCGAGATCGGTCGTCGGCAGGCTGCGGCGAATGCCGGCGCCATTCGGACCGTGGCAGGTGAGGCAAGCATTGGCGTAGCCCCTCTCGCCGCGCACGGGATCGGCCGGGCGATCGAGCTCGGGCATTTTGCCGGTGCCCATGCCGGGCAATAGCTGCCCCGGCGCCACGCCGGTGGACAGAAACTTGATGTACGCCACCATGGCCTGCATTTCCGGCGCGCCCACCGGCAGCGCGCGCCCGTTCATGCTGCGGGTCATGCAGGAATTGAGGCGGTCCTCGATGGTCATCTGCGCCCCCGAGCGGGCGCTGTAGCGGGGAAACTCTCCGAGTAACCCGAACAGCGGGATGCCGAACTTCTTCGTCCCGGCCTGAAGATGACAACTGGCGCAGGCGAGGTTGTTGCCGGCAAAGCGCTTCGCGCGATCCGCCGCCTCCGGACCGATATAGGCGTAGGTGGCGGCGATGAGGTCGCGCCCGCGCCGCACCAAACGGCCATTGGCATTGTTCGGCAGCGCGCCGATCTCCGGCACGGTCCAGATCTGCTGCGCCAACGGCGTCTCTTGGGCGAAGCTCAAGCCGCCCGGCCATCCTGCCACCCACGCCACGACGACCAGGCCTATGGCAGCCCGCAAGCTTACCGACGCTGTCCACATCCAAACCCCTCCCGGTCAATGCCGTCAGTCGCCACAGCTCGATGGCCTTCTATCACAGACCAGTTGGCAGCCTTGTTCCCGAATTGTTCTTGTCGAGTGGCGGCGTTTCCGCTACTCTCTCGGGCGAGCAGGGGCAGCATGGTCCAGCGCGTCGCGACCGTAGCGTTCGAGGGCATCGAGGCCCGCGCCGTCGATGTCCAGGTGCAGGTCGCGCCGGGACTACCGGCCTTCAACGTCGTGGGCCTGCCCGACAAGGCCGTGTCCGAGGCCCGCGAGCGGGTGCGCGCGGCGCTGGTGGCCTCGGGCCTGGCGCTGCCGGCCCGGCGCATCACGGTCAACCTCGCGCCCGCCGACCTGCCGAAGGAAGGCAGTCACTATGACCTGCCGATCGCGCTCGGCCTGATGGCGGCGATTGGCGCGATTCCCGCGGACGCGCTCTCCGGCTTCACGGTGCTGGGCGAACTCGGGCTCGACGGCTCGATCGCGGCGGTCGCGGGCGTTCTACCCGCCGCGATCGGCGCCAACGGGCGTGGCGAAGGGCTCATCTGCCCCGCCGCCTGCGGCGCCGAAGCGGCCTGGGCAAGCCCGGAAATGGAGATCATCGCCGCGGCATCGCTGATCCAGCTCGCCAATCACTTCCGCGGCACGCAAGTGCTCGCCCGGCCGCAGCCGAAGATCCGCGAAGCCCCCGACGCGCTCGTCGACCTCAAAGACATCAAGGGCCAGGAGAGCGCCAAGCGCGCCCTCGAGGTCGCCGCCGCGGGCGGCCACAATCTGCTCATGATCGGACCGCCGGGCGCCGGCAAGTCGATGTTGGCAGCGCGGTTGGCGACCATCCTGCCGCCGTTGACGCCGGCGGAACTCCTGGAAGTCTCGATGATCGCTTCGGTCGCGGGCGAGATCGAGGACGGCGCGCTCACCAATCGCCGCCCGTTCCGCGCGCCGCATCATTCCGCCAGCATGCCGGCGCTGGTCGGCGGCGGATTGCGCGCGCGGCCGGGCGAAGTCTCGCTCGCGCATCATGGCGTGCTCTTCCTCGACGAGCTGCCCGAGTTCCAACCGCAGGTGCTCGATTCGCTGCGCCAGCCGCTCGAAATCGGCGAGGTCGCGATCGCGCGGGCGAACCATCGCGTGACCTATCCCGCGCGCTTCATGTTGATTGCCGCCATGAACCCCTGCCGTTGCGGCCGCGCCAGCGAGCCGGGATTTGCCTGCAAGCGCGGCGCAAACGCGCGTTGCGCGGCCGAGTATCAGGCGCGGTTGTCGGGCCCGCTCATCGACCGCATCGACTTGCACATCGAGGTACCGGCGGTGACTGCCGCCGATCTCATTCTGCCGCCGCCGGCGGAAGGAAGCCGCGAGGTGGCGGCGCGTGTCGCGCGCGCCCGCGCGATCCAGTCGGAGCGCTACGCAGCGATCGGTCTGCCGCAGCTGCGCACCAATGCGCACGCACACGGCCCGCTGCTCGAAGACGTGGCGCGGCCGGATGGGACCGGACTTGCGCTCTTGCGCGACGCTGCCGACGCCATGCGGCTCTCGGCGCGCGGCTATCATCGCGTGCTGCGGGTGGCGCGCACGCTCGCCGATCTCGACGGCGCCGACAAGGTCGGCCGCGTGCATCTCGCCGAGGCCCTATCCTACCGCACGCTGGTTGACGAGGTGCGCCGCGCTGCGTGAGCGCGAACTCCCATCACAACCGCCGCAGTGCCACCTCTTCGACCAAGTGGCTCTCGACCTTTTTCAAGATGAGGTCGCCGCGCTGGCGCGTCGGCACGATGTTCTCGCGCAAATTGACGAGATTGATGCGCCTCCAGATCGAGGTCGCGGTTTCGACCGCCTCCGCATCCGACAAGGTCGCGTAGCGGTGGAAGTATGATTTCGGATCGCAGAACGCGGTGCCGCGCAAGGTCAGGAATCGATCCACGTACCAGCCCTGCAATATGTCCTCGTCGGCGTCGAGGTAGATCGAAAAGTCGAAGAAGTCCGATACGTAGGGGCTCGGCTTGTCGCCCTTCGGCGGGATGCCGGCCTGCAGCACGTTGAGGCCTTCGACGATGAGGATATCGGGCCGGTCGATCTCGATCCATTGATTGGGCATCACGTCATAAGTGAGATGGGAATAAACCGGCGCGCGCACAGGTCGGCCTCCGGCCTTGATGTCGGAGAGAAAGCGCAACAACGCCGGCAGGTCGTAGCTCTCGGGAAAACCCTTCTTCTCCATCAGATTCTCGCGCTCGAGAATCGCGTTCGGATAGAGAAAGCCGTCGGTGGTGACGAGGTCGACCTTCGGGACATTGGGCCAGCGCGCCAGCAACGCCTGCAGCACGCGCGCCGTCGTCGACTTGCCGACCGCCACCGAGCCTCCGACGCCGATGATGAAAGGCACCTTGGCGTCTTCGGTCCCGAGGAAGTTCTGCTGCGCCAGGAACAGGCGCTGCGTAGCCGCGACGTAGAACGAGAGCAGCCGCGACAGCGGCAGGTAGATTTCCTCGACCTCGGTCATGTCGAGGCGGTCGTGCAGCGAGCGCAGCCGCGTGACCTCGTCCGGCTTGAGCGTCATCGGCGTGTCGGCGCGCTTGGCGGCCCATTCCGCCCGCGAGAAGACGCGGTAGGGCGACAGCCGCTCGTCGATGCGTTGCTCCATGTCTGGCTCAGCCCCGCTTGCGCGTCGCCTTTTCGGTCAGTCCCGACTGGCGCGTGCGTTCGGCGAGCTCTGCTTCCACGTCCGCCAGCGTGATCCCGCGCGCCTCGAGCACGACCAGCAGGTGGTAGATGAGGTCGGCGGCTTCAGCGATCAAGCGCGCGCGATCCTCCTCGACGGCCGCCAGCACGGTCTCGATCGCCTCCTCGCCGAGCTTCTTGGCGCAATGCGCCACGCCCTGGTCGAGGAGCCTGCGCGTGTAAGACGCGTGCGCGCTCGCCTTCGCGCGCTCCTGCACGCGCTTTTCGAGATCGCGGAGGGTGAAATTCGCCATCGGCTTTGCTCCGCCTTGGCATATCATCTCCGCCCGCCATCGCAAATCGTGCTTCAGGCTAAGGATCGAGCCGCATCGGCAGGCCGGCACGGGCCATATACCGCTTGGCCTCGGAAATGGTGTGCTCGCCGAAATGGAAGATCGAGGCTGCGAGCACCGCGGAGGCGTGGCCGTCGCGGATGCCCTCGACGAGGTGCTCCAACGTGCCGACGCCGCCCGAGGCGATCACCGGCACCGGCACCGCGTCGGCGACGGCGCGGGTGAGCGCGATGTCGAACCCTTGCTTGGTGCCGTCGCGATCCATGGACGTGAGCAGGATCTCCCCGGCGCCGAGCGCTGCCACCTCGCGCGCATAATCGACCGCATCGAGCCCGGTCGGATTGCGGCCGCCGTGAGTGAAGATTTCCCAGCGCTCGCTCTCGCCCGGCTTCGACACGCGCTTGGCGTCGATCGCGACCACAATGCACTGATCTCCGAATTTTTCCGCCGCTTCCTTGACGAAAGCGCGCCGGGCGACCGCCGCGGTATTGATTGAAACTTTATCGGCGCCGGAAGCCAACAGTTTGCGGATGTCCTCGATCGTACGCACGCCGCCGCCGACGGTGAGCGGCATGAAGCAGGCCTCGGCCGTGCGCCGCACCACGTCGAGAATGATGTCGCGGTTCTCGTGACTGGCGGTGATGTCGAGGAACGTGAGCTCGTCGGCGCCGGCTCCATCATAAGCGATCGCCGCCGCCACTGGATCGCCGGCGTCCCGCAAATCGAGGAATTTCACGCCTTTGACGACGCGGCCGTCCTTGACGTCGAGACAGGGAATGACGCGAACCTTGAACATGTCGTCACGTGGTTGCTCGCGCCGAGCGGATGAGCCGCAGCGCTTCGGCCGCGTCGAGCCGTCCATCGTAGAGCGCGCGGCCGGCAATGGCGCCAGCGAGCTTTCTGGCCCGTGGCTGCAACAGCGCCGCCACGTCCGCAATGGAAGCAAGCCCCCCGGAAGCGATGACCGGGATGCGAACCGCGTCCGCGAGCGCGATGGCCGCGTCGAGGTTGAGCCCGGCGAGCATGCCGTCGCGTGAAATATCGGTGTAGATCAAGACCGCAATCCCCGCGTCCTCGAAGCGTCTCGCGATGTCGAGGGCGCTAAGCTCTGACGCTTGGGCCCATCCCGCGACGGCCACCATGCCGTCGCGGGCATCGAGCGCGACCGCGACGCGGCCTGGATAGAGCCTGGCCGCCTCGGTGACGAGCGCCGGCTCGCGCACCGCGGCGGTGCCGATGATGACGCGAGCGACGCCCTTGTCGAGCCAGGACTGGATGGTGGCGATGTTGCGAATGCCGCCGCCGAGCTGCAGGGGCATCTTAGTCGCCGCGATGATGCGCTCGACCGCGGCAACGTTGACGGGCTTGCCCGCGAACGCGCCGTCGAGATCGACCACATGCAGATATTCGAACCCCAGCGCCTCGAACGCTTGCGCCTGCGCTGCCGGATCGCGGTGAAACACCCTCGCGCGGCCCATATCGCCCTGCTCGAGCCGCACGCATGCACCGTCCTTGAGGTCGATGGCGGGGAAAAGAATCACCACAGGACTCGTTTGCCGTTGTTTGCTGCCGCCGCAATGCCGGCACGTTGCAATCACTGGAGCGCGTGCGGCACGCGCGCCCGCAACGAGCAAACCAGCCGTCGCGTCACGGCTTCCATTTCATGAAGTTGGCGAGCAACCGCAAGCCCAGCCGCTGGCTCTTTTCCGGGTGGAACTGAGTGCCGACCATGGTGCCGCGGCCGACGACGGCGGTCACCGGGCCGCCGTACTCCGCCTCGGCGATGAGATCGGAACGCACGGTCGGCTTGAGCTGGAACGAATGCACGAAATATGCGTGCAGACCCTGCGGGCCGAGGGCAATTCCGTCGAGCACAGGATGCGGCCGGCGCGCATCGAGCGTGTTCCACCCCATGTGCGGGATCTTCAGATCAGCGTCCGTGGGCGCAATCCGCTCGACGTCGCCCGGGATCCAGCCCAGTCCCTGCGTCACCTCGTATTCGCGGCCGCGCTCGGCCATAAGTTGCATGCCGACGCAAATGCCGAGGAAGGGACGGCCGCGCTCGCGCACGCTCTCGTTGAGCGCCTCCACCATGCCGTCGACGGCATCGAGCCCGCGCCGGCAATCGGCGAAGGCCCCGACACCCGGCAGCACCACGCGATCGGCGCGGACGACCTTCTCCGGCTCGCGCGTCACCACGATCGACTCCACCAGTCCTTCCTCTCGCGCGGCGCGCTCGAGGGCTTTCGCCGCCGAATGCAAATTGCCGGACCCGTAGTCGATAATCGCGACGCTCACCGCGGCGCTCCGGGTTGGGGAAAGAGGCCAATGACTTCCGATGCCGTCCGCCGCGAGACGGGCACGCCTGCGGCCGGCGACGACGCCCGAGGCTCGACATTGCCGGACGATCTATCGATCCAAGCTTTATCGACCCATGCATCGAAGAATCGCCGTTCCGCCGATTCGAGATCGTCGCCGACCACGATGCCGACGTTCGTCCAGCCGCGGCGCGACAGCGTGAAACGACGCATGGTCGCTGCCTCGAAACCGACGAGAAGCGACAGGAGCGCGCTGGCGATGATTGTGACCGTTGCCGATGCGCCGATCAAACGCAATCCGACAAGTAGCGCGACGGCGACGATGACGTAGCCGGTCAATGCCAGCCACAGCCGATATCGGAGCATCCAAAACGGCGTCAGTAGGAACGCCCAGAACGAGAAGCCGTCGCGCACGAACACGAAACGCTCGGGTTCGGTCACAGATTCGTGCGCTTTCAGCGGCGGCTCGTACACAGTGTAAATGGACATGATCTCCTGCCTTCTCAGCCGCCAAGCGAACCCTTGGTCGAGGGCACCTCGTTGGCCGCACGCGCATCGATGGCGACTGCGGCGCGCAATGCCCGCGCCAAGCCTTTGAAGCAGGACTCGGCGATGTGATGATCATTGGTGCCATAGAGCGTCGCGACGTGCAGCGTGACTCCGCTGTTCATCGCGAATGCCTGGAACCACTCCTGCACCAACTCGGTATCGAAGCTGCCAACTTTGTCGCGCACGAACTCCGCCTTGAATACCAGGAGCGGCCGACCGGAAATGTCGAGCGCCACGCGCGTGAGCGCCTCATCCATGGGCACATGAACGTCGGCATAACGCGTGATGCCTTTCATGTCGCCGAGCGCCTGCTTCACCGCCTGCCCGAGGGCGATGCCGACGTCCTCGGTGGTGTGATGATGATCGATGTGCAGGTCACCCTTGGCTTTCACCATCAGGTCGATGCGGGAGTGACGCGCCAAGAGGTCGAGCATGTGGTCAAGAAACCCGATGCCGGTGGAGATCGACGCCGCTCCCGTCCCGTCAAGGTCGACTGCGACCTCGACGTCGGTTTCCTTGGTGCTGCGCTTGACCGAGCCTTTGCGCATGAATGCGTCTCTTCGTCCTAAGCCGCGCGCCTTTTATCAGGGGTTGACCGCCTTCGCCACTCCAGCGACGCCGGCATTTGCGCGCCCATTGCAGAATGTTTAAATGCGGTTTCTGGATTTGCCCATGCAGCCTATCTCGCCCGACCTCTGGCACGGCACCACCATCCTCACTGTCCGCAAGGGCGGCAGCGTGGTGATCGGGGGCGACGGGCAGGTTTCGATCGGGCAGACGATCGTCAAGGCCAACGCCAAGAAGGTGCGTCGTCTGGGCAAGGGCGACGTGATCGGAGGGTTTGCCGGTGCCACGGCGGACGCCTTCACGCTGTTCGAGCGGCTCGAAGCAAAGCTCGAGCAATATCCGAGGCAGCTCACCCGCGCCGCAGTCGAACTCGCCAAGGATTGGCGCACCGATCGGTACCTGCGGCGACTCGAGGCCATGATGATCGTCGCCGACGCGCAGGTGTCGCTGGTGCTCACCGGCACCGGCGATGTGCTCGAGCCCGAGGCCGGGGTGATGGGCATCGGCTCGGGCGGCAATTACGCGCTCGCGGCTGCCCGCGCGATGATCGACGGTCCGCTCGATGCCGAGGCGATCGTGCGCAAGGCGATGGACATCGCCGCCGACATCTGCGTCTACACCAACCGCAATGTCACGATCGAGAAACTTTAAGCTTGTGTTGCGGTTCGAGGCGACGAGAGGTTGGCAGGCCGCAGCGCCATTGCACCAGCCCGTGACAAGGGCCAAATAAGACCTTCAATGACCGACTTTTCCCCTCGCGAGATCGTTTCCGAGCTCGATCGCTTCATCATCGGCCAGGCCGATGCTAAACGAGCGGTGGCCATTGCGCTGCGCAATCGCTGGCGGCGCCTGCAGCTCGACGAGAAGCTGCGCGAAGAGGTCCTGCCCAAGAACATCCTGATGATCGGCCCGACCGGCGTCGGCAAAACGGAGATTTCCCGGCGTCTCGCCAGGCTTGCCGGAGCGCCGTTCATCAAGGTCGAAGCAACCAAGTTCACCGAGGTCGGCTATGTCGGCCGCGACGTCGAACAGATCGTGCGCGACCTCGTGGAAGTCGCGATCACGCAGACGCGGGAGAGAAAGCGCAAGGACGTGCGCGCACGCGCGCAGCTCGCCGCCGAGGATCGGGTGGTGGACGCCCTCGTCGGCGAGCACGCCAGCGCCTCGACCAAGGACGCCTTCCGCAAAAGGCTGCGCGCCGGCGAGCTCAACGACAAGGAAATCGAGATCGAGGTGCAGGCGGCCGGCGGCGGCATACCGCTGTTCGAAATTCCCGGCATGCCCGGTGCGCAGATGGGCGCAATCTCGATCGGCGACATTTTCGGCAAACTCGCAGGCGGCCGCAGCAAGACCCGCCGTGTCACCGTCGCGGAATCCCACGACATCTTGATCAACGAGGAATCAGACAAGCTCCTCGACAACGACCAGTTGGTGCTGGAATCGATCAAGGCGGTCGAGCAAAACGGCATCGTGTTCCTGGATGAGATCGACAAGATCGCCGGCCGGGAGGGACGGATGGGCGCCGACGTGTCGCGCGAAGGCGTACAGCGCGACCTGCTGCCGCTGATCGAGGGAACGACCGTCTCGACCAAGCATGGGACGGTGAAGACGGATCATATCTTGTTTATCGCGTCGGGGGCGTTCCATCTCTCGAAGCCGTCGGATCTGCTGCCCGAGCTGCAGGGGCGGCTGCCGATTCGGGTCGAGCTCTCCCCGCTCACGCGCGACGACTTCCGGCGCATTCTCACGGAAACCGAGGTGTCGCTGATCAAGCAATACATCGCGCTGCTGGCGACCGAAGGGGTAAAGCTCGAATTCACCGCCGACGCAATCGACGCAATCGCCGACGTGGCGGTCGCCGTCAATTCGAGCGTCGAGAATATCGGCGCGCGGCGGCTGCAGACGGTGATGGAGCGCGTGCTCGACGAGATCTCGTTCGCAGCCCCCGACCGCCCCGGCGACACGGTGGCAATCGACGCCGCCTATGTGGATAAGCATATCGGCGATCTGGCCAAGAACGTGGATTTGAGCCGGTTCATTCTTTGATGAACTGAGCGAACGCCAGCGGATTGATGAACACGATGAAAGCGGTCCGCCTGTTCGAGTTCGGCGGGCCCGAAAAACTCGTCTATGGCGACTATCCGGTGCCGGACGTCGGGCCAACCGACGTTCTGGTCAAGGTGCTCGCCACGTCCGTCTCGCGCTGGGACATCAAGTACCGCACCGGCGAGGTGCACGAGTTCTACAGCAAATCCACCGGACATCACGGCGGCATCCAGGGCCGCCGCGTTTTCCCGATGCCGATGCAGCTCGGCCGCGACGCCGCCGGCGAAGTGGTGGCGGTAGGCGCCAGCGTGACGACGCTCGTGCCGGGCGATCGCGTGCTCGGGATGACCAATCCCGAAAATCCGCTGTCGCTCGCAAGCATCCGTGGGCTGGGCAATCTCTCCGGGGGTGTTGACCTTCCCGGCCACACCATGTTCGGCGGCTATGCGCAGTTCGTGTCCCGTCCGGAAAACTACTGGATCAAGACCAGCCCAGATCTCGATCTCGATCGGGCTGCCGCCGCCATGTGGCCGTGCGCGACCGCCCACCGCATCATCGTCAATCGACTCAACGTGCGGATGAACGACAACGTTCTCATCACCGGCGCATCGGGCGGCATGGGCACGGCCACCATTGGGCTTGCCAAGCTCGCCGGTGCCACCGTCATCGCGAGCACGCGCCATCCCGGTAAGACTGCGAGCCTCAAGCGCTGGGGCGCGGATATCGTCGTCGATAGCGGCCGAGACGATATTGTCAAAATAATTCGTGCGGCGACTGGCGGCGAAGGCGTCGACGCTGCGGTGGAATATACCGGCGCGCCCGAATTGATACGGCTGTGCATCGACGCCTTGCGCCTCGGCGGCACGTTGTGCCCGGTCGGCGGGGAACTGCGCGAAATCCCGCTGCGCGTCATCGACATGGTCAGCAAGGAGCTCAACATCCACGGCATTCGCGGAGCAACGCGTAACGATCAGCGTGTGGTGGCGGAACTCTTGGAGAAAGGACGTATTCATATGCCGGTGCACGCGGCGCTGCCCCTCTCCAAAGCGGCGCAGGCGCACGCCATGCTGGAAAGCGGTGAGAACCTCGTGGGGCGCATCGTCCTGCATCCCTGGGACGATGTTTGAGGCGCGTCGAAGGGTGCTGCCTTGCGGCGCTCAAAAGTCGGTGGCGATGCCCTTGATCTCCCAGTCTCCGTAACGGACGGGGTCGAGTTGGCCGCTGCGACCCACCTCCGGTAGCCGTTGCGCAGCCGTGCGATTGCGCTCGGCGCGGCGGGCCGCGGCCTCGGCGAGCGCTCGCTGCGCCGCCGGCGAAATCGGCTTTTTCGGCGAAGCGCCTGACGCGTGCTTGGCTTTCATCTCGACCATAAGTTCAATGTGCTCCCGGCGGGTCCAAGATCAAGACCCGCCGTGCGGCACGACGAAGCGGCCTCTGGCAGGCCGCCGGCAGCGACCCAACATTTTATGGCGCAATGCCGAGCCGGGCCACGCCACGAAGGCGTGCCGTCCAAGGTTCCAGGGAGGCCGCGACAATGAACTATCTGCGTACCGCCATCCTGTTGGCGGGGCTGACCGCCCTCTTCATGGGAGTCGGCTATCTGATCGGCGGCGGGAGCGGCGCCGTGATCGCGCTTATCATCGCCGCCGCCATGAATCTTGCGAGCTACTGGAATGCCGACAAGCTCGTGCTGGCGATGCACGACGCCCATGAGGTCGACGAGAGCACTGCGCCCGACCTCGTGCATCTCGTGCAGGATCTTGCGCGCCGCGCCGGCCTGCCCATGCCGCGCGTGTATCTCATGGACAATCCGCAGCCGAACGCGTTCGCGACCGGACGCAACCCCGAGCATGCGGCAGTGGCGGCGACGACCGGCCTGTTGCAAATGCTTTCGCCGGAAGAAGTGGCCGGCGTGATCGCGCACGAGCTCGCCCACATCAGAAATCGTGACACGCTGACGATGACGATCACCGCGACCATCGCCGGCGCAATCTCCATGTTGGCGCAGTTTGGCTTCTTTTTCGGCGGTCATCGCGACAGCAACAACGGCCCCGGCGTCATCGCTACCCTCGCGATGGTGATCGTCGCTCCGATCGCGGCCATGCTCGTGCAGATGGCAATCAGCCGCACGCGGGAATACGCCGCCGACGAACTCGGCGCCCGCATCAGCGGGCGGCCGGACGCGCTCGCCTCCGCGCTGGCGAAGATTTCCGCCACTGCGGAGGCCGTTGTAAACCCCACCGCAGAGCGCGCGCCGGCAACGGCGCACCTTTTCATCGTCAATCCGCTGACCGGCCACGGGATGGACAACCTGTTCTCCACCCATCCATCGACCGAGAATCGCATCGCCGCGCTGCAACGATTGGCGGGGGAAATCGGTGCCGGCGGCTGGGCGCGCCCGACTGCGCCCGCCTATCCCAGACGTTGGGGAAACCCGTGGGGCAATGCGGGCAGCCGCGGAGGAAATCGCGGCCCCTGGGGCTGATGCCCTCGGCCCTCGCTGCCTCCGGCTGTTTCGTGCCAAATGACGGGCATGGCCCGTCCCGATCCCGGCATTGATGTACCCGGCTTGGCCGCGCGGCGCATCGCTGCCGACATTCTCGAGGGCGTGCTGTGCCGCCGCCGGCCGCTCGACAACGAGCTCGAGCAACGGTCGGCAGCGCCTGACGCCGTAAGCCTTTCCCTTCGCGACCGCGCGTTGGTGCGTACCTTGGTGGCTACGGTGCTGCGCAGGCTCGGCACGTTGCGCCATCTCCTCGGTCAATGGCTAAAACTTCCCGCCGGCGCGCCGCGGGTGGAAACCGCCTTGCTTCTCGGCGCGGCGCAAATCCTCTGGCTCGAGGTACCGGACCACGCGGCTGTAGACCTCGCGGTGCGCCTGGTGCAGGCCGACCGCCGCGCGGCGCGCTATGCCGGCCTCGTCAATGCGGTGCTCCGGCGCGTCACTCGCGAGGCCGCGCAATTCCTCAGCACTGTGGACACTACCGCACTCGATACGCCGCAGTGGCTGATGGCGCGCTGGGAGAAGAATTATGGGACAAAAACCGCACGTGCCATCGCCGTGGCCAACTCCCACGAGCCGGCGCTCGATCTGACGGTGAAGAATGACCCCGAGCATTGGGCCAACGTGTTCGGCGGACGCGTGCTCCCGACCGGGTCGGTGCGCGCGATCGTACATGGACCGATATCGCAACTGCCGAGCTACGCCGACGGTGCCTGGTGGGTCCAAGACGCTGCCGCGGCGCTCCCGGCGAAGCTTCTCGGCGACGTGCGCGGGCTTGCCGTCGCGGATCTGTGCGCCGCGCCGGGCGGCAAGACCGCTCAGCTCGCGGCCGCCGGCGCCCGCGTCGTCGCCGTCGACCGCGCGCCGGACAGGCTCGAGCGGCTGCGGCAGAACCTCACCCGGCTGCAGCTCACGGCAGAAATGGTGGCCGCCGACGTCGCCGAATGGCAGGCCGGGCCGTTCGATGCTGTTCTCCTCGACACACCCTGCTCGTCGACGGGGACCATCCGCCGTCATCCCGACATCCCGTGGCTCAAGCGCGCGGCCGACATCACTGCACTTGCAGTGCTGCAACGTCGTCTTGTGGTTCGGGCGGTGCAGCTGACCAAGCCAGGCGGCGTGCTGGTCTACTGCAGCTGCTCGCTCGAGCCGGAGGAAGGAATCGAGATCGTCCACGATCTGCTTAGTCACACCCCGAGCCTCATCCGCCGGCCGATCTCGGCGAGCGAAGCCCACGGCCACAGCGAATGGCTGACGGTAGACGGCGACCTGCGGACCCTGCCCTGTCATCTGTCGGACCCTGATTCGCGCATGGCCGGCCTGGACGGCTTCTACGCCGCCCGTCTGCAAAGGATTTGAAGGGGTTATCCGCGGTTGGCCGTTGCCACACCCTTCGCTATGTTGCCCCCCGCGGGGGTCGCCCGCACTGGAGCGGAGCCAGCGCCTCGATGTCGCGCGTTTCGGTCGCGGAAGGCACGAGATTGTCCGTGGTCCTGGCCCGTGGCCTTCTTGGCAGGCTCACCAGCCGCGTCGCGGCGTATCCGATCGTCAACTGGCCATTTTCCTTCGGCAAGTCGGACCGCATCGTCATCGCGCCGCAAGATCTGCGAACCAGCGATGCAACCCGGGCAAGCGAAATCTACGCCGGCCGCTTCGCGTTTGCGGGCAAGGTCGTTACCTGCGATTCCCGCTCTCCCTTCGAAATCTCACCGCCGTCCGAGGACTGGGCGGCGGCGCTTTTCGGCTTCGGCTGGTTGCGCCATTTGCGCGCCGCCGGCTCCGGCATCAGCCGCGCCAATGCGCGCGCGCTGGTGGACGAGTGGATCACCAACAGTTCCCACGACCGGATCGGTTGGCGTTCCGAGGTGGTCGCACGGCGAATTATCTCGTGGCTCAGCCAGGCGCCGCTGCTACTCGACGATGCCGACGTCCACTTCTATCGCCGGTTCCTGCGCAGCCTGACGCGGCAAGTCCGCCATCTGCGTCACACAGCCTCGCAAACGCGCGACGGCGTGCCGCGCTTGCAGGCGGCGATCGCGCTCAACTATGCGGCGTTGTGCATGGCGCGCCAGCACCGCCATATCCGCACCGCCAGCAAACGACTTTCAGATGAGTTGGCGCGTCAGATCCTGCCCGACGGCGGCCATATCAGCCGCAATCCCGGTGCGCTCGTCGAGTTGCTGGTTGACCTCTTGCCGTTGCGGACCGCGTTCACCGCCCGCAATCTCGTGCCGCCGCCAGCGCTGCTCAATGCCATCGATCGCATGATGCCGATGCTGCGCTTCTTCCGGCACGGCGACGGCAACTTCGCGCTCTTCAATGGCATGGGTCCGACTCCGACCGATCTCATCACCACCATTCTCGCCTACGACGACGCCCGCGGCGCGCCGCTCGCGAACGCGCCCCATTCCGGTTACCAGCGCCTGGAGAGCGCGGGCACGCTGGTCTTGATGGATGCCGGCCGCCCGCCGCCGATGGCGGTAAGCCAGGAAGCGCACGCCGGCTGCCTCTCGTTCGAGCTCTCGGCCAGGCAGAACCGCCTCGTCGTCAATTGCGGATTGCCGGTGGCAAGTCGCGAAGGCTGGCGGCAAGTCGCGCGCACGACCGCGGCGCACTCCACGGTCACCCTCAACGATACGTCATCATGCCGCTTTATCGAGGCCGGTCCCATCCGGCGCATGCTGTATGGCACGCCCATGATTGCCGGGCCACGCCAGGTCGCCATTGAGCGCGAGGAGCAAGGGGACGTCACCCTGCTGCGCACATCCCATGACGGATACGCCCACATCTTCAATGTCGTCCATGAGCGCGTGCTCATGCTCTCGGGCGACGGGCGCAGGCTCGACGGGGAGGATTCGTTCACGCCGGCACACGGCGAGCTGGTGCCGGCGGACCGCGATCAATTCGCTGTGCGCTTCCATCTGCATCCAGCGGTCAAGGCCAACCGACTGTCCGATGGCCACGGCGCCATGCTGGCGATGCCCAACAAAGAAGTGTGGACGTTCACCGCCTACGGGGACCGCGTCGAGGTGGAAGAGAGCGTCTATCTCGCCGGCCCGGATGGACCGCGCCGCACCGTGCAGCTCGTCATTTATGGTCGCGCGCGCAACGTTCCGAGAGTGCGTTGGACGTTCGCAGCCCATGCCGCGCAGGCCGGGTCGGGCGCGCCCCGGCGCGGCCGCGACGACGAACCGCGGCTGCCGCTGTGATCCCGCTGCGTCCAGCTTTGAATGTTGCTTTCGCTATGATACCCGCTAGTCGATCATGACCGATCGCCTCCGCCGCGTCTGCCGCGCTCTGATCTCCGTTTCCGACAAATCGGACCTCGTCGAGTTTGCGCGTGCGCTGACGGAAGAAGGAATCGAGTTGATCTCAACCGGCGGCACCCGCAAAGCGCTGGCGGACGCTGGGCTTTCCGTACTCGACATTTCCGAGCTGACCGGCTTCCCCGAAATGATGGATGGTCGGGTGAAGACGCTCCACCCCAAAGTGCACGGCGGGCTGCTGGCCATGCGGGACAATGAGGAGCACGCCGCCGCCATGCGCTCGCATGGCATCCGGCCGATCGATCTCCTCGTCGTCAGCCTTTATCCGTTTGAAGCAACGGTCGCGAAGGGCGCCGATTTTGCGACTTGCATCGAAAACATCGACATCGGCGGCCCCGCCATGATCCGCGCCGCCGCCAAGAACCATGCCGACGTGGCGGTAGTGGTCGACCCAAGCGACTATGCGGTCGTGCTGGCGGAGCTCAGAGAGCACGGTGGGGCGACCACGCTCGCGCTACGCCGCAAGCTTGCCGCCAAGGCCTATGCTCGCACCGCGGTTTATGACGCGGCGATCGCCAATTGGTTCGCGGATCGGCTCTCGGATCCGGCGCCGACCTTCCGTGCGATCGGCGGGCATCTCCTCGAGCCGCTGCGCTACGGCGAAAACCCGCATCAGTCGGCGGCGTTCTATGGCACGAGCGAGCTGCGGCCCGGCGTCGCCACCGCGCGGCAGGTGCAGGGCAAAAAGCTCTCCTACAACAACATCAACGATACCGACGCGGCATACGAGTGCGTCGCCGAATTCGACCCCCGACGCACGGCGGCTTGCGTCATCGTCAAGCACGCCAACCCCTGCGGCGCCGCCGAGGGCGAAAGTCTCATCGAGGCTTATCGCAAGGCGCTGGCCTGCGATCCCGTGTCGGCCTTCGGCGGGATCGTGGCGGTGAACCGGAAGCTTGACGCCGAAGCGGCGCAGGCCATTACGGACATCTTCACCGAGGTGATCATCGCGCCGGAAGCGAGCGACGAGGCTATCGCCATTGTCGGGGCGAAAAAAAACCTTCGCTTGCTGATCGCCGGCGCTCTGCCTGATCCGCGCGCGAGCGGCACGCTGGTGAAATCGGTTGCCGGCGGCTTGCTCGTGCAGTCGCGCGACAATGCGGTGGTCGACGACATGACGCTCAAAGTTGTGACCAAACGCGCGCCGACGAACGCCGAGCTGACGGATCTCGCCTTTGCTTTCCGTATCGCCAAGCACGTCAAATCGAACACCATCGTCTATGCCAAGGATTGCGCCACGGTCGGCATCGGCGCCGGTCAAATGAGCCGGATCGACTCCGCCCGTATCGCTGCGCGTAAGGCCGAGGAAACGGCGACGGGCTTGCCAGCACCGCTGACGATAGGATCGGTCGTGGCATCAGACGCCTTTTTTCCGTTTCCCGACGGGCTTCTGGTCGCGATCGAGGCGGGCGCAACCGCGGTGATCCAGCCCGGCGGATCAGTGCGCGATGACGAGGTGATCAAGGCCGCCGACGACCGCGGTGTCGCGATGGTATTCACGGGCACGCGGCATTTCAGGCATTGAACTGCTGACAATAGCAGCACGCGTCAATTCTTCGCCAAATCCCCCAGCAGGCTCGCTGCCACCGAGAGCTTGGACAAGGTCAGCCCGGAATTGGCGATCTCGTTGACGGCCATGCGGATGCGGTCGACCTCGGCTTTGCGCGGCGTGACCCAGGCCTCCACCGCCGCGGGTCCGGCCTCGCCGCTGCCCATCATGGCGGCGGTGAGCCGCCGCTCGGCATCGCCAATGGAATCGAGCGCGCGGTCGAGCGCCAGGCGATCGAAATAGTCGGAAATGATGATGCCGCGCGCGCCATTGGCGATGTGATCCAGACGAAAGAACGCGGCAGCCGCGAAATACGTAGCCGCGACCTCGGCAATAGCTCGCCGGGTGCGGTCGGCAACCATGACGATGTCGGGCGCCGCCACGAGCGCGGGCAGCGTTGCGAGGCGGCGCGCCAACGCCTCCGGCACGCCTTGCTTGCGCAGTTCAGCCTCACGCGCGTTTCGTGCGGCGGCGGCCGCTTGCGGCAGCGCGGCGTCGAGCGCGGCCTCGACCGCCGCAATCCCCTCGTGATAGTGCGCGACGATCGCCGCCAGCCCCTGCGTGAGGTCGACGTTCCGCAGGAACCAGACCAGACGATCGAGCAGCAGATCCTGGACGCCGAGATAGAGCTCGATCTGCAGCCGGCCGGAAAGTTCGTTATCGAGCGCGTCAATCTCGGAGTTGAGCACGGTCATGGCGTAGCTGTCGCGCACCGCGGCGAAGGCGGCGGCAATCTGCGCCGCCGATGCGCCGGTCTGATCGCCAATGCGGACCAACAGCGAGGGCCCGCCGCGATTGATCATGGAATTGGCGAGCTGAGTGGCGATGATCTCGCGCCGCAGCCGATGCTGCTCGAGCGCGTCGGGAAATTTCTCTGCGAGCGCCTTGGGAAAATAGCGGCCGAGCTCGCGGCCGAGATAGGGATCGTCCGGCACGTTCGATTGCACGAGTTCGTGATTGAGCGCGAGCTTGGCATAGGCGAGCAGCACCGAAAGCTCGGGCCGTGTCAAAGCATGCGAGTTCCGTCGACGCTCGGCGATCTCCACATCGTCGGGCAGGAACTCCACAGCGCGGTCGAGCTCACCCTCCCGCTCCAGCGTTTGCATCAGCCGCTGCTCGAAGCCGAGATCCTCGAGCCCCCGCTGCTCGGCGAGCGAGATCGCGAGCGTCTGCAGATAATTGTTGCGCAGGACGAGCGCCGCTACCTCCTCGGTCATGTCGACCAGGAGCGCGTCGCGCATCTCGCGCGAGAGCCGTCCGTCGCGCATCGGCCGCGCCAACGCGATCTTGATATTGACCTCGACGTCGGAGGTGTTAACGCCGGCCGAATTGTCGATGGCGTCGGTGTTGAGCCTGATGCCGCGCAGCGATGCCTCGATCCGGCCGCGCTGCGTCATACCGAGGTTGGCACCCTCACCGATCACCTTGGCGCGGATCTCGGCGCCGGTGACGCGGACCGCGTCATTGCCACGGTCGCCGACCGCATCGTCCGCCTCCGACGAGGCGCGCACAAAGGTACCGATGCCGCCGAAGAAGAGTAGATCGACCGGCGCCTTCAGCACGGCCTTAATCACATCGTCCGGCGTTGCCTTTTCCGCTGCGAAGCCCAGCGCGGAGCGTGCCTCGGGTGAGAGCGTGATCTCCTTCGTCGCGCGGGAGAACACGCCGCCTCCTCTGGAGATGAGGCTACGATCGTAATCCTGCCAGCTCGAGCGCGGCAGATCGAACAGGCGTCGGCGTTCGCCGTAGCTTGTTTCCGGATTCGGCGCCGGGTCGATGAAAATGTCGCGATGATCGAAAGCGGCGACGAGCTTGATGGTTGGCGCCCGCAGCATGGCATTGCCGAACACGTCGCCCGACATATCGCCGACGCCGACGACCGTGAACGGCGTCTTGGCGACGTCCACGTCCATCTCGCGGAAGTGGCGCTTGACCGATTCCCAGGCGCCGCGGGCGGTGATGCCCATCTTCTTGTGGTCGTAGCCGGCCGAGCCGCCGGAAGCGAAGGCATCGTCGAGCCAGAAGCGATGCTCGCGGGCGATGGCATTGGCGAGATCGGAGAAGGTCGCCGTGCCCTTGTCGGCGGCGACGACAAGATAGGGGTCGTCGTCGTCATGGCGCACGACATTGTCGGGCGCAATCACCGCCCTGTCGGCGAGATTATCGGTGATGTCGAGCAAAGTTGAAATGAACAGCTTGTAGGCGGCCATTCCCTCGGCCTGTACCACCTCGCGCGTTCCTCCCTTGAGCACGAGCTTCGGCACGAAGCCGCCTTTGGCACCGACCGGAACGATGACCGCGTTCTTGACCTGTTGCGCCTTGGCCAGGCCGAGAATTTCGGTACGGAAGTCTTGCGGCCGGTCCGACCAGCGGATGCCGCCACGCGCGACCTTGCCGAATCGCAGGTGCAGGCCTTCGACGCGAGGCGAATACACGAAGATCTCGTAGCGCGGTCGTGGCAGCGGCAAGGCATCGAGCGCGCGACTCGCGAACTTGAGGGCGATGAGCTGCTTTGGCTGCCCATTGGCGTCGATCTGGTAGAAATTGGTGCGAAGCGCGGCCGTGATCGCATTGACGAAGCGGCGCAGGATGCGATCCTCGTCGAGGCTTTCGACTCCTCTGAGCGCAGATTCGATGCGGCCTGCGATCTTGGCCTCGCGCGCCTTGCGCTCGCCCGCCGAGATATGCAGGCGCGGGTCGAAGCGGGCATCGAACAGGCGAATGAGATCGGCGGCGATCGACTCATGCTTGATCAGGGTCGCCCACATGTAGCCCTCGGAATAGGGCACGTGGATTTGCCGCAAAAAGCGCGAGATCGTGCGAATGAGCGCCACGTCGCGCCACATTAGCCCCGCGCTCAGTACGAGCGCATTGTAGCCATCGTTCTCCGCACGGCCGCGCATCACTACCAGGAAGGCCGCCTCGAGACGATGCTTGTGCGCCTCGAGATCGACCGCGCGGCCGTCGGCGCGCTCGAGCACCATGTCGTGAAACCAGACGTCGGCCTCGGGTAGCGCTTGGGATGGCGCATCCCCTCGACCATCATGTTGTGCTGCGTCTTTGGCACCGCGAGCGATCTGATAGGTGCGCTCGTCAACCACCTTGAAACCCATGTTCTCGAGCACAGGGACGCGCTCGGAAAGCGGGATCGGCCGGTTGTAGCTCCACACCTTCAGTCCAACGCAGTTGCTTGCGTCACCGACGCGCCGATGAAAGTCGACGCCGAGCGGGCGACTCGGCGAGAGGCCTTCGATGACCCGGATATCGGCGAGCGCCGTGCTGGGCGAATAGTTCTCCCGATATCCCTCCGAGAAGGCGTCGCGGTAGCGCTTGAACAGAACGCGTGCTCTCACCGCATCGTAGTTGCGGGCCAGCTCCTCGCCGAGCTCGTCGACCCAGGTGCGCACGATCGCCTCGACCGCGCGCTCGAGGCTGGCGCGATCCGGGTTCGGCGCCTCGGCGCCCGACGGAAGCGCGATGATGAAGTGGACGCGAACCAGCTGTCCCTCGGGGAAGAACGGATGGAACGCGCTCACGTGACCTTTGTAGGCGTCGGCAAGATAATCTCCGATCGCCTTGCGCACGGAACTGCCGTAGCGCTCACGCGGAACATAAACCAGGACGGAGACGAAGCGATCGAAGCGGTCGCGCCGTGGTAATACCCGCACACGCGGCCGCTCATCGAGCTGCAGTACCGTCAGCGCGAACTGGTAGAGCGTATCTTCGTCAAGCTGAAACAGCTCGTCGCGCGGATAATTTTCGAGCACGTTGGCCAGCGCCTTGCCGGAGTGCCCATCCGGATCGAAGCCGGCGCGCCTCATGACCGCGTCCACCTTGCGCCGCAGGTATGGGATCGAGCGGATCGAACGCGTATAGGCAGTGGACGTGAAGAGCCCCACGATGCGGAACTCGCCGACGAGCTTGCCGTCGCGATCGAAGCGCTTCACGCCGACATAGTCCATGAAGACGCGCCGATGCACGCGCGAGCGCACTGCCGACTTGGTGACGATGAGCAGCGTCGGCTGTTTGAGCAGCGCTCGGATCTGCGGCGTAATGACGAGGGGCTCGTTCCAGCGGCGCAGTACCGTCATATCGCGCGAACGCAATATCCCGAGCCCGCTGTCGAACACAGGTTCGAGCGCGTCCTCCGCGGCCGTGAACCTATAGTTACGAATGCCGAGGAACGTGAAATTGTTATCGGCGAGCCATTCCAGGAACGCGATGGCCTCGGCGATCTCGGCCGCCGGCAATGGCGGCGGGTCTGCCTTGAGTTCGGCGATCACCTCAGCCATGCGCACGGTCATGGCTCGCCAATCGCGGACGCAGACACGCACATCGGCGAGCACCTGCTCGACCGCCTCGACGATCTCCGCGCGGCGCGCTTCTTCGTCGATACGCTCGATATGAATGTAGATGACGCTTTCGCGCAGCGCCCCGGCGGCGGCCTTCGTGCCCTTGAAGGCGGTGAGACGGCCGGTACCGTCGCGTTCAACTGTCAGTACAGGATGCACGACGAAGCGGACGTCGATGCCGCGCTCGGCGAGTTCGGCAAGGACCGAATCCACCAGGAACGGCATGTCGTCGTTGGCGATTTCGAGTATCGAATCGGCGCGGAGCCGCTCGTGACCGGGCAACCCCGGCGTCTCGAGGCGAATCTTCGGCACGCCGGGCTTGCGCACGGCGAGCAGCGTCCAGGCATCCGCGGCCAGTTCGGCAAGCTGGCGCGGATCGTAACGCATGAGGTCTTCGGGAACCGCATGAGCGAAGAGCGCGGCGACGAAATCCTCGGGCACCTCGCGATGACCGCTGCGCAGGATTTTCCCCGCGGCGGCGATCAGCGCCGCTTCCGCGCGTTCTTCATCGCTGCCGGGAAGGTCGGCGGCTGCCATTGCGTTGTCCCTCGGCGCGCATCCTCAGGGATACCCTTAAGCCCCGCGTCCCTTAAGTGCCAAATGTTTAGGTGCCAAGTGTGGAAAGGGTTGGGCGCCAGGTTCTCGACCCTCAATTCCCGCGAGCGCGCGAAGGGGCCGATAGCTTGTCGCGACGCATCTCCAGCGCGCCGACATCGCCCAGCGTCAGATACCCATCCCGCGTCTGGGGCAATTTGCGACCGAGAATGGAAGACGCGACCAGCGTGCGCAGCACCTGCGCGGTGCCGCCCGCGATCGTGAACATACGTGCGTCCCGCAGGTATCGCTCGAGCGGATTGTCGCGGGAATAGCCGGCGGCACCCCAGATCTGTAAAGCGTCGTTCGTCACCTTGATCGCGGTCTCGGCAGCAAGAATTTTGGCGCGTGCCGCGAGCACGGCATCGGGGAAGCCGCCGGGCGGCGCGCTGCATGCCGCCTTCCAGATCAACGCCCGCGACGACTCGAGCGCGATCGACATGTCGGCCAGCATCCATTGCAGGCCTTGGAATTCCGCAATCGGACGGCCGAACTGTTCGCGACGATTGGCGTAGCTCACCGCCTTCTCATAGGCACCTTGGGCAAGCCCGAGGGCAACCGTCGCCGCCCCGACACGCTGCCCGTTATAGGCATCCATCAGCTCGCCGAAACCATGCCGGAGCCCCCGTTGCGGCATGAGCAACATGTCGGCCGGCACTTCAAGATTCTCGAAGATCAACTCGGTCTCCGGAATGCCGCGCAAACCCAACGCCGGCTCGCGCTTTCCGATGATCAGTCCTCCGGGCGTATTGAGCTGGGGGTGGCGCACGAGAATGAATCCGCCGATGCCCTGCTCGGCGCCGCGCTCGTCGAACACACGTGCAAAAACCAGATGCAAGCGAGAGACGCCGCCGCCGGTGATCCAATGCTTCCTGCCGTTGAGGACGTAGATGTCCCCGCGTTTGTCGGCGCGCGTCGTCATCTCGGTCGCGGCGCTACCGGCCCCGGGTTCGGTAATGCAGATGGCCGGCTTGTCGCCCGACAAAACCAGATCGGCCGCGAGCTTGCGCTGCGCCGGGCTACCGTATTTGAGGATGGCGCCGATGGCGCCCATATTGGTCTCGACCACGATGCGGCCCGATGCGCCGCAATGTTTGGCCATTTCCTCGATCACCAACACCGCCTCGAGATAGCCGAGGCCCGCTCCGCCGAGCTCCTTCGCAATGGTCATGCCGAGCATGCCCGCAGCGCGCAGGCGCTCGACGTGGTCCCACGGATAAGCTTCGCTGCGGTCGATCTCGGCGGCGCGCGGCGCCATATGCGTTTCTGCGAGCGCGCGGGCCCGCGCCTGGAGTTCTTTCTGAGCGGGCGAGAGTTCGAAATCCATAGGCGTTCTCCCGGGCGGAGCGGGCGATCAAAGCGACAACTATGATCCCACCCGCAAGGCGGCTGCCGGAGAGGGAATGTCACCACAAATGGCGCGCGTCCGGTAGCTGACCAGCACGAAAAAGAGTAGACAGCGCCGGCGCGCAGAGCGCCGCAGCGAGGCTGCCGGTGAAGGATGTTCGTGGCCTGGTGATTTCGACCTCGTCCGCCGAAGCCGGCGCGGCGATGGACTGCGCGGTTGCGAGTTTCCTCAACTTTCGCCTCGATGGGCGGGAACATCTGTCGCGCTGCCTCGCGGCCGATCTGGAGTTCGGACTCGCACACTGCCTCAAAGGCTATTTCGCCATGCTGCTGTACAAGCAGGCCAGTGTGGCGCAGGCCGCCGAGTCGGCACGGACTGCACGCCCACTAGTGGCAAAGGCAACGCCGCGCGAGCGGGCCCATGTCGAGGCTCTGGAAGCCTGGGCTGCCGGCGACCTCGACCGCACCCTCGCCACTTGGGAAGCCATCCTCGCCGACCATCCGACTGACGTGCTCGCGGTGCGGCTCGCTCACTATAAGTATTTCTGGCTGGGACGACCGCGCGACATGGTCGCATCCGTCGAACGCGTTTTGCCGCAATGGGATCATGACTTGGCCGGTTGGGGCGCGATCCTGTCCTGCCGCTGCTTTGCCCATGAGGAATGCGGCGACTACGCGACTGCAGAAGCCGCCGGCCGCGCCGCAGTCGAGCTCGATCCCGCCGATTTGTGGGCCACGCACGCGGTCGCCCATGTGATGGAGATGCAAGATCGACATGACGAAGGCATCGCTTGGCTCAGCGAGTTGGAGCGAAACTGGGCCGGCGCCAACAACCTGTTGCATCATCTGTGGTGGCACCGCGCGCTGTTTCACCTGGAGCGACGCGAGTTCGATGAGGTTCTTGCACTCTACGATCGCCGTTTTCGCGACCTGAAGTCCCCGTTGGCGCAAGCGCAGCCTGACTTCCATATCGACGTTCAGAATGCCGCATCCATGCTCTTTCGGCTGGAGCGCCAGGGGGTCCCCGTCGGCGATCGCTGGACCGAACTTGCCGACAAAGCCGAAAAGCGCATTGGCGATTGCCGGTCGCCGTTCACCCTGCCGCATTGGCTGATGGCTCTGGCCGCGACCGGCCGGTACGACGCGGCGCGGCGCATGCTCGACGCCATGCGCGCGTTCAGCCGCGGCAGCGACACCATTGCCCCGGTCGTCGGCGATGTCGCGCTGCCCATCGGCGAGGCCGTGCTGGCGCATCGGCAAGGCAAGTATTCGCGCGCCGTCGAGCTGATGCGGCCGGTGCTCGATGACATGCATCGCCTCGGCGGCAGCCACGCGCAACACGACGTGCTCAATCAACTTTTCCTCGACGCCGCGGTGAAGGCGCAGCGTGCGGACGATGTCCGCCTGATCCTCGCTCGCGTCGCGGACCGCCATGGCGCAGCGCAAACCGCACGGGTCGGATACGCAGACGCAGCGCGTGAGTTTCTTTCATCGAGCACGGGCGGCTAAGCGAAGAGTTGCTGCCTCAAATCTCCACCAGCTTATTCGGTAGCTCGTCCCGGTTGAGCGCGCCGGGCGGAAAGTGCTCGGCCAACACCGCCCCGCACTGCTCGATCGCCGCCACGAAGCCGTCGCCTGCGCGCCCTTGTTTTATACCCTCAATCAGGGCGGCGATCGCCTTGTCCCACACCTGCGGCGTCACTTTAGCGTTGATGCCAGCGTCGGCCACGATCTCGGCGTAGCGCTCGGCTACCGCGGCAAAGATGAGCACGCCGGTGCGGTTCTCGGTGCGGTGCAGCCCTTGCGCAAAAAACTGTTGCATGGCCTGGGCGTGGGCACGCTCGTGCTGGGTGCGGCGCGGCACGATGTAAAAGCGGATAGCGGGAAGCGAAAGCCCAAGTGTCGCGACGATGAAGGCGACAAGCTCTACGAGATAGATCACGGAGGCCGGCCAGAGCGTGAAATAGATCAGCGGGGCCGGCACGACGAGTGCGACGGCGGCGGCCCATGCCAACGGCACCAGGCGATAGTCGCTCGCATGCCGTGCAATGACGCAGAAGATCTCGCCCGAGGTCTTCGCTTCCGCCGCGCGGATGGCCTCGGCGATACGCTCCCTATCGAGCTGCGAGATCATGTCGATGGCTCACCAGCTTCCCGACGAGCCGCCGCCACCGAACGAGCCACCGCCACCGGAAAAGCCGCCGCCTCCAGAAAAGCCGCCACCGGAAAACCC
>WNGF01001971.1_pt1 | contig 37284 bp, 36 predicted proteins | sample 5400641 | NCBI WGS metagenome assembly WNGF01 (sample SAMN13153371, study PRJNA577476) | soil metagenome | isolation source: 80 cm soil or saprolite under grassland replicate 2 | place: USA:California | collected 2016-06-15 | reverse complement strand
GAAACTGATCCTGGCAGACCACACTTCCGAACGAAAGGTGAAGGCCCTGCTCGACCGCATCCAGAGCCTGCCTAAGAAGGAAGTGGAGAAGCTGGCCAAGGGATAGTGAACTCGGCGACCCCGCGCCCTCTTCGAGTTTGCGATGAGCGTTCGGGACTGACGCCCGTTCGAGCGGCGGCTTTGCCGGCGCAACGATTCCTGGGGGGAGGATTCGGAAGGGGGGCGAAGCCCCCCTCCGAGTTTCTTCGGGTTTGCGATGAGCATTCGGGACTGACGCCCGTTCGAGCGCCGGCCTTGCCGGCGCAACGATTCCTGGGGGAAGGCTTCGGAAGGGGGGCGAAGCCCCCCTCCGAGTTTTCTAGCCAAGGGATAGGGGTTTGGTGGTCGCCACGGCCGACGGGTCCTGGGCCCAGATGGCAGGGTCGGCGTCGACGTAGAGCTCGACGGTATTCCCGTCGGGGTCTTCGAGATAGATCGACTGGCTCACCCGGTGATCTCGGATGCCACGGATCGGCACGTGGCGAGCATCGAGCAGCGCCTTGGATTCCCGGAGGTCGTCCAGCGAGTTGCCGATCTTGAGCGCCACATGTGCCAATCCCACGGCGGAGTCGGGGGGATTGGGCGCGTCATGGCCGACGGCCATCACCGCCAGATCGTGGTGGTTCACGCCGGCCGAGAAAAAGACCATCCGGCCCGGGAAGCGCGCCACTTCCTTGAGCCCAAGGATCCCTGCGTAGAAGCCCGCGGACCGCTCCAGATCCCGTACTTTCAGGACCACATGCCCCACTCCCTGAACTTTCATGGCGAGTCCCTTTCCCCGGCTACGAGCGTGTCGAAGTGACCTGCGGTCCAGCGCCGGCTCCGCCGGCGATCACAACGCGCCCCGCTGGGCCAGGCTCACAAAGCGCTCTCTTCCGATGACGACGTGGTCGTGGATGCGCAAGTCGAGGAGCTTCGAGCATTCCACGAGCTGGCGGGTGAGCCGCAGGTCCTCCCGGCTCGGCGTGGGATCCCCGCTGGGGTGGTTGTGCAGCAGGATGATCGACGCCGCCGATTCCAGGATGGCCGGCTTGAACACCTCGCGCGGATGGACGAGGCTCGCCGACAGCGTGCCTTCCGAGACCACCACGTCCCGGAGCAGCCCGTTCTGGGCGTCCAGCAAGGCCACACGGAACACCTCCTTCTTGAGATCCTCCATCAGCGGCCCGTAGCGCGCAAACACCTGCTCCGGGCTCGAGAGCACCGCGCGACTCACGCCGTTCCTCGAACGCAAGCGCCGCGTGATCTCGAAGGCCGCGGCGAGCCGCACAGCTTTCACCCGGCCCACACCCCTGATGCCCGCGAGCTCCGCCACTCCCAGGCCCGAGAGCCCCGAGAGCGACCCGTGCAGTGTCAGCATATCCCGGGCCACGTCCACGGCGCTCACGCCGGGGACGCCGGTCCCGAGCTGGATGGCCAGTAGCTCGGCGTCGGCCAGAGCCTCCGCCCCTTTGTGATACAAGCGCTCTCGCGGCCGGTCCTCCACCGGCCACTCCCGGATCTGCGAGCCGCCACCCATGCATTCCGGGTAGCATGGGGCCTGGGGGTCGTCAACGTCCAGAGTTCGATACGGCCTGTGTTTGCCGGCGAAGAGCAGGGCTGCCCTCGACGAGAGACTCGGCGAGCGTCCTACAACCTGCTCAGGGCAGGGTCGCTCGAGCCGTGGATGCTGATCTCGCGAGGCTCGTCGCCGAGGCCCCTGATGCCGACCGTGAGGGTGTGAGGCGGCAGGAGCGGCAGCAGCTTGTCGGCCCACTCGATCAAGGTCACGCCATCGCCGTGGATGACCTCGTCGACGCCGATGTCGAGCAGCTCCACGAGACTCTCGGTGCGGTACGCGTCCACGTGGTAGACCGGCAGGCGCCCGCGGTAGTGGTTCACCAGCACGAACGTCGCGCTGGTGACGTTGGACTCTACCCCGAGCCCTCGCGCAAGCCCCTGCACAAAGCAAGTCTTGCCCGCTCCGAGCTCTCCGATGCAGGCGACGACGGATCCCGCGCCGAGCCCCGCCCCGAGCCGCTCGCCGAGCGCCTGCGTCTCCTCGGCGCTGCGCGAGAGGAAGGTCTTCGTCGAAGTCACCGGACCTCCGCGGTGCCTCGGCGCCCGGGGCCGTGTCCGCCCACGGCTCGCCGCGGCTTCATCGCCTCCGGGATCGCCTCGATGATGTCCCCGGCGATGAGCCCGTCTTCGCCACGCTCGCCGCAGGCCAAGTCCCCGGCGAGGCCGTGGAGGAAGCAGCCCGCCTGGAGCGCCGTCAGCGCATCCAGGCCACGAGCGAGGAACGCGCCGACCATGCCGGTGAGGACGTCGCCCGAGCCGCCGCTGGCCATGCCCGGATTGCCCGTGGGGTTGATGAACACGTGTGCGTCGGGGCCGCCGATCACCGTGCCGGCGCCCTTGAGCGCCAGCGCGACGCGGTGTCGCGCGCAGAACTTCCGGACGGCCTCCAGCCGATCCGATTGCACCTCGGCCACGGTCGCCCGCAGCATCCTCGCCATTTCCCCCGGATGAGGCGTGAGCGCCCGCGGACCGGCAGCGCGATCCAGCAAATCGAGATGCCCCCCGAGCGCGCTCAGAGCGTCGGCATCCACCACCATCGGCCGGTCCACTTCCGCCACCAGTCCTCGGACCAACTCCTGGGTTTCGGGATCGAGCGAGAGGCCTGGCCCGAGCGCGACGGCGTCGGTCCGCGTCGCCAGCTCCAGGAGATGCTCTCTCGCCTTCAACGAGACCGTCTGGCCGGCTGTTTCGGCGAGCGGTTCCGTCATCTGCTCCATGCCGAGGGCGGCCACGATGGGCTGCTGTGAGGCGGCGGTGGCGATGGTGCAGAGGCCGACCCCGCTGCGCAGCGCGGCGCGCCCGGTCAGGGCGGCGGCGCCCGTCTTGCCGACCGATCCGGCGATCACCAGCAGGTGGCCGAAGCTGCCCTTGTGCGCGTCGGGCTGCCGAGGAGGGAAATGACGCCGCACATCTCCGTCTTCGAGCAGGAAGGTCGCGATGCCGCGCTCGACTTCGGTGGGCGGGATGCCGATATCGATGACGGATACGCGTCCGGCATGGGACGCCGCCGGATAGAGCAGGAGGCTGCGCTTGTAACCCGCGAAGGTGGGCGTCAGCGCAGCCTTCACGGTAGGGCCGAGGAGCGCGCCCCGGTCCGAGCCCAGGCCCGAGGGCAGATCGAGCGACACCACCGGACGTCCGCTGGCGTTCACGGTTCCGATCGCCTCGGCGACCAGTCCATGGGCGGGCCCTGTGAGCCCCGTGCCGAGCAGCGCGTCCACGATCACGTCGGCCTGGCCCAGCTCTCGCCCGAGCGCCGGGAGTCCCGACTCCGCCTCGATTTCTTCGATCCGCCCCCGCCAGCGGTCGAGCGCGAGGGCGGCATCACCCTTGACGTCGCCCCGGCGGCCGATGAGAAAGACCTGGACCCGGGCGCCTTGTGCCTTGAGCCGGCGCGCCACGACGAAGCCGTCTCCTCCATTGTTGCCCTTCCCGCACAGGATCGGCACGCGCTTGGCTCGAATGGGCGCGAATTCGCGGGCGATGAGACGCGCGGCGCCAGCCCCCGCATTCTCCATCAACCGAGAGCCCGCGATCCCCAGCTCGGCGATCGCGCGCGCGTCCACGGCCCGCATCTCGGCCGCAGTGAAGACGGGGAGCACGGCTCAGCGCTCCAGGGGCACGAGGAAGGTCGCGGTCTGGCTCAGGAACGCGCCCAGGAGCTCCGTGTAGATCTCGCGATACGTCGTCCTTGCCGCCCGCGGCAGCTCGATGTGTAGCGCCCGCGCCGCGGCCCCCAGCATGCCGTACTGCTTGGCGGCCGAGGCGGTGTAGCGGACCGGATCCAGCGACTCGACCCAGACCTCCAGGCGCGGCACTGCCGGATCGTCCAGACGAGACTCGCGGATCAGCTCGAACAAGGTCTTGAGCCGCCACGCATCCTCCCGGCTGAGCCCCACCGTGGCGATCTCCAGGCGCCCCGCGCTCTCCTTGTGCCCATTGCCGTGGACCTCGACGTAAAGGCGCAGGGGCCCCTGGGCTGCTTCGGCGACGCGGCGGCGGTAGGTCTCGTAGACCCGGCGCGCCTCCTCGGTCTCGCCCTCGAGCCGGGCCGGAGTGCCCGGAACACTCTCGGTGGGGCGATTCACGTTGAACCGGCGCCCGTCGGCGTCCAGATGGGAGAAGCCCGTCGCCGCGACCAGGCCGAAGCCCGTGAGTCGGGCCAGCTCGCCGCCGATGATGTCCGTGCCCTGATCCGAGGTCCCATGGGGAGCGCCGATCACGAAGCCCGGCCGTCCCTTCCAAACCTGGAAGCTCCCCTCGCGGTGTGAGATCTCGGCCGGCGCGGCCTCTTTGCCCTGCACGAGCCCGGCGCATCCCTGAAGGAGCATGGCGAGGCCGAGCACGAGCCTACCCGCGCTCCGTAGCGTCATCCGGGGGACCTCCGACAAGCATGGCCTGGGCCAGCGCGTAGTCACCGTCATGGGTGAGGGAGAGGAGCACGCGACCGGCGCCCTTGGCCAGGGCGATGGCGCGGCAGCGCCCGTAGAGGATCATCGTCGGCGCCTCGCCGCGCTCGCGCCGCACTTCCATCTCCCGCCAGCTCACACCCATCCGCAATCCAGTGCCCAGAGCCTTGAGCGTCGCCTCCTTGGCGGCGAAGCGGGCGGCAAGATGCGGAATGGGGTCGCGCCGACGGCGGCAGTAGACGATCTCCTCGTCGGTGAAAACGCGCCGCAGGAACCGCTCATCCCAGCGCTCAACGATCTGACGAACCCTCGAGATCAGCGCCAGATCCACCCCGATGCCCATGACGGCGATGCTCAACAGGGTGCCATTCGCCCGGCGGTTGATCTCGCCGCGACCGTCTGGCTTGCGCCAGCGCGAACCGGATACCCGCGTGTCACCGTCCGATCGCCGCGCAAATCATCCCCGCCAGCTCGGCGGCGATACTCTCGACGCGCCCCTGCTCCTCTCCCTCGACCATGACGCGCGCCACGGGCTCGGTGCCGGAGTAGCGGAGCACGATGCGCCCGGATCCGTCCATCTCGGCCTCGAGGCCAGCCACCCGTTCGATCAAGCCGGGAATCGCGTCGAAGGGCCGCTTCTCCTTGACCGGCACATTGACGAGGACCTGAGGGAACTTGGTCATGCACGAGGCCAGGTCGGAGAGCGACTGCCCGGTCTCCCGCATCACGCCGAGGAGGTGGAGCGCAGAGACGATCCCGTCTCCGGTGCTCGAGTGATCGAGGAACAGGAGGTGGCCCGATTGCTCCCCGCCCAGATTGGCACCGCACTTCAGCATCTCCTCGAGCACGTAACGGTCACCGACCTGGGTCTTCACCGCCCGGACCCCGGCGCTCGTCAAGGCGCGATCGAGGCCCAGATTGGCCATCACGGTGGTGACCACCACCCCCTCCTTGAGCCGGCCCTGGGCGGCGAGGCGGCGACCGAGAATGGCGAGGGCGTAGTCACCGTCCCGGACCACGCCACGCTCATCGACCGCGATCAGGCGGTCGCCGTCTCCGTCGAAGGCCAGCCCGACATGGGCGCCCGAGGCCACCACCTTGTCCTGAAGCGCCTCTGGGTGGAGCGCGCCCGAGCGCCGGTTGATGTTCCGCCCATCCGGACGGGCCCCGAGAACGATCACCTTTGCGCCGAGGCCACGGAACGCCCTGGGCGCGACGCGACAGGTCGCGCCGTGAGCGCAGTCGAGCGCGATGGTGAGGCCGCCGAGGTCGAACGTGAAGCCGTGACGGACATGGGCGATGTACTCCGCCTCGGCCGCGTCGTAAGGGACCAGCCGGCCGATCTGCGCCCCGGTGGGTTGGGGGGCCTCGTCCGGTCCCGCGAGCCGCCGCTCGATGTCGTCCTCCCAGGCATCTGGCAGCTTGGCACCTTCGGCGGAGAAGATCTTGATGCCGTTGTCCTCGAAGGGATTGTGGGAGGCCGAGAGGACCACACCGCCGTGGGCCTCCAGCCGGCGCGTCAGATAGGCGATGCCCGGCGTCGGCAGCACGCCGACCGCATAGACATCCGCGCCGGCCGAGAGCGCGCCGGAGACGACGGCTGCCTCGAGCATGGGACCCGAGAGGCGCGTGTCCCGGCCCACCACCAGACGCACCTTGGAGCCGCCGTGATGCTCGAGCAGAGTGGCCACGAGCTCGCGCCCGAGTCTCTGCGCCAGCTCGGTCGTCAACGGCGCCTCGTTGGCGACGCCGCGGATGCCGTCGGTGCCGAAGAGCCGACTCACGACCTGGGCCTCCGCGGGCTCGGCTCGGAGCCCGATCGCGACGCCGCCGCGAGCAGCAGCCGTACCCGGGAAGGATTGATGCGGACCACGGTGACGCCCGGCGGGACGATGATCTGCTCCGGCAGGAGGCGGAGCGTGATCTCTCCGGGCCTCGCGCCGGACAGGCTCACGCGGGCCTTGATCTGATCCGCAGACAGCCGCGCGAGGGTGCCCCGAAGACCGTGCACCTGGACGTCCACGCTATCGGGGCGCAAAAGCCAGAGCGCGATGGAGAAGCCGACCGCCAGCACCTTCAGCTCCCAGTGGCGCGTCAGGACGGTCATTTCCTGAGCCACCCGCGGGCAGGCACCCACCAGTGAAGCCGCCCCTGAGCGGGCGGCTCGCCGAGCGAGAACAGCTCCACTATCCGGCGATTCAGCAAATCCCGGTCGAGCGGCGTCTCCATGTGCCCGCCCACCGCCAGCGAGATGCGGCCGGTCTCCTCGGAGACCACGAGCACCACTGCGTCGGTCTCCTCGGCCAGGCCGAGGGCGGCCCGGTGTCGCGTGCCCATGGCGCGCGCGAGCTGGGTGTTGCGGGACAGCGGCAGGAAGCACCCGGCGGCGGCCACGCGGTCGCCGCGGATGAAGACGGCGCCGTCGTGGAGCGGCGAGTAGGGCAGGAAAAGGCTCACGAGCAGGTCCGCCGAGACCAGCGCGTCGAGAGGCACGCCCAGCTCGGCGTAGTTGCGGAGGCCCGTGCTCCGCTCCAGGACGAGGAGAGCGCCGATGCGCTTGGCCGCCAGGGCGGCGGCCGCCTTGACCACTTCGTCCAGCAGGTGGCTCTGCCGCTCGCGGGCCACCAGCGTCATGCCCTGAAAGAGCCGGCTCTGGCCGAGCTGGGCCAGGGCCCGCCGCAGCTCGGGCTGGAAGAGCACGATCAGCGCCAGCACCCAGAAGGACCAGAAGTTCTCGAGCAGCCAGCTCGTGCTGTACAGCTCGAACCGGCGCGCCGCGAAGGAGACCACCATGAGACCGCCCAGGCCCAGGAGCATCTGCACGGCTCGCGTCTCCTTGAACATCACGAAGACGCGGTAGAGCACGGCCGCCACCACCAGGATGTCGATGGCGTCGCGGAGGCGGAACCCTTGAAGCGCTGTCCACATGGCTCAAGTTCTCTGGCGCGCTCGGCGTATGGCCTCAGCCACCCTCACTGCCTGTACCGTCTCCTCGACATCGTGGGTCCGGATGATATGTGCCCCGCCCAGCACCGCAACCGCAGTCGCCGAGAGCGAGCCGGGCAGCCGCCGCGTCGGGTCCTCCTCACCGGCCACCGCCCCGATGAAGGACTTGCGCGACACGCCGACGCAGACCGGCCATCCCAGCTCGCGAACCTCGTGGAGCCTGGCGAGCACCTGGCAGTCCCACTCGTGCCATGCCATGTCCTGGTTTCTGAAGAACCCGATGCCAGGATCCACGACGATGAGCGACGGGTCGATGCCGGCCGCTCGGGCGATCCCGATACTCTCCTCGAGCAGAGCGCGGACGATTTCGATGGGGTCACCGCTCCCTGGGATTTGCTCGCCTCGGACGCCGGGGCCCCAGCCCCGCGCCGTCCCGCGGCTCGATCTTCCCGATTCGATCTTCCCGATTGCTCGCCTCGGACGCCGGGGCCCCAGCCCCGCGCCGTCCTGCGGCTCGATCTTCCCGATTGCTCGCCTCGGACGCCGGGGCCCCAGCCCCGCGCCGTCCTGCGGCTCGCACTACCCTGACCGCCTCGCTCGGACGCCGGGGCCCCAGCCCCGCGCCGTCCCGCGGCTCGATCTTCCCGATTGCTCGCCTCGGACGCCATCAGGATGAGCCCGACGCCCGCGCGCCCGGCGAGCCGCGCCATTTGGGGATCCCCGGTGAGGCCGGTCACGTCGTTGATGATCCGAGCGCCCGCCGCCAGCGCGGCCCGGGCCGGCAGGCTGCGGCTCGTGTCGGCCGAGATCGGCAGGTCGAGCTTCTTCACGAGAAGGTCAATGGCCCAGGCGAGACGATCCGCCTCCTGCGACTCTGGGATCCGGGCCGCCAGGTAGGGAGCCGTGGACATCGCCCCCACATCCACGAAAGCGGCCCCGGCCCTCGTCATGGCTTCCGCCGCACGCAGCAGGTGGTCCGCCTGGATCACGACTGAGCCGTCGTAGAAGGATTCGGGACTCACGTTGAGCGCGCCCGCAACGGCCACATCCTGCCCGTCGCCCACGCTGATCCCCCCCAGCCACGTTCGCTTCGTCATCTGGGCTCGCTCCCCGGAGACAAAAACACCACCGGCCTCGAGTCGGTGGCGGGACAAATCCCGGACCTAGACAAACCCGGAGGGGAGCTTCGCCCTCTTTCCGAAGCTTCCCCGCAGGGAATCGGTCGCGCCGGCGAAGGCCGGCGCCCGAACGTCGGTCACGCAGCGCGAAGTCTTCTCCTACAGGCTCCCAGGAGCGCCGGACCAGCCTACCTTCGAGCGCCCGCTCCGCCGGCGCGAGCTTCCGAACTGCTCGCCTCGGACACTGCCTGGGCCCAGCCCGGCTGTCCTGCCTGCGGCTCGGATTTTCGGATTGCTCGCCTCGGACGGCGGGGCCCCAGCCCCTGCCGCGTCCTGCGGCTCGCACTGCCTCCTTGGAGGAGGCGGTCGAAGCCCCTCGTCCGATCCTCGGGCGCGCCGCCAGGTCAGGCCGGCGCCGGCGCTCCCTGCAAGGGCGGCACTCTGAGAAGCCGGGCGATCTCCTCGCCGTCGAGCGACTCGCGCTCTAGGAGCGCCCGCGCCAGGGTGTGGAGCTTCTCCAGGTTCGCTTCGATCATCTGGCGGGCGCGCGCGGCGCACTCCGTCACGATCCGCTTGATCTCGGAATCGATGAGGATCGCGGTGTCCTCGCTGTAATCCTTGGCCCGCGACATCTCGCGCCCGAGGAAGATGTGCTCCTCGCTCTTCCCGAAGGTAAGCGGCCCCATCTTGTCCGACATCCCCCACTCGCAGACCATCTTCCGCGCCATTTCCGTGGCCTTCTCGAGATCGTCGCCAGCCCCCGTCGTCCGCTGCTGGAGCACGATTTCCTCGGCCGCCCGGCCACCGAGCAGGATAGTGATCCGGTCGATGAGGTACTCCTTCGAGTAATTGTACTTGTCGTCGGCGGGGAGCTGCTGGGTGAGGCCGAGCGCCCGGCCGCGCGGGATGATGGTGACTTTGTGGAGCGGATCGGCGCCGGGGAGCAGGTCGGCGACCAGGGCGTGCCCCGCCTCGTGGTACGCGATGGTCTTCTTCTCCGCCTCGGAGATGATCATGGAGCGCCGCTCCACACCCATCAGGACCTTGTCCTTGGCGTTCTCGAAGTCGATCATCTCGACGATCTTCTTGTCCTGGCGCGCCGCCAGGAGCGCCGCCTCGTTCACCAGGTTGGCCAGATCCGCTCCCGAGAAGCCCGGGGTGCCGCGCGCCAGCACCTTCAGCTCCACGTTGGGCGCCAGCGGGATGCGCCGCGCATGCACTCTCAAGATCTCTTCCCGGCCCCTGACGTCAGGTCTGGCCACGACCACCTGGCGGTCGAAGCGACCGGGGCGCAGCAGCGCCGGGTCAAGCACGTCCGGCCGGTTGGTGGCGGCGATGAGGATCACGCCCTCGTTGGTCTCGAAGCCGTCCATCTCGACCAGGAGCTGGTTCAGGGTCTGCTCGCGCTCGTCGTGGCCGCCCCCCAGGCCGGCCCCGCGATGGCGCCCGACGGCGTCAATCTCGTCCATGAATATGATGCAGGGGGCGTGCTTCTTGCCCTGCTCGAAGAGATCGCGGACGCGGGAGGCGCCGACGCCGACGAACATCTCCACGAAGTCTGAGCCGGAGATGGAGAAGAACGGCACGTTGGCCTCGCCGGCGATGGCCTTGGCCAGAAGCGTCTTGCCGGTGCCCGGGGGGCCGACGAGGAGCACGCCCTTGGGGATCTTGCCGCCGAGCTTCTGAAACTTGGGCGGGTCTTTCAGGAACTCGATGATCTCGCGTAGCTCCTCCTTGGCCTCGTCCACGCCCGCCACGTCCTGGAACGTGACCTTGTTCTGCTTCTCCGAGATGAGGCGCGCGCGGGCCTTGCCGAAGGAGAGCGCCTTCGCACCGCCGCCCTGCATCTGGCGCATGAAGAAGATCCAGACGCCGATGAAGAGCAGCATGGGCACCCACTGGAGGAGGATGGCGTACCAGGGGTTGTTATCGGGCGGTCTGACCTCGATCTTCACGCCCTTGTCCCGGAGGGACTTGACGAGATCGGGATATTCCGCCGTGAAGGTCCTGAAGGCGGAGCCGTCGCTGAGCCGACCGGTGACCGAGTTGCCCCGGAGAGTCACCTCTCTCACCTCGCCCGCGTCGACCTTCTTCAGGAAGTCGGAGAAGACGATCTCGCCGCGGGGCGACTGGTTGGCCTGGAAGAGGTTGAACAGGAGGATGACGATCAGCCCGATCACCATCCAGAGCGCCAGGTTTTTGTAGAACGGATTCATGCCGGTGGAATTATACCATACGCCCCAGGGCGGCCAGCCCGACGGGTCAGGGCGCTCAGGCCGCCCGCCCGCGCTCGAAGACGGCGATGTGCCGGAGATTGCGGTGCAGCCCGTCGTGGTCCAGGCCGTAGCCGACCACGAACTCGTCCGGGATGACGAAGCCGATATAGTCCACGGCCACGTCCACCTCCCGGCGGGCCACTTTGTCCAGCAGCACGCAGAGGGCCAGGCTCTTGGGGTGGCGGGTGGCCAGGTTGCGCCGGAGATAGCTGATGGTCCGCCCGGTGTCGATGATGTCTTCCACGATGATCACGTCCCGCCCCTCGATGGACATCGAGAGATCGGCGCTGAGCCGCACGACACCCGAGGAGCGGCTGCCCGAGGGGTACGAGGACACGCTCATGAAGTCGAGGCTGACCGGCAGCCGGATCGCGCGGATCAAGTCGGCGGCGAAGATCACGGCGCCCTTCAGCACGCCCACCAGGACGGGAGCTCGCCCGGCATAGTCATGGCGGATGGCCTCGCCCAGCTCGGTGACCCTGGCCGTGATCTCGTCGTGCGAGATGAGGATGCGGCCGGGACGGCCTTCCATGTCCCGGGGACCGTTTACTTCGCCGTCACGAAGGTCGGCAGCGAGCGGTCGGAGCGGACGCGCTCGGCCGTGCGGATCGCCGCCTCCCTGGTCCTGAACGCTCCCACTCGGACCCGATAGCGCAGTTGCCCCTCGTCGGCGGTCATCGGCGTGACCTGGGCCGCGAAGCCTCCTGCAGCGAGCTGCTTCCTGACACTCTCCGCCTGCTGGGAGCTCTTGAAGACCCCGACCTGAACCGTCCACTCAGCCCTCGCCTCTTGGCGCTCCTCGCCTGCGGCTCGTCGGCCGCCTTTCGGCTCGAACGGCAGCTCAGCCCTCGCCTCTTGGCGCTCCTCGCCTGCGGCTCGTCGGCCGCCTTTCGGCTCGAACGGCAGCTCAGCCCTCGCCTCTTGACGCTCGTCGGTGGCCTGGGCCTCGATCGGAGTGGGCCGCGTTGTCTCCTGGCTCTCGGTTCCCGCCGGCCTCGGCGGGGCGGGCTCATCGCTGCGCCCGGGAGCCCGTCCTGGGTTCGCGCGGGCCTTGGCCGCCGCGCCCGGCTTAGCGGGGGCGTCTCCCTTCCTTGGTGGCGGGACCGCGCCGAGCGGCGCCGTGAGCGTCTGATAGAAGGTCAGCTTCTCCTGGAGCTGAGGCGCTCGCTCGGTGCCTACCTCGGTCAGCCCACTTCGGCGAGAAGTCGGGGCCGCTTTGCGGGTGGGTTCGCCGGCCACCGGGGGCGGAGTGTGCCGCGCCCATTGCCGGCCGACGAGTATGCCCAGCGTAAAGGTGAGCCCGAGGACGACCAGGGCCGCGCCGCCCAGCGCCAGCCACTGCACTGCTCCGGGGCCGTCCTTGCCTCGATGACGCGCTCCTGCCGTCGCCATCAGATCACCCCCTCGGATCGTCGAGCCATTTGAGGCCCTCGCCTCCGGCCGCGCATCGCATTACATGCTCTCCGGGGCTGAGACGCCGAGGAGGCCCAAGGCGTTCCTCACGACCTGCCCGACGGCGGCGCAGAGTCCGAGTCGGGCAAGCGTCAGGGCCTGGTTGTCGGTGATGATCCGGTGCGCCTTGTAATAGGGATGGAACACACCCGCCAACTCGGTCATGTAATACGCGATCCGATGCGGCTCCCGAGCGCGCGCGGCCCCCGCGACCAGGTCCGGAAACTGGAGCAGCCGCTTGATGAGGGCCTGCTCCTCCGACAGCGCGAGCGGGGTGAAGTCCACCTTGGCCCAGGACGGAATGTCCAGCTTCAACGTGGCCGCATTCCTGAAGAGACTCACCACGCGCGCGTGACAGTACTGGACGTAGAACACGGGATTGTCGACGGACTGGCGGGTCGCCACGGCCAGGTCGAACTCCAGCGGGCTATCGTGACGCCGCGCCAGAAAGGTGAAGCGTGCCGCGTCGCGCCCGACCTCCTCCAGCAGCTCCTCCATCAGGACGAACTCGCCGCGCCGCTTGGACATCCTGACGGGCTCACCGTCGCGGAGTAGCGTCACGAGCTGCACGATGAGGACATCGAAGCTCTCGGGCGGATGGCCCAGCGCCTGCATCGCCGCCTTGATGCGCGGGATGTAGCCGTGGTGGTCGGGACCTAGGAAGTCGATCACGAAGTCGGCCCGGCTTAACTTCTCAAAATGGTGGAAGCCGATGTCCACGGCGAAATAGGTCAGCTCCCCGTCGGACTTCCGCAGGACGCGGTCCTTGTCGTCGCCGAAGGCCGTCGAGCGGAACCAGAGCGCGCCGTCCTGCTCGTAGGTGTGCCCCGCCCCCGCGAGCTCCGCGATGGCGCGCTCGGGCAGCCGGGCCTTCCGCACGTCGCCGCTTTCGTGCACCCAGCGGTCGAAGCGGGTTCCGTAGGCCTCGAGCACGCGGAGTTGGCTTGTCACGATGTCCCTGACGGCCATGTCCCCGAGTTGCTCGACGCGCTCCGCCTCCGGCTGCCGCGCCACGTTACGCACGACTTCGGGAGCGCGCGAGAGCCACTCCCGGACCAGATCCACGAGGTACTCGCCCGGGTATCCGTCCTCGGGCAACTCCGCCGCTTCGCCCAGGGCCTGACGCAGCCGCGCGTCCACCGAGCGCGCCAGCGCCTGGAACTGGTTCCCCGCATCGTTGACGTAGTACTGCGACTCCACCACGTAGCCCTGGAACTTGAGGATGCGCGCCAGCGCGTCGCCCACCGCCGCGGCGCGCGCGTTGACAATCACCAATGGCCCCGTGGGGTTGGCGGAGACGAACTCGAGGAGGAACCGCTTACCCCGCCCCGCTTCGCTCCGGCCGTAGGCGTCACCGGCGGCGAGGATCCCGTGGAGCGCGTCGGCACACCAGCGCGGCCTGAGGAACACGTTGAGGAAGCCCGGTCCCGCGACCTCGAGTCGGTCCACCGCGGGCGTCTCGGGGAAATGCGCGACGATGGCCTCGGCCACGGCGCGCGGGGCCCGGCGCGCCTGCCGCGCGAGCGCCATCGGCACACTGGTCGCGTAGTCCCCGTGGCGCTCCTCGCGCGGCACCTCCCAGAACACCGACTCCGGGATGGGCAGCCCCGCTCGGTCGAGCGCCTCCTTCAGTGCCTCCGCCAGGCGATCGGTGATGTTCAGCTGCATCATCGGGTGGTGAAGACGGCCATCGCCGCGCATGGCGGCGATGGCCCATCATACGCCCCGCCCCGAGCGGGTAGGAAGAAAATTGGGTGCTGGCTAATCTACTTCGCCGCTCTCGGCAATCAACAGCACCCTCACTCGAGCTCGAAAGCGAGCGGGAGCCGGATTCGAAGCGGCCGGCGAGGCAGATGCTCGGGGAGCGGCTCCGGCACCAGGCTCCTTACCGCCTTGAGCGCCGCCTCGTCGAGTACGGCGTGAGAGGAGGAGGAGATCACTCGGACGGCGCCTATCCGGCCCGAGGGCTCCAGAAGCACCTCGAGGTCCACCTTCCCGGAGATCCCCCGGCGCCGCGCCACCAGCGGATACTCGAGCGACTCCTGGACATGTCGGCGGAACCGCCGGAGATAGGGGACGTATTCGGGGGGGATCCCGCCGCGCGTTTCCCCGGGAGTCCCCAGCGCCACGGAGGAGCCAGGTGCGCCGCCAGCCGACCCGGCGCGCATGCTTCCCTCCGTGGATGCGGCCGCGTCCGCTCCCGGAGCGGCGCCAGCCGCAGCAGCAGCGCGCTCGTCGCGCGGCGTGGCGACATCGGACGCGATCGAAGAACTGGAAGCCTGAGCCCCGAGCGGCGCTGGCGGGCCGGCCGCATCGGGGAGCGGAGCCATCGGGGCGACCGCTGATTCGGCCTCGGGCAGCGCCTCGGTCTCCGGACGAATCTCGGCGTCGGCTTCCGGCTTAGGGGCCGGAGCGGGCTCCGCAACGGCGGGACTGCTCTGGACGGGCGCCGGGATCGGGGAGCCGGCGGAGAGATCGCGCTGAGCCGGTTGGGCCGTGATGCGCCGCGGCCGCTCCGTCCGAGGTCGCTCGGCGCCCGCGGATGCCGAGCCCGTCGAGGACTGGGCGCGCGCCCCGCTGGCCGCGTCGCCCTCGACATCGGCGACGAGGTCCATGAGGATTGCCGAGCCCGCCCCGGCGCCCCCGACCACGAGCGCGAGCCCCAGCACCGCTAGGTGAACCGCGGCCGAGGCGGAGAGCATCAGGAGCCAGCGGCGGATCATCTAGAAGCGCGCTCGCAGCCCGAACAGGAAGTTGGTGCCGAGGGCCGGGAAGCCGTGCACCTCGGCGTAGTGCTCGTTGAGCAGGTTCTGGATGCGCGCGGTCACCTCGAGCGCCTGGAGCCGGCCGTACTTCCCCAGGAGCCGGTAGGTCCCGCCCACGTCCACCCGCGTGTAGCCGCGGTTGAAGATCTCCCCGAAGTTGTCGAACTGGCTCGAGCGGATGTAGAGCTGCGTGAACAGGGAGAGCCGCCGGATCGGCTCCCAGCTCACGCCGATGTTCCAGCTGTGCTCCGGCACGCGCGGGAGCGGATGGCGGCTCTGGAGGTCCTCTGTATCGGTGAAGGTGTAGTTCACGGATGCTACTAGCTTATACCAGAGGTCCGCCTCGGATGTGAACTCGATGCCCTGGGCGCGCGCGCGCCCGACGTTCGTCACGGCGGCGAACGGGAACACGTCGAGCGGGACGAACTGGATCAGGTCGGTGAAGTCGGTGTGGAAGTAGGTGACCCCGAGCCGGATCCGGTCTTGCCAGAGCTTCTGGTCCACCCCCACGTCCCAGGACACGCTTCGCTCGGGCCGGAGGCCGGCGTTGGAGAAATCCGGGAAGAAGAGATCGTTGATGGTCGGGGCGCGGAAGCCGGAGCCCGCGCTGGCGCGCAGGCGGGTGCCCCACTCCTTGAGCATGTAGGCGACCGATCCGCGCCCGGTCGCCACCGTGCCGAAGACGCTGTGATCCTCCACGCGAAAGCCGCCGGTCAGGAAGAGCCGGCCGACGAAGCGGAGCTGCTCCTCGAAGAATACCGCCTGGGTGTGGACGGCCTTGTGAAAGACGCCCTTGTCGTCGCCCTCCTCATGGCGATACTCGAGGCCCACCGTGCTCGTGCTCCAGTTGCCGACGTGAAACGCGTTGACCCACTCCGCCTCCCGGCGCTCCACGTTGATCTGAGACCTGATCGGGCTCTCGAACGGGAAGCCGGGGTCCGGGGCGTCCTGGAAGCCCAGGTTGTTGGTGTAGCGGGAGATGCGGGCCCGGCTCTCCCACCACGGCACCGGGTGGGTCCTCCCCTCGAGCGACATCACCATGGTCTCGCTCTGCTGCTTCTGGTTCGGGTCGATGACCGGGGTGATGGGCTGGGGGGGCGGGAACACGAACTTCACCGGCAGCCCCGTGTCGCTCTTGGTGTAGCGGAGGACGAAGGCAAGGGCGCTCTCCCAGGGCAGCGACAGTCCCAGGCGCGCGTTGAGGGCATTGACGTCCGCGTTGTCGTTCTTGAACTGGCCGTTGCTCTCGAGGTGTGAGGCGGAGAGCGCGTAGTCCAGGATCTTCCAGGTGCCGCCGAGGGAGGCGCGCGAGGCCAGCGTGTCATGGTTCCCCGCCTCCTGCTCAATGAGGGCGGAGAGCGGTCCCTTGCCCTTCCGGGTGATGATGTTCACGACGCCCCCGATCGCATCGGCGCCGTAGAGCGTGGACTGGGGCCCGCGGATGATCTCGATGCGCTCGATCTGGTCGGGCGAGATGTCCGAGAGGTCCACCTGACCGGTGGTCGGGCTCTTGACGCGCACGCCGTCGACGAGAACCTGCACCTGGTTGGAGTTGGCGCCGCGGATGAAGACCGTGCTGATCTTCCCGAGGCTCCCCGAGTGGCTGATCTCCAGTCCGGGAACATTCCTCAGCGCCTCGTCGACGGTCGAGTAGTGGTAGGTCTGGACGTCGCCGCCGTTCACCACGCTCACCGAGGCGCCCAGCTCGGCCACCGGCGTCTCGATCTTAGTCGCCGTCACCACCACGGGCTCGACTCGCTTGACCTCCTCCGGCTGCCCGGCCACCGGCGCGGCCGGCAGCAGGGCCAGGAGAATCCCGATTCCGTATCGCATGACCACTCCTTTTGCCTCGAAAGGGGGGTGGAGGGGTCGCGGTCAGGTCTCCTGACTCGTGGATCAGCGCCGTCGCCCGGCCTTCCCGGGAACGCTCCCAGTGGCCTCCATGACGCATGCGGGCTCAGGCTCCCCACTTACAGTGGCGGGACCGTGCCGGATTCTGGCGGGCCGCCGAGAATGGCCCATCTGCGGCGTTGGCGCCCTCGGCCGCACGCTCAGCGTACAGGGAGTACGCCTCGCGTGCGGCCCTCCGAGCGCCGCCTTGCAGCTCGGCCCTTCTCAGCGGCCTGCCGGCTCTGTCACCATTCTGACTCGCCTCACCGGCTTCCCTTGGACCGCGACGGTGGCTTGCGCTCGGAGTCTTGATCACCTCCCGTCGGGATCCGGCCAGACGATCTGCACCGTGGGGCGCCGGCTGGCCGGATGCTTGTCCACCACCACGCGGCAGCCGTAGACCGACTCGAGGGTCGACTCTTCCAGGACCGCTTCCGCGGGGCCGACGCTGGCGGCCGAGCCCGACTGCAGGAGCAGCAGGCGGTCGCACAGCTCGGCCACGAGGTTGAGATCGTGCGAGATCAGGACGATGGTGAGTCCCGCGGCGCGATTCAGGCGCCGCAACAGCCCCACGCACTCGGCCTGGTGGCGGAGGTCAAGGTGCGCGGTGGGCTCGTCGAGGACGAGCAAGGGCGCGTGCTGGCACAAGGCGCGGGCGAGCATCACGCGCTGGCGCTCGCCGCCGCTCAGGCGGTCGAGCGTCTCGCCGCGAAGCTCGAGCACTCCCGCCGCCGCCATGGCCTGGCGGCCCTCCCGCACGTCCTCGTCGCTCTCGAAGAAGCGCCCGGGGGCGTGGGGAAAGCGGCCCATGAGAACCAACTCCTCGACGCTGTACGGAACGTCGTAGGGCACAGCCTGGGGGACCACGGCGACCTGCCTCGCGACCGACCCGCGCGAAAGCCGGGGCAGGCTCTCGCCGGCCAGGAGGATCTCGCCGCGCGCGGGCACCAGCACCTTTGAGAGCAGCCGGATCAGAGTAGTCTTGCCCGAGGCATTGGGTCCGATGACGCCGAAGATCTCCCCGGCGCCGACCGAGAAGGAGAGGTCCCGGATCGCGAAGCCCGGCCGCCGGTCGCGGGCCGCGTAGGTGAAGGCGACTTCGCGGAACTCCAGCAGCGCCGTCATGGCACGATCCGCGCCGCCCGCGAGCGCAACGCCCGCGAGCGCAAGAGGTAGACGAAGAACGGCGCCCCGCAGAAGGAGGTGATGACGCCGACGGACAGCTCGGCCGGCGCGACGAGGTTGCGCGCCAGCGTGTCGGCGGCGAGGAGAAACATCCCGCCCGCCAGGACCGCGGCCGGCACCAGCACGCGGTTGTCCGGACCGAGCGTCATGCGGAGGGCGTGGGGCACGATCAGCCCCACGAAGCCGATCGGCCCGGCGAAGGCGACGACGGCCGCGGTGAGCAGGGCGGCGCCGGCGAAGATGCGCCGCTTCACGTGTAGGGCTTCGACGCCGAGCTGAAGGGCTCCTTCCTCGCCCAGCGCGAGGATGTTGAGCCGGCGGGATTGGCCGAGCACCAGCCAGAAGCCGAGCCCGGTCACCGCGGCGAAGGCGGCGAGCGCCGGCGGCGGAATGGGGGCGAGGTTACCCAGGAGCCAGTGGATCACACCGCCCAGCCGGTCGAAGTCGACGACGGAGATCAGCACCGTGATCGCCGAGGAAAAGAACATGCCCACGATCACCCCGGCGAGGACGAGGGTGTGGACGGGCAGACCCCCCGCGCGCGACGCGATGGCGTAGACGGCGACCCCCGCCACGAGGGCGCCGCAGAAGGCGAAGGCCGTGAGCCCCAGGGCCTCCAGCACGCCCGCGCGGAGCCCGAACACCTGCGCGGTGATGACGCCGAAGGCGGCGCCGCTCGAGACCCCGAGCACCGAGGGCTCCGCCAGCGGGTTGCGGGTGAGCGCCTGGAATCCGACACCGGCCACGGCCAGCGCGCCTCCCGCCAGCAGCGCGGCGAGGATGCGCGGCAACCTCAAGCTCAGGACGACGACCTCGGCCACGCCCGGCGCCTCGCTGTGTCCGGTCAGGACGCCGACCACCGCGCGCGGGGAGACCGCCGCGCTCCCGATGAAGAGCGCGCCCAGGCCCGCGGCGGCCGCGCCGAGCGCGAGGAACGCCAGCAGCAATGTCAGACGGGACCTCGGGCTCATGGGTGACCCTTCCCGGGCACGCCGGCGCTGGCTTCGACAAACTCGCGTCGGCCCGCGGGGCCCCAGCCCCGCGACGTCCTGCGGCTCGGACTTCCGGATTGCTCGCCTCGGACGGCGGGGCCCCAGCCCCGCGACGTCCTGCGGCTCGGACTTCCGGATTGCTCGCCTCGGACGGCGGGGCCCCAGCCCCGCGACGTCCTGCGGCTCGCACTGCGGCCTGTGAATGCGCCGGGGTGGATGAAGCGGGCGAGCAGCTCCAGCCCGTCCACGAGGCGCGGCCCGTATCGGTGGAGGAGGTTGCCGTCGGCAGTGTACAGCCGTCCCGCCCGGATGGCGGGCAGGCTGGTGAAGCGCTCCCATTTCTCGCGCGCCGTCGGGCCCTGCGCCGACCCGTGGCTCGCCAGGATGATCACCTCGGGCGCCCCGGCCAGGGCGGCTTCGAGGCTATAGCGGGGGTAAGACTCGCCGGCATCCGCCGTCACCGAATCGCCGCCGGCCAGCGCCAGAAGCTCGGAGACCAGGGAGCCGCGGCCGGGAACGATGAGCGGCTCGGGCCAGAGGACGTAGAGCACCCGCGGGCGCGGTAGTGCGGCCACGCGCGCGACCACCGCCTTGATGCGAGTGTCCAGCGAGGCTGCCAGCCGCGCCGCGGCTCTCTCGTGACCCGTGAGGGCGCCGAGACGCGAGATCAGATCGAGCACGTCGGCCACCCGCGTCGGGTTCACGAGATAGACGGGGATCTGGAGCCGCTCGAGCTGGGCAAAGGTTTCCTCGCGGTTTCCGGCCGTCGTGGCCACGACCAGGTCGGGCCTGAGCGCAACCACGGTCTCGAGGCTCGGGGCCAACATCCCGCCGATGCTCGGCTTCTTGCGGGCCGCGGGCGGGTAGTCGCAAAAGTCGGTGACACCCGCCAGCACGTCCTCGGCGCCGATCGCGAAGACGACTTCGGTCACGCTCGGCACGAGGGAGACGATGCGCCGGGGTGGCGCTTCGAGCGTCACCCGGCGGCCGGTCTGGTCGGTCACGCTGAGCGCTCCCGCGGCGGCGGGCAGTAGCAGGATGGGGAGCAGCAGCGCGAGGGTAGGGCTCAGCATCGCGTCGCGCAGGCCGAGACGAAGCTCCGGGCGAGCACCGGGTTGGATCCGAAGTGCAGGTGGACGTAGCTCATCAGCGCCAGGCCGGCGGCGAAGCCCTCCGGCCACGCAGTGCCGCCCGACCCGTCGGAAATTGAATAGACGCGCGCGACCGAGCCTGGAACCGGCCCCAGCGCGGAGCGGTGGAATTCGTGGCCGCGCGCGCGGGTGCCCGCGGGCCCCAGCGGGCTCGGCGCCGTGATCTCCACCTCGCGGTAGCCGATGGTGAGCCGGCCCGGCTCCATGCGGACTGCCGCCGGCAGCAGCCCCACCATGGGCCAGGCGGCGCCGTCGGGGTCCGTCAGCGCCCCCGCGAGATACATGAGGCCGCCGCACTCGGCGTACAGCGGCCGCCCCGACTCGGCGAAGGCCCTCACCTGCCGTCGCATCTCGACATTGGCTGAGAGGGCTCGCGCGTGTAGCTCAGGGTAGCCGCCGCCGAGGTAGAGCCCGTCGGCCTCGGGCAGCGCGCCATCCCGAAGCGGGCTCCAGCCGACGATCCGGGCGCCGGCCTCCTCGAGCATCTCGAGGTTGTCGCGATAGTAGAACTGGAAGGCCTCATCGTGCGCGACGGCGATGGTCACGGCGGCCGCGCCTCGAGCCGCCGCCCGATCATCCGCGGGCCGCCGCTCGACCCGGCTTCGCGCCGCACCGAGCAGCGCGTCGACATCGACATGCTGCTCGATCAGGTCTGCGAGGCGGCGGCGCAGTGGGGCGGAGTAGCCGCCCTCGGCGGCGGTGACGAGGCCCAGGTGACGCTCGGGGAGGACGACTGCGCCCTCGTGGGGCAGGGCGCCCAGCACGCGCGTCTCGCAGGATAGCGCGACGGCGTCGTGGAGCCACTGGCGGTGGACCAGGCCGCCCGCGCGATTGAAGATGACGCCGGCCAGGTCCACATCGGGGTCGAAGCGCTCGAAGCCCAGCAGCACCGCGGCGACGCTCCGGGCCATGGCGCCCGCGTCCAGCACCAGCACGACCGGCGCTCCCAGCCACTTGGCGATCTCCGCGGTGGAGCCCGTCTCGCTCGCGCCCTCCAAGCCGTCGAAGCAACCCATGACGCCCTCGACGACCGCCAGGTCGGCGTCGGCGGCGCGGCGCGCCACCGCCGCCACGACATGCTCACGCCCGCACATCCAGCCGTCGAGGTTATACGCCGGGCGGCCCGTGGCGAGGGCGTGGAAGGCCGGGTCGATGAAGTCGGGTCCCACCTTGAAGCCCTGTACCCTGAGTCCGCGACGGCGAAGGGCCTCCAAGATCCCGAGCGTGACCGTGGTCTTCCCCACCCCGCTCCATACCCCGGCGATGACGAGAACGGGAACCCCCTGCGATGACCTCATGGCCACGCGGCCTCGGGCCCCGCGGTCGAGACGCCTGCGGACTTGAAGGTCGCCATCTCGGTCAGGATCGTCACCGCCGCCCGCGCCAGGTCGATGCACAACGCGGCGCCGGTCCCCTCGCCGAGGCGCATCCCGAGATCGAGATACGGATCGAGGCCGAGGGCGTCGAGCGCGTGCCGGTGGCCGGGCTCGGCCGAGCGATGTGACGCGAGGAGAACGTAGCGCGCCTCCGGCTTGAGCCTCACGGCCGCCAGCGCGGCGGCGCCGGTGATGAAGCCGTCCAGCAGAACGGGAATGCGGCGCGCGGCGCCGGCCAGCACGACGCCGGCGAGGCCGGCGATCTCGAAGCCGCCGACCTTGGCGAGCACGTCGAGAGCGTCGCCTGGATCGGGGCCGTTCACCAGGAGCGCGCGCTCGATGGCCTGGACCTTCCGGTGCCGGCCGGCCTCATCCAATCCCGTCCCCCGCCCCGTGACGTCCTCGATGGGCGCGCCAGTGAAGACCGCAAGCATCGCGCTCGCTGCGGTCGTGTTCCCGATGCCCATCTCGCCCGTGCCGATGAGGTCGAGCCCACGCCGCTGCTCGGACTCCACCAGCTCGATGCCCGCCTCGATTGCCGCCCGTGCCTCGGCCCGTGTCATGGCGGGACCGCGGCTCATGTTCCGAGTGCCGGGGGCGATCTTCATCGCCTTGAGCGAGACATGCTCGACGAGCGGAGCGGCGACGCCCAGGTCGGCGACGACGACACGAGCCCCCGCATGGCGCGCCAGCACATTGACCGCGGCGCCGCCTCGGAGGAAGTTCTCGACCATCTGGGCCGTGACGACCTGGGGGTAGGCGCTCACACCCTCCTCCACGACGCCGTGATCGCCGGCCAGGGTGAAGATGACGGGATGCGAGATCACGGGCGGACACGTCCCCGTGATCTCGGCGAGGCGGCGGGCCAGCTCCTCGAGCCGGCCCAGGCTTCCCGGCGGCTTGGTGAGCTGGTCGAGACAGCGCTGGGCCTCGAGGCCTGCCGCGCCATCGGGGGCCGCGATTCGTTCAAGGAGCTTCGACAGCTCGGTCATGGGAACCCGGTACAGGCGACGCGTCCTTGATCGAAAGGGGAATGCCGGCGACCATCAGGATGACACGGTCGGCGGCGGCGGCCACGCGCTGATTGACCAGGCCCAGGAGCTCACGGAACCTGAGGCCGACCTCGGTCGGCGGATGGACGCCCGCTCCCACTTCATTGGATACCAGGATCAGGGAGATGGCGCGCTCCGACATGAACTTGGACAGCTCGTCAGCTCCGGCGAGGATGCTCTCGTCGCCGTCGCCACGCTCCAGCCGGTTGGAGACCCAGAGCGTCAGGCAATCGATGATGACCAGGTCGTGACGCGCGGCCAGCCGGCGGCAGGCCGGGACGATGTCAAGCGGCTCCTCCACCGTGGTCCAGCCGCCTGGCCGCTCGGCCTGATGCCGGGCGATGCGTGTCTTCATGCCGGCGTCGAGCGCCTGGGCCGTAGCCAGAAAGGCGGTGGGCCCGGGCGACCGCCGGGCCCGGGCGAGCGCATAGCGGCTCTTGCCGCTCCGCGCGCCTCCCAGGATGAACTCGGAACGATGCGTGGCCGTCACCCGGGTCCTCCCGCGAAGACCGGTCTTGGGAATGCGGGCCTCCGGGCAGGTCTCCTGGCTCTCGGATCGCTCTACTCCCCACACCTTCCCGGCTCGGCTCCATCCGAGCCAGTGGCTGATCGTGGGTTTCGTCCCCGATTACAGTGACGGGGTCGCGGCGGATTCGCACCGCCTTCCCTGGCGCCCGCGCTCCGCGGGCCACCCGGACACCGTGAACATGCCGACGCTAACAGAGCGGGATTGCCGCGTCAAGCCAACTCGGGGAATGTGACGGCGCGTTCCCGTCCCGGGGCCTCCATCCCGGTCCGCGCGATCACGCCCCCGGCCGCCGGCGCTTGAGCCGCATGCTGTAGCGAATGCGATCACCGCGATAGAACATCTGCTCGAAATCCACCGGCTGCCCCCCGGTGCTGTAGGTCGTCCGCTCGATGGCCAGGACGGGCGCGCCGCGCTCGATCTCCAGGGCTAGGGCTACCACCCGCGAGGCGCGCGCGGCCTCGATCCGGTAGAGCGCTTCGCCCAGCGCGATGCCGTACTTCTCCTCGAAGAGCGAGAAGATCGGCGAGACTTCGAGGTTCTCCTCGGCGACCCTCCGCCCGAGCGGGAGCGGCAGGAACGAGTACTCGAACGACACCGGCACGGCCTCGGCCAGGCGGATGCGCGTGATCTTGGTGACCAGCTCGCCCCGCGGAACGGTGAGGCTCTCGGCCACCCGGTCCGCAGCCCTCACGTTCTGCACGCCGAGCACTTTTGCGGAGGCGTCGAGCCCGAGCGCCTGCATGTCCTCGACGAACCCGGTGAGCGCCGACAGCTCCGGCTCGATCTTGCCCCGCCCCACGAACGTGCCCTTCCCGCGATGCACCGAGATGAGCCCCTCCTTCCGGAGCCGCGCGATGGTCTGGCGTACCGTGGTGCGACTCACCCCGAACCGCTTCATCAGCTCGAACTCGGTCGCGACCCGCTGGTCGGCCTTGAGTCGGCCGGAGACGATCTCCTCTCTGAGGATCTCCAAGAGCTGCAGGTACAGCGGCACGGCGCTGAGCCGCTCGATGCCGGCAGACCCGCCCGCCGACCGAACCACCGGCCACGCGGATGCATCGCTCGGGCCCGTGCCTGGGAAGTCTGCGCTCATCAGCGTACTCCCGCCGGCGTCAGGTGATGGGTGATCAGTGACGCCAGCCGGCGCATGACGAGGTAGCCGGCGCCCGGGTCGCGCTCGAAGAGCTTCGGACACTCGTCGGCACGGCAGAGGCGCTTTCTCGCCACAAGCCCCCCGGCGTCAGCTGAACTTGTCGTACCGGATATTGTCGGACTTGAGCTTGCCATCGAGCAGCAGCATGCGAAGCGTCGCGTCAACCATCGGAGGCGGGCCCGCCGCGTAGGCGCGCACGTTCTCGAACCGGGCCTTCATCCGCTCGGCCGCAACCGCGTGGACGAAGCCCTTGCCGAAGCCGAGCCACGGATAGCGCGCGCCGAGCGCCGGATCCACGTCCTCGTCGGAGAAGGCAACGGTCACCCGCAGGGCCTCGGGCGCCCGCGCTTGGAAGGCCGCCAGCTCGTCGAGGAAAAAGACGTCCCGTCGCGTCCGGACGCCGAAGAACACGTCGCCCGTGTGGCGCTCGAAGTAGCGGTCCTGGGTCGCGCGGGAGAGGATGGACATCATGCCGGCGATACCGCTGCCGCCGGCGATGCAGAGGAGGCTCTTGCCGATGTCGGGATGGAACGTGGCCGCGCCCAGCGGGCCGAACAGCCCCACCCGCGCCCCCGCGACCCCTCCGCCGAAGAGCCATTCGCTCATCCGGCCGTCGGGCTTCTTCTTGACGACGAACACCAGGCGTAGGGCCCTGCGCTCGAAGTTGACCATCGAGTAGGCCCGCGCCCCGGCGATCCCGGGGGCGCTCATGAGCATGAACTGCCCGGCCTCGAAGTCGAGCGGGCGGGCCAGTTCCAGGTCCAGCCAGGCCACGTCGTGAGTCAGCATGGCGCTCCGCCGGATGGAGGCGTCCACACCGGCGGGCACGCAAGCGTCCGTCCCCATGGGCACCACGACGGTGGCGACCTCGAGGGCGCAGTCGGCCCGGGGTACGCATTGGCACATCAGGAACTCACCGCGCTCACGCCGGAGGTAGGTCTGCCCGGGCGCCTCCGGCCAGTCGTTGTCGACATCGCCCCGAATCAGCTTCGCCTTGCAGGTCCCGCACGTGCCCGTCCCGCACTCGTAGGGCAGCGCGATCCCGCTGCGCAGCCCCGCGTGGAGGATCTTCTCGCCTGGCTCGCAGTCGAAGGCGTAAGCCTGGTTCCTGGCGCTGAGGAGGATCTTCACGGGGCGCTCGCTCGACACGGAGTCGGATTGTTTGAGGCCCCCTCCGACTAAAGCGGCCAGTGCTTCCCGATCCCCAGGCTCCGCGTCTCCAGGCGCAGGATGCGGCGCTTGAGCCGCGGGCCCGGCCCCGACAAGTCCACGAGGTCGTGATACCGGCCGAGGGCGTAGAGTGTGGTCTCACCGCCGTCGAGAGCGGTCGAGAAGATGGCGACGGAGGTCACGGCCCGGGCCTCGGGGTGGGCATGGTCGTGCTCGACCGTGTACACGGTCGCGTGCCGGGTGAGCGGCGTCTGGTCGCTGTTGTGCTTCGGCAACAGCCGGATCAGGTTGGCCAGCCCCTCCAGGTCGTGGTCGAGCCAGACCTGCTCCCTCCGGATCTCCGGGCTCCAGGTCGAGACCGTGTACTGGAACTCGGGCGCGCACAGGTCGAGCCACCCCTTGAAGTCGTTCTGGTCCAGCAGCAGGCATCCCTTGTAGACGAGCTGCCGGACCTGCTGCTCGATCGCCAGGCTCTGCTCGGTCGCGGCGGACATGCTCATGGCTCGAGTTCCCCGTAGGGGTCGCTGGCCAGCCGGCCCATCCGGCGGCTCCATTCGGCGTAGTAGTGCCGCATGCCGATCTCGTCGTGGATCTTGTTCTCCTCCTCCCGCGCGTGGAGGATGAAGGTCTGACCCCGGCCGAGAGACCGGCCCTGACCCATGACGCCCATCAGGTCTTCGTGCAGGTTGCGGCCGAAGGGGCCCCAGATCGTGTTGTAGTCCCGGATGCGCTGCGCGCGGTCGGGCGGCCCGTCGCCCTTGAGCCCGAGCCCGCGGTACTCGATCACCGTTTTCGTCGGGCCGAGCGGCAGGACGGTATCGATGCGGAGTGCCGACCCGCGGAGGTTGTAGGTGAAGCCGGGGAAGAGATCCACCATCTTCCAGCCGTTCTTCTCGAGCCCCGGGAAGGAGAGTTCGCGCCCCTTGAAGCCCTCGTAGGCCTCGTACTTGACGACCTGGTCGCCGACCTGGGCGTGGCCGTTGGGGAACGGGACGTACTCGCGCTCCCAGTAGCTCGGCTGCAGCATGCTGGTCTGGCGATTATGGTAGTGCATGTAGTCGTGGTAGAACTCGCTGTTCGTGTCGTGCCAGAACTTGAAGTTGGTGTTCACGACCGCGCGGTAGTAGTGGAAGATCTCCAGCGGCTCGGCCTCGATGCACTTGAGCATGCCGTCCAGCGCCTGGCCGATGAACTCGGCCAGGGGCCCGGCGCTGTCGTCCAGGTTCACGTAAACGAACCCGCCGAAGCCGACCTCCGTCCTGACCTCGTGCAGCCCGTAGTCAGCCTTCGACAGGCGATTGCCGTAGCCTTGCTTTTCCCGCGTGATCTCGATGCAGTCTCCCTTGGTGCTGAAGGCCCACGCATGGAAGATGCACGCGATGTGCCGGGCGTTGCCCGCGGGCGCGTAGACCAGGGTATTGCCGCGGTGCGGGCAGACATTGTAGAAGGTCCGGATCTTGCCGTCCGCGCCGCGCACCACGAGCAGGTTCTTCCCGGCCGGGTGCTGGTAGGTCCGGTAATCGTTGGGCTCCGCGACTTCGCTCTCGTGACAGGCGAGGTACCAGACCTTGGCGAAGATCCTCTCCTGCTCTGCCGTGAAGATCTCGGGGTCCGTGTAGATGGCCGGATGGACGTAGTGAGTCGCGGGTAAGGCCGGTCGGCGTTCCCATTCGACCGTTGCACGCGCCATAGGCCACCTCCTGATATCTGCGCGTTACCACGCTGGACGAGGCACCACGTGTCTCAGGATGTCTCAGTATGTCTCGTTGCCAAATTCGCGTCAATAGTATCCCCGTCCGGCGAGCAGGGTCGGGAGACGACCGCGCGGTTCCTCGGCGGCCGCTGCCGAGGCCGCCATCCATCGCGCCGAGAACAGGAGCGCGTGCGCGACCCGGCTCATGGCCGCTCGGCGAAGAGCCCGTGCAAGATGAAGAGCGCGACGCTGAGACCGGTGCACCCGTAGCTCGCGTAGTAGAGACGGTCCACCGCCCGGTCGCCGAGGCGCCCCGAGAGCTTGCCGAGGGTGGCCGCCGCCGCGGTGAGCGCGCCCAGCACGGCCATGACGATGACGAGCGCGCGGAACTCGTACACGCTACCCGCCGCCGCCCACCCGTTTCCCGAAGGCCTCCACCAGGTCGTAGGCGGCCTTGCTGCCCTTGGCGAAGGCCTTGACCGCCTCCTGGTAGAGCGCCTCCAGCGCGTGCTGCTTCAGCAGGGCGTAGCGGTGGGAGGTGAGCACGCGGAAGTCGCGCGGCCGGGGCAGGTCCACGTCGAGCACCTCCTTCACCGCGGTCGGTTTGGCGGAGAGGACGAGCAGCCGGTCGGCGAGGAAGATGGCCTCCTCCAGCTCGGAGGTGACGAACAGGATGGTGTGGCGCGTCTCCTCGAAGAGGCGCAGGAGGTACTCCTGCATCAGCTCGCGCGTCATGGCGTCGAGCCCGCGGAACGGCTCGTCCATCAGCATGATCTTGGGCTGGTTGATGAGCGCGCGCGCCAGCTCGCAGCGGCGCTGCATGCCGCCGGAGAGCTGCGAGGGGTATTTGTCCTCGAAGCCCTTGAGCCCCACCTTCTCCAGGAGCCGGTGGGCCTCCCGCCGGGCCTCGCGGGGGTTCATGCCACGCACCTCGGGGCCGAACATCACGTTCTCGAACGAGGTCATCCACGGGAACAGCGCCGATTCCTGGAAGACCACCAGGCGATCGCGGCCCGGCCCCTGGACCGGCTGCCCGTCGATCAGGATCTCGCCGGACCCCGGCTCCTCGTAGCCGGCGATGAGGTTGATGAGGGTGGTCTTGCCGCAGCCCGAGGGCCCGATCAGCACGTTGAGCTGGCCCGCCTCGACAACGAAGGAGCAGCCCTTGACGACGACCTGGCGTGCCCATTCCTCGCCGAACATCTTCGTCACGTTCCGGCATTCGACCCGGCCTTCCATGGCGCCCGATGCCATCATCCGGCTTCCCCCCGGCGGCTAGAACAGGCGTCGCCACGGCGTCAGGTTGTTGCCCAGCCGCCAGATGATCGCGCTGCAGATGGCGCCGCCGACGCCCATGCTCGCCATGCCGACGACCACCTGCGGAATGTCGCCGGCGGTGTAGGACTCCCAGGTCAGGAAGCCGATGCCGGAGCGCCCCGCGATCATCTCCGCCGCGACCAGCACCATCCAGGTGATACCCATGCCGACGGTGGCGCCGGTGATGATGGAGGGCAACGTGCCGGGGAAGACGACCTTCCAGAAGACGTCGCCGCGCCTGGCGCCGAGGGAGAGTGCCGCCCGCTGCATGGACCGCTCCACGTTGTAGACGCCGTTGATGGTGTTGATGACGATGGTGAAGTACGCCCCGAGGAAGATCACGAAGATGATGGACAGCTCGGCGGTCGGCATCAGGTAGATCGCCGCCGGGAGGAAGGCCAGCGGGGGAATGGGCCGGAAGATCTCGAAGATCGGAAAGGACACGGCCTTCCAGGTTCGGCTGATCCCCCAGGCCAGCCCCTGCGGCACGCCGATGACCAGCGCCAGCAGGAAGCCGGAGAAGATGCGGAAGAGGCTGATGACCCAGCCCGCCCAGTACTTGTCGCGCCAGAAGAGGCCCCGCTCGTCGAAGAAGCGCATCACCACCTCCGACAGCGGGGGGATGCGCTTGATGATGGGGATCCCGAGCGGCTGGGCAATCTGCCAGATGATCAGGATGGCGAGCACCCCCAGCACGCCGCGGAGCGCGTGCACGTTCAGCACCGCCCTTCTCACCCGCTGCGCGAGCGGCGCGCGCCGCTCGATCCTCTTCCTCCGGCTCGCCGCGTCCTCGTCGACGAGGCGCTTGGCGCGCCGGACGAACAGCAGCGCGGCCGCCGGCACGAGCCAGACGGCCCCCCAGAACCTGTAGGCGCGCATGGCTTGCAGCGCGATGTGCAGCTCGCCGTGCACTCCGGGCGGCGGATTCAGCGGGAACGTCGTGTCGAAGAACCGGAAGAACCCCAGTCCGACGCACAGGACGGTCCAGAGAATGAACGCCCACCCGGCCGCCCCCGTCGCTCTCATCGCTCCGTCTCCCTAGGCCAGCTCGCGCTCGCCCGCCTCGAAGGCCTTCAGCGCCTCAGCGTGCACACCCTCGATGGTCTCCTGCTTCAGTTGAAGGAACCGCGACGAGCTGAGCATGCGGTACGTCCGCGGGCGCGCCAAGTCCACCGCGATGAGCTTCTTCACCCGGCCGGGCCTGGTGGTCATGACGACCACGAGGTCGGCCAGGAAGATCGCCTCTTCGAGGTCGTGGGTGATGAAGAAGATGCTCTTGTGGGAGAGGTCGTACAACTCCAGCAGGTATTCGTGCATGACCGACTTGGTCAACGCGTCGAGCGCGCGGAAGGGCTCGTCGAGCAGCAGGATCTTCGGATCGTTGATCAGCGCCCGGACGATCTCCACCCGGCGCCGCATGCCCGAAGAGATCTCACCCGGGTACTGCGACTCGATCCCCGCCAGCCCGACCTTCTCCATGAGGGCCCGCGCCTGCGCTTGGGCCGCCTTCCGCGACATCGTCCGCTGGATCACCGGGCCGTAGGTGACGTTGTCCAGCACGGTCTTCCAGGGAAACAGCGCGCCGTGCTGGAACACAACGATCCGGTCCGAACCAGGCTTGAGCGCCAGGCCCGGCGCGGCGATGAGCGCGCCGTCGAGGTAGATCTCGCCGGCGGTCAGGTTGTCGAAACCCGCGATGGTGTTGAGGAGCGTCGTCTTGCCGCACCCCGAGGGCCCGACGACGACGCAGATCCCGCCGGGCGGCACCTCGAAGGAGCAGTCCTGCACCGCGACCACGCGCGCCCCATCGGGATCGTAGATCTTCCCGGCGTTCTTGATGGAGAGGCCGCCCGTCCGGCCCGGCACGAAGCCCTCGGCCTTGGCCATGAGGCCAGCGAAGCGCTGCATCAGCGCATAGCCGGTGGACGGGTCATCAGACAGCCTCCACGGCCATCAGATGGCTTCCCCGGTCTTGGTCTTCCACGCCAGCACCCGCCGCTGGAGCGCGCGTAGACCGACGGCCATGAGCATGCCGATGACGCCGATGGTGAACATGGCGATCAGGAGCTGCGGCGTGGCAACGTTCATGTAGGCGTCCATGGTGCGGTAGCCGAGGCCCCACGTGCCGGCGATGATCTCGCCGCCGACCAGCGAGAACCAGGCCACGCCGAGGCCGATCAGCATGCCGGTGAAGATGAAGGGCATGGCGCCGGGGAGGATCACGTGGCGGAAGATCTGCCACTCGCTGGATCCCAGGCAGCGGGCCGCGCGGAAGTAGACCGGATCGATCGAATCCACCCCCAGGAGCGTGTTGAGCGTGACGGCGAAGAACGAGGCGATGGTGCAGAGGAAGATGATCGGCGCCTCCTGGCTGGGGAACATGACGATGGCCAGCGGCACCCAGGAGATCGGCGGGATCGGGCGCATCAGCTCGAAGGGCGCGAACACGAAGTCGCGGATGGAGCGCTTCCAGCCCATGACCAGACCGAGCGGAATGCCCAGGAGCGACCACACGAAGGCCTGGCTGATCCGCCAGACGCTCATCCCGATGTCGGTGTACCAGGCCTTGCCCCAGATCCCGTAGCCCCACTTGGACTCCAGGGCCGGGTTATAGGTCGAGGCCCCGCGCGGCGGCAGGGTGAACTCGCGGAACACGTAGAGCGGGCTCTCGAGCTTCTCCATCCGCGGCAGCTCGAAGCGGTAGGCCAGGTCCCAGCCGACGAAGAAGACCACGACGCCGAGCAGGCCGAGCCAGAAGTGACGCTCCGTGACCGTCTTCTTCGCGCGGAGCCACAGGAGGTGACGGCGGGTGTAGCCGACCGCGGGTTGCTCGCGCGTCTCGGCAGCCGGCGCCGGAACCGTCTTGGTCAGGATCTTCGCCATGGGGACCTCGTCGGCTGGAGAAGGCGGCGCGCGGGGGAGCGTCCCCCGCGCGCCGCGCGGACACCGCGTCTACTTCTTCACCACCGGCGGGACGCCTTGCAGCGCCTTCGCATCGTAGTAGGGCGACTTGTCGATGGGCCGCGCCGCGATGAAGCCGCCCTCCAGCGGCAGCTTCACCCCGAGCTCCTTGGCCGCCTGGAGCAGCGGCTCCTGGGCGATGGCATCGTCGGGGAGCGGTTGCGAGATGATCTTGATCGCCCAGAGGAAGTCGCTCACGTCCTTGAGCAGGCGCCTGACGTCGTCGGTATACATGACCGGGTGGAAGTCGCGGATCGCCTGGCCGCCGATCTCCTCGGGGTACTTGCCATACATGGAATGCCACAGGACCAGCTTCGAGTATCCCTCCGTCTCTCTGGCCATGAACTCGATCAGCTCCTTCTCGTGCTTCGGGTCGATGAGCCACATCTGCGACTCGATCTCCGCCTTGGCCATGGCGATGTGGGCCCGCGGATTGGCCCTGATGAACTTGTTGCTGCCGAAGCTCGAGGACAGGTCATCCATCCCGAAGGCGCCGCCGGTGGCTGCCGGACGCCCGGTGTGATCCTGGAGCCAGATGGCCGAGGCGTGTGGCTCCCAGATCCCGGTCGCATCGATGAGCCCGGCCCGGAACTGGGTGCGCGTGACCTCGAAGCTCTGGTGCACGTGCGAGGCCGGCTGGACGCCGAAGCGCTGGTAGACCTGGCGGAACCAGCGGTCGTTGCAGGAGGCCTTGGCCCCGCCCGCGCGCTTGCCCTGGAGCCACTTGACGTAGTCCTCGGGCGACTTCTGGTACGGCGCGTCCGCGCGGATGATCATCGTGTTGCAGTGGCAGCAGTTGGAGTACCCGTTGACCCATACGCCCCGGATGTCGGCCTTGTTCCGGTCCTGGGTCATCCCCAGGACGCTCGGAGCGTCGCCGCCGTAGCCATACTCGGCCTTGTCCGCCACGATGGCGTTCACGGCGAGAGCGCCCTGGAGCGCGATCTCGAAGGTGACCGTGGAGCCCGGCGGGAGGTACTTCTTCCAGAACTGCTTGACCTTCATCACCGACGAGCTCCAGGACTGGGTGTAGTACGGCTGGTGGTAGACACGGATGTGGACGGGGTCGCCCTTCTCCTGCTGCGCCGGGAGGGGCTTGTACTCGGCCTCGGCCCAGGCGAGCCTGGCCGTCCACAGGATCAGGACCGCCGCCACCGCCATGCTCAGAGCACCGAACCGCTTCATGTAGAGCATCGTTGGCCTCCGTTCAGAGTTCGATCGCCACGCTCGGGTCGTGCTGCCGGTGCGGCCCGCCCTCCTTTCTCGCTAGGAGCCCACAGGAACCCGGACCTGCTTGCGGACCGTCTCACCGACCTCCTTCCTGGAATCGACGACGAAGAGGATGAAATGCTCGCCTTTGCCGAGCCCCTCCTTGATCTGCATGACGATCTCTCGCCCCGGCAGCTTGCCCGGTGCCAGCTCGGCCGCGCTGGCCTGGATCTCCTGGGTGGCGTAGACCTTGTCGCATTTGGCATAGTCCTTGTCGCACCCGAGCACTTGGACCGTGAAGGCCTTCTTCGGGGCCTCGCTGCCGAAGTTGCCCACCCAGAGCTTCACGGTCCACGGCTGATGCTCCTTGACCATGCTGGGCTCGATCCGCCACGTGGTGAGGGTGAGCTTGGTGTCCGCGACGGCTTCCCCGGCCAAACCAGCGAGCCCCAGGGCGATGAGCATCCCCACGGAGATGGTGACGAGCCGGTGCCTCCCGCCATGTGCCCGCATAGTGCGTCTTCTAGCCGCTGTTCCGCTCGATCCTTTCCAAATCCCGCTTGAGCTGTTCGGGCAGAGGGTAGCGCTTCGCGTCGGTCGGGTCCTCCGGGATCACCCGGATCAACCGGGCATCTACCGTATACACTGGAGGCCGGTTCCCCACCATCACGAAATGGACGCCGCCCTGTTCGCGCCCCACGGCGAGGGTGGGTAGCTCCCGCCCGCCGCGGAGCCCCACGGTCACGGCGAGGCGGGGCGGATCCAGGCCGTAGCGCCGCAGATCCCCCGGCAGGGCGCGCTCGACGGTCGCATAGCGGAGGTTGGGAAGCACCTCGAGGATGTTCTCGACCATGCTCCGCACCACCTCCCCCTCCACCGGCCTCGTCAGCCGCCAGCGGTCTCCCGAGCGGTCGAGGACCAGCGTGTCCCGGGGATAGCGGATCGTGATCCGCTCGACCTCGCGCTGGTCGTAGACCAGGAGCTGGTGGTTCCTGAGCAGATCGGGCTTGATGGCGAGGTCGGCCAGGAGCTGCGTGTCGGTGACGTGCACGGCGGGGACACCCTCCAGCTGCGCGTAGAGCATGCGCGGGTCGTTGGCCGCCTGGGACACGGCCAGGATGCGGGTCACTCCCCGGTCATCCACGACCGTCAGCCGGGCGTGGGGACGATCCAGGCCATAGGCGCTCGGTGGACCCGGCGTCCTGATCACGTCGTGAGCGCGGCTCGAGCCGATCTTCCACAGGAGATCGCGGATCATGCCGTCGTCCGCCGGCGCACGGAAGGGGCGCTCCACCCGCCACTGCCGCTCTCCCACCCGGAGAACGACCACGCGGGCACCGTGGCGCGCAATCTCCACGCGCCGGACATGCTCCACGTCGAGCGGCAGGATACTCTTGTCGCGCAGCTCCTCCACGTAGGGCGACTTGCCCAGCTCCGTCGCGAGCCGCGTCGGGGCGAGGAAGACGAGCGGGGCGCCTTCGACGACCGCGTAGACGCCCGTGTGGACCGGGTTGGGCCCGCCCAGGAGAAGCGTCAGCGTCTCGCCGCTCCTGAGCCCGAGGGCGAGCCTCGCCGCGGGAGTGTCGAGCCCCACGGCCTTCAAGTCCGACACACCGTCGAGCAGGCGGACCTTCTCCAGCCGACGGACAAAGGACAGGAGACCCTCGACCACGGTCTCGTCGGCCGCCTCGTCCACCGGCGCCACGATACGCCAGCGGTCGCCAAGGCCGCGGACCACGACCCGCTCGGCCGGCTTCTCGATGGTGATCTCGCGCACCTGGGCGGGATCGAAGCTCAGCACCCGGCGTAGGGCCAGAAGGGCCTGCTGGCGCGCCTCGCGCCCGCGCACCTCGAACACGTAGTACGCGCCGCCGAGGAGCGCCGCCAGCACCGCGAGGATGAGGAGACTGCGGACCCGCACGGCGGCCGTCACCAGTAGAAGCGAACGTGGTACGCGGCGACGAGGGCGGCCAGCGCCAGCACGACGAACGGCAGCAGGGGGACGAGCTTGATGAGTGCCCGCTTCATATCCGAAACGGTAGCCGCACGAAATAGTTGATCAAGTAGAGCAGCCCGCCGAGGCCGGTGATCACCCCGGCCACGAGCTTGAGATACGCCTCGGGCACGAAACGCTGCGTCTTCGCGGCGAGCCACGCCCCGAAGACGGCGGGCGCCGCGGCGAGGAACCCGAACGCCCACTCGGGGGGCTCGTAGTGCCCGGTGAGGGCGGGCACCACGACCAGGTAGGAGAACAGGCCCACGATAGACTGGACCATCACGAAGGGGATCGTGGCGGCGACGATCACGTAGATGGGCAGCTTGAACAGCGTCACCAGCAGCGGTGTCATCAGGAACCCGCCGCCCACGCCGAAGGTCGAGGCGACGACCCCGACTCCCAGCCCGAGCGCGAAGAGCATGGGCACGCTCAAGTTCCACTGCTGATCCAGGAATCCGATGCGGACGTGACGCCAGGAGCGCTCGAGCGTCTGGATGCGGGCGCCCTCGGGGATCCCTGAGGGGAGCCGCCCCGCCTCGGCCGCTTCACGCGCCCGGGCGCGGAAGCGCTCGAGGAACAGGCGCTGGGCGTCGCGCTTCCTGAGATACCACGGCGTGATCTCCCAGACGAGGTGCGCGCCCAGCCAGAACAGCGCGAGCCCGACGAGGGCCTTGAAAGGCACCGGGTCGCTCAGATACTTGACGCGGATGAACGGCCCCGCCTCGGAGCCGATGAGCGCGCCCAGGCATGGCCAGAGGGCGAAGTCCACGTTCCACTGCCCGGCGCGGCGGAAGCCCAAGAGCGCGCCCAAGGGATTGATGACGGTGATGACCAGATTGGTGGGGCTGACATGGATATTGTCGAAGCGCAGGATCGACATGGCGTAGGGCAGCGAGAAGATCCCGGTCGCTTCGCCGACCAGAGCCATGGTGTAGCCGGTCCAGAATCCCAGCCATAGCAGGTGCCAGAGCGGCACGGTGACGCCGGCCAGCGGGAATGGGCGATCGCCTCCCACCAGGAAGCCGTGCTGCAGGTAGCTGGCCGCCACCCCCATGATCAGCACGGCCCCGATGATCGGCACCTGATCGCGCAGAAGCTCCGTCCACAACGACTGCCGCCGCTTCGCCGCCGCGGCTACCGTCGTCAACTCGGAAGAGCCCGGCTCCCGCGGGTGGCCGTTCGCGCGCCCGCCCCGGTGACAGAGAGGAAACCAATCCAGAGGGGCAGAGACATTTTGGGATATCTTGTCCGCAACGGCACGCTTGTCAAGGGCAAAAACCCGGGGATGCGGGGCACTGTGCTGCGTCATAGCCGGCCGGGAAACGGCTCACCGGATAAGGCGCGGGCGGGCCGTTCGGCAATCTCCGCCTTGCTTCTTCCCGTGATCGGGAATGGCTTCCGCTCGCAAAGCCCACTTCCTCTTGACTTGGGCCGCAGGACTGGTGTAAATCGCAGACACCGTCCAGGACCCCGGGTCCGATAGCCGGCTCCGATCCAGATCGATGCAAGCAGGAAGACCCGCCTTCAAGGAGGAGCACGCCATGGCTACGGCAACGCCCCCCGAGTCGACCTCTCCGGAGCCGAGCCGGCGGCGGTTCTTGAAGCGCGTGACGACCCTTGGGGCCGTGGTGGTCGCCGGGGCCGCGCGACCCGAGGTTGCGGGGGCGCAGTCGGGAGCGGCGCCTGAAAGACCCGCGCCCGACGATCCCACCAAGGAGCTGGGAGCCCCAATCAGACCCTATGGAGAGCGGGCGCGCTTCGAAAAGGCGGTGCGCCAGCAGTTCCCAACCAAGACGAACGAGTCCTCGTGGACCTTCACGCCTCTCCAAGATTCCCGCGGGATCATCACGCCCTCGTCGCTCCACTTCGAGCGGCATCACGCCGGGGTGCCCGACATTGATCCCGCGAAGCACCGCCTCATGATCCACGGGATGGTGGATCGCCCGATGATCCTCACCATGGACGACATCCGCCGGCTCCCGTCGGTGTCGCGCATCTACTTCGTCGAGTGCTCGGGGAACAGCCTCACGGAATGGGCCAAGCCCGCGGCCAAGGGCGTCCAGGGCACCCACGGGCTCACCAGCTGCAGCGAGTGGACCGGCGTCCTGCTCTCGCTCTTGCTGAAGGAGGCGGGCGTTCAGAAGGGCGCGACGTGGCTCGTCGCGGAGGGCGCCGACGCGGCGGTGATGACGCGCAGCATTCCCATGAAGAAGGCCATGGACGATATCCTCGTGGCCTATGGCCAGAACGGCGAAGCGATCCGCCCGGAACAGGGCTATCCGCTCCGGATCGTCATCCCGGGCTGGGAGGGCAATACACAGGTCAAGTGGCTGCGTCGGATCAAGGTCGTGGACAAGCCCTACATGACGCGCGAAGAGACCTCGAAGTATACGGACCTCATGCCGGACGGGACGGCGCGGCAGTTCACCTTCGAGATGGAGGCGAAGTCGGTCATCACCAACCCATCGGGCGGGCAAAAGCTCCCGGGCCCCGGCTTCTTCGAGGTCACCGGCCTCGCCTGGTCGGGACGGGGCAAGATCCGGTC
>WNGF01004482.1_pt1 | contig 37303 bp, 33 predicted proteins | sample 5400641 | NCBI WGS metagenome assembly WNGF01 (sample SAMN13153371, study PRJNA577476) | soil metagenome | isolation source: 80 cm soil or saprolite under grassland replicate 2 | place: USA:California | collected 2016-06-15 | reverse complement strand
GCGGCGACGGATGCGATGAAGAAGTGCGCCAGCCTGCTGGGTGTAGGGCTGTATCTGAGCCGAAAGGAGCAACGCACCAATGCACGACCGAACCACAACTGAAGAGTGGTAAAATCGGCGTACCGGCGGCACAGACGCACTCCGTATACTGCGCGCCGTGCCTGGCCAGATGTACGACCCGGCTGTTCAGCGCGCACTGCTGGAGAAGCTGGCGCACTGGCGCCAGCTGCCGGAAGGCGATCTGATTGCCATGCTCAGTCCGGTGGAGCGGCTGCGCTACCGGCCCGAGGCGCTCGACGACCTCGAATGGGACGGGCTAGTCGTGGCGCGCGCGGCTGGTGACGAGCGCGTGGTCAGCATCACCGAGGCGGGCGAGGCCTGGCTGCACAAGGCATGACCCCGCCCACGCCTCCAACGCCTGAACCGCGCAACGATCAGGCTGAGGCGGACGCCGCGCTGGCGGCGTTCGTCGAGGGCCTGGCGGCGGCTGACGCCGCCCAGGCGCTGGCTGTCGTGGTCAGTCGCGCCGCGACGCGCCTGCACAATGTGGCGCGCGGCGAAGCGACTGCGCACAAGGGCGAGCCGGCCTGGCCAGCGTGGGCGGCGCTGCAGAACGCGGCGCGCGCGCTGGTGCTCCAAGGCAGCACCTGCCGCGACCTTGCCTCACGGCTGGCGAGCCGGCCACCGGACGCGGCAGACTAGGTACCGCGGAGCGCGAACCGCCCGGCTGGCGCGCTTCTTGCACGGCGCGCGGCACCCGCCTCTTCGGAGCGGCGGGACCGTGACAGACGTGACACACAACGGCAACGTGGTTCGGACGGAATGAGCATCGTGGCCTGGATCGTTCTCGGTCTGGTCGGCGGCGTCGTCGTCGGCTGGCTCAGCGGCGCCCGCAAGCGCGATCTGCTGGCCAGCGTGGTCGTCGGCGTGCTGGGCGCGATCATCGGCGGCTTCATGGCCAGTGTGCTGCTCGGCCTGGACATCACCAGCATCGACGGTACGACGGTGCTGGTCGCCGCGCTCGGCGCACTGGTGCTGATCCTGCTCCAGCGCGTCATTCCGGCCACGCAGGTGTTTGACTAGTTGCCGCCGGGCCGCGCGCTCACTGGGCAGCGTCGTCGTCGCGCGGACGGTGCCGCAGCAGCTCCCGCAAGCGACGCTGAAACACCTGGAGTGTGGCGCGCCGGTCCTGGGGGGTGCGTCGCATACTCACTTCGAAGACTGCAATCGCTCGGCGCAGCACGCGCTCGGCCGCCGCGAACTCGTGGCGACGTTCGTACATGGCCACCAGCCGGCCGTACGGCAGATCGCCCGGGAAGCCTTCTTCGACGTTGCGCTCATACAGCGCGATGGCCTCGTCGAGCCGACCTTCGCGTTCCGCCTCGAACGCCTCCAGGTTGCGCGCGGTTTGTGCTTCCAGCAGCCAGCGCTCCTCGAGGGTCTCGGGTGGCTGATCTTCAGGCGGGCGACGACGCGGCATACCGAGGCGGGTCTGTGCGCATCAGCCAGGATGGTGGTCGCACGTGCGGTGCGGTCGGGGAGAGAGGATTTGAACCTCCGGCCCCCACGTCCCAAACGTGGTGCTCTGCCTGGCTGAGCTACTCCCCGCGGCTGAACGGCGTGCCTGAGTGTAGCAATTCACCTCTGAATTCGACAGAGCGAGGCAATCTGCTAGCGTGAGGTGGTCTAAGCCAGGTTACCGAACGCGCACAGCAGCATGTCGATGACGCAAGCAACCGTTGCCCAATCGCCCATGCTGCGGCGCGCGCTCGAGATTCTGCCCACTGGCACGGTCTGGCTGATCATCACCGCGCCAGTATGGGCGGCCCTCGTCGCACCCCAGGCGCTCGGCTTCGGCATGGTCGTCTTCAGCGTGTACTGGCTGTGGAAGTCGACGACCTTCGCCGCTGGTGTGGCCATCGGCTTCTGGCGCTTGCAGCGCGCCCAGAACCGCGACTGGCTGAGCCAGGCCGAGCAGGTCGAGGGCTTCTCGACGCTCCACCACCTGGTCATCGTGCCCACCTGCGGCGAAGGCGAGGAGATCCTCGCCGACACACTGCGCTACCTGACGCAGCAAGATATGCCGCTCGAACGCGTCTCAGTCGTATTGGCGTGCGAAGAGCGCGATCCGCTTGCCCCCTACCGAGCGCAGCTGCTCGATGCGCGCTTTGGATCGCTCTTCGACAACTTCGTGATCACGTTCCATCCCGATCTGCCGGGCGAAGTCAAAGGTAAGTCGTCGAACCTGACGTGGGCCGCGCAGCGCGTCGAGGCGGAGCTGTTCGCGACCGGCAAGCTCGACCCGAACAACGTCGTCGTCACCATCTGCGACGCCGATTCGCGGCTGCATCGGGGCTATCTCGCCGCGCTCAGTCACGACGTGCTGACCCATCCCGAGGGGCGCCTGCACATCTTCCAGCCAGCGATCTTGTTCTACGCCAACCACTGGCGACTGATCGCGCCGCTGCGCGCGCTGAACAGCATCTATTCACTCTGGGAGCTGGCGCGCATGGTGCCCAACCATCGGCTGGTTACTCAATCGACGTACTCGCTCACGTGGTGTGCCGCGCGCGAGGTCGGTTTCTGGGATGTCGACGTCATCCCCGAAGACTCGCACATGTGCTTCAAGGTGCTGTTCCACTTCGGGCGACGCGTCAAGGTGCGACCGATCTGGCTACCCGTCTACGCCGATGCCGCCGAGGGTCCGACCCTCCAGCGCACCTGCATCAACCAGTACCACCAGATCCGCCGCTGGGCGTGGGGCGTCTCGGATATCCCGTATGTCGCGCTGGGCGCGCTCCGTGCACACGACATGCCGTGGCACATGCGTGCGATGCGCGTTGTCTGGTACGTCGAGGAGCACATCATGTGGCCGGCGCACTGGTTCCTGCTCACGTTGGGTGGGCTGGTGCCAGCGTTGCTCAATCCGGCCTACGCGCACAGTGCGCTCGGCGTGTGGCAGGCGGGTCTGGTCTCGGCGATCATGGGCCTCTGCCTGCCCTGCCTGGTGCTGGTCATCGTGGTCGACTGGCGCTTGCGACCGGAGCACCCCGATGGTGAAGACATCGTCGACGTGTTGATCGGCTGGGCGTCGTTCGCGCTGCTGCCGATTGTCGGCCTGGTGCTGTGCGCGATTCCTGCGCTGGACGCGCATACGCGTCTGTTGTTCGGCCGTCGACTCGAGTACCGAGTTACCGAAAAGGTGCCCGTCCAGGCGCGCTTCCGCGGCCAGCGCACGGCTCCCGCGCGTGTCGTTGTCGCGGTTGAGCCGATGCCCGTCGATCCGCGGCCGCTACGCCGCGCTCGCTACGACCAGCTGCCCGAGTATGCGCCGACCTTGTCCTCCAGCAGTCGGATCAGCAGCGCGTTCTTGTGCCGATAATCTGTGCCCTCCCAGCGCGCGGAGTGCACGCCCGGTGCGCCGCCCAGCGCGGCGACCATCAGTCCCGCGTCTTCCGCGAGGGTGAGCAGTCCACTCGCTCGACCGTATGCCTCGGCTTTCAGGAGCGCGTTGGCGCGGAAGGTGTCGCCGGTTTCGTCGACGTCGAACGTGATGCCAACGTAGCGCAGCGTCACGAGCTCGAATGGCAAGCCGCTGAGCAGAGTCCGCCACTCGAGGAGCTTGCCGTAGCTGGTCGTGGCGATCAGCAGGCGCATAGCGTTAGTGTCAGTATGGCGGCCGAGGACCTGCGCCTGGCGCTCGAGCGGCTCCCGCCAGCTTGGCGCGGGCAGTGCTTCGAGCGTGTTGGCAGTACCCAGGATGAGGCGCGTCGGGCAGCGGCGCAGGGTGCACCGTCCCGCTCTGTGTTCGTCGCCGACTATCAGAGCGCCGGCCGTGGTCGAGAGGGACGCGTCTGGCAAGCGCCGCCCAGCGCCGCCTTGCTGCTGTCGATCCTGCTGCGCGAAGCCGGCGACGCCCCGCGGCCCTGGCGCTCGACGGCGCTGGCGTCCGTCGCCCTGGCCGAGGCTATCGAAGCCGCGGCCCCAACGCTGAACGTCGGCATCAAGTGGCCAAACGATCTAATGCTCGACGGTCGCAAAGTGGCTGGCATCCTGGCCGAGAGCTGGTCAGACCGCGCCGAGCTGGCAATCGCCGTCGGCATCGGCGTCAACGTGAACACGCCCGCCGAGGAGTTGGCAGCCGTACCTGCCCCAGCCATAAGCCTGAGCATGGCGTCTGGCGACAGAGTCGATCGCGGCGCGCTGCTGCTGGCATTCGTCGCCCGCCTCGATGCATGGCTCGGGCACAGTGAGTCCGAATTGCAAGACACGTGGCAGAGCCGCCTGTGGGGCCGCGGTCAGCGCCTGCGGCTCGTGGACATAGGTGTCGACGAGGAGGTCGTCGTGCTGGGTGCCACGCTCGACGGTGCGCTGCGCGTACGGCTCGCCGACGGCCATGAGCGCGTCACCAGTACAGGTGAGCTGCTGCTCTAGGACAGCGCGAATCAGGCATGGGCCGACCCGGCCGAATCGAATGCAGGCTCAGCAGCGCGCCGACCACGGGCAGAAGTGGGGACGGCTGGGCGCGTGCGCAACAGGATGGCGGCGTACAGCGCTAACCCGAACAGCGCGTAGCTCGAGCCGTGCAGGTCGACCGCCGCCAGCGCCGTCGAGCCTACCGCCGAGCCCAACCCACGCACGACGTTGGTGAACACGTCGGCCAGCACCCGATCGTACGCGGCGACCGTAAGCGCGCCCAAGACCACGCCGCCGAGACCCCATCGTCCGCCGATCACCACCGCGGCCAGGACCATCAGCGACACCGTCAGGTCGAACAAACTGGGCTCGATATAGGACAGCAGTCCGGCATACAACGCGCCGGCCAGTCCAGCGCAGCCGGCGCCCAACGCGAATGCGAGCAGCTTCGTGCGCGAGGCGTGGACGCCGATCGACTCGGCGGCGGCCTCGTCGTCGCGCACCGCGGCCCACGCTCGGCCGATGCGCGACCGTGCCAGGCGCAGGGCGGCAACGCACGCCAGCACCGCCAGGAGCAGCGCCAGCGAGTACGCGTGCGCGGCGCGCGACTCCCCACCCACGGCCAAGAACAGTGCCGGCAGCGGCACGCCGCTCAAGCCGTTCGACCCGCCGGTCCAGTACGGCACGTGCCAGATGACGCCCGGCACGATCTCTCCAAAGGCGAGCGTGACGATGGCCAGGTACTCACCTCGGGTGCGAATGCTCGGCAGCCCAAAGGCGACGCCGAATGCGGCTGCGACGAGTCCCGCGAGCAGCAGGGCAAGCCACGGCTCACGCAGCACTTCAGGGAGTGCCAGGGCGACGCGGCTGCCCGTACTGGTCACCAGCGCGGCAGTGTAGCCGCCGATCGCGAAGAATGCCGCGTAGCCCAGATCGAGCAGTCCAGCGCCCAGCACCAGGCTCAATCCGACGCCCAGGCTGACTAGCACCAGCATTGCCGTCACGCTTGCCAGGCGCTGCCAGCCGAGCAGTTGATCCACAAATGGATAGGCCAGGGCGAGCGCGAGCAGCACGAGAAGCAACCGGCGCGTGCCCCTTCGGGCAGGATCCACGACCGTCGGCGGCGCCGACTCCGTCGGCACTTCGGCTGCGACCGAACCGTTCGTGAGCAGCCCGCCCGGTCGCCACGCCAGCAGCACGATCAGCAGCACCAGCACGAGCACGGGCGTCCACTGCGGATCGAGCAGGTAGTCGTTGAAAGAGCCGACGATGCCGAGCAGCACCCCAGCCACCAGTGCTCCGCGTGGATTGCCTATGCCACCCAGCACCGCGGCCGTGATCGCCGCCAGGCCGGTGCGCAAGCCGAACTGTCCGGACGCGGCGCCGTAGTACGCCGCGAAGATCGCCGCTCCTAGGCCAGCCAGAGCGCCGGCGACTGCAAACGCGATCAGTTGTGCGCGCTGCGGATCGCCACCGGTCAAGCTGGTCAGCTCGGCGTCATGCGCTGCGGCGCGCAGCAGCCGGCCCGTTTGCGTTCGGGCCAGAAATGCCCCCACGCCCACAGCCACCGCTGCCGCCACGAGCAGCACGAGCAGGTCCTTGAGCGTGAACGACACGCGCTGGGAGCCGAATTCGACCGCCGGAATCAGATCGGGCATCGCCAGCAAGGGCACCACGACGCCGTTGTGCAGAAGCATGCTCTGGAGGCTGCGCTGATTGGGAAACAGCACGCGCCACCAGATCGCGGCCTGCAGCAGCACAAACGACACACCCACGGTCGCGATGAGCGGCCCGAGACTGTCACCACCTCGCCTGAACGGACGAAACGCCAGCCGCTCGATGCCCACGTTCAGGACAGCCCCGCACAGCGCACCCAGCGCCGTCACGCCGATTAGCGCCGCGATGCGCTGCCAGCCTGGCGCGTCGGCCGCGACGCCGAGCCACGTCGCCACGCTGGCCACTACCACTGTCGACAGCGCGAACACGTTGCCGTGCGCGAGATTGATCTGGCGCGCCACCGAGTACGCCACGCTGAAGCCGATAGCGTTCAGCGCCACCACGGCGCCATTGGTCAGCCCATAAATCAGCAACTGCGCGGCGATCGCCAGGTCGATCATCGGCTGGGCGAGGATTGTCTCATGGCACGCTCCGGCGCGACGACCGTCTGCCACAATCGGTCACGTCCATGAGGCGCCACGCGTTCGCAATCGGGCTGAGCGCGGCGTTGGTCATCGGATTGGCGTATCGGCTGGCGGTGCTGGCCAGTCCGCTCGGCGAAATCGACGGCGACGAGGCTGTAGTCGGCCTGATGGCGCGGCACATCGCATTCGCCGGCGAGCGGCCGGTCTTCTACTACGGTCAGCCCTATCTGGGCAGCCTCGAGGCGTTCTCGGCGGCGCCACTATTCGTCCTGTTCGACTCGAGCACGCTGCTCCTCAAACTGGTACCGACGACGTACAGCCTGGGTTTCCTTGCCTTGAGCGCAATCACAGCCAAACAGTTGTTTGGCACCGGCCCAGCGCTGGCGACCGCGGCGTACCTGGCGCTGCCGCCGTCAATGTGGGCCGTTTGGAGCACCAAAGCTCGTGGCGGCTACGCCGAACTGCTCTTCCTCGGCGATGCCCTGCTACTCGTCACGCTATTTCTGGCCGAACGAAACAATCGCAAGCTGGCGGTGCTATGGGGTCTGCTGGCCGGGCTGGCCTTCTGGACCCACCTGCTGGCCATCGTCTACCTGGTGCCCGCGGCGGCCTACTTGCTCCTGCGCAGAAGGCGCCATTGGTGTCGGCAAGAGCTTGTCCTCGCGGCCGGCGCGACGCTCCTGGGCATGTTGCCGCTGCTGTTTCACAATGCCGTCACCGGTCTGCCCACGCTGCAGGCGCTGCTCCAGCCGCCGGATCTGCCGCCCGATCCTGCAGCGCAATTCATCAGGTTTTTCAGGGTCGGCGTGCCCGTGCTGGCTGGCTTGGGCCAGCCGACCACCTCGGATGTGCTGTTCGACCAGGACTGGCTGAATCGACCCGCCGGCAATCCATGGCTTGCCCTGAGCGCGGTCGGCGTGCTCGTCGCGGCCCTCGCGACCCACCTGCCATCGCTGCGCGCACTCGTCACGCCCCACGGCAGGCCAGGTCCCGCTTTGCTGCTCCTGGTGGTGATCCTGATTCCGCCTGTCGTGGCGGTGACCCGCTTCGGCTTCTTCGTCTCGGAGCCGCGCTATGCATTGCCGCTGTACGCCGGCGTGCCGCTGCTGGCGGCGGCACTCTGGCGTGCGATACGGCCCACCTGGCCAAAAGCAGCCATCACTGCCGTGGTTCTCCTCGGCAATGTCGTCAGTCTGCTGACAACCGACGTGCGCCTGTGGCGACCTCAAGACGCCCTCGATAGCACCGCGATGACGCGGCAAGCGCTGGTTGCCCACGTCACCGCCCAGGATCGTCATCAGCTGTATACGGACTACTGGATCGGCTATCCCGTGATGTTCGAGACACGCGAGGTCGTGCTCGCCTACGTCATCTCGGGCGGCTTCAATCGCTATCTACCACCGGCGGATAACGTCCAGCGCACTCCAAATCCAGCATGGGTGTTCACCCCGGGCTCAGAGGCCGAGCAGTTGTTTCGCGAGCAGCTGCGTGCCGTCGGCGGTGGTTCAGACGTCGCCGACGTGGCGGTGTATCGCGTCTATACCAACGTCGAGCCGCTCGGCGCGATGCGCCCGCCCAGTTAGTTTCGGCCGACGAGCTTGCGGCAGGATGGGCACACGCTCGGCTGGCGGCTCACCCCGCGGACCGCATTGAGCTCCTGCTCGCCAGCCGAGTAGACGAACTCGACGTGGCAACACGAGCAGCGCAGCTCTACATCGGCGTGTCTGATCGAAAGCATGGATCGCATGGTGCCCACCTCAGGTTGAAGAAACGTTGACGCCGAGCGAATCCGGGGTAGAGTCCGAAACATGGTGCCCAAGGCCGGCGGCGTCCTCATGGCGGCCTGTACCCTGCTGCTCAGCGCGTGCACCGCGGCCACGCCCGCGCCTGGCAGCGCGCCGCAAGCCGCGCAGACCACAGCGCCGAGCGCCCCCAGCCCGGCCGCTGCCCTGTCGCCATCACCCGTGACCAATCCGAGCCCACAGACGAACCCATCCATCGACGCGGCCGCCGCCGCCGCCGCGACACGCCTCGGAGTTGCCCGCGCGGATCTTCGAGTTGAGCGCGTGGAGGCCCGCGAGTGGCCGGATGCGTCCCTCGGTTGTCCGCAGCAAGGCGTGCTGTACGCGCAGGTGCTCACGCCTGGCTACCTGGTCGTCATCGCAGGCGCCGGCAAACAGCTCGAGTACCACACCGACGAACGCGGCAAAGTCGTGCTGTGTCAGGAGCGCTAGAACGCGCGAGTTCACGCCGTTCGGCTACCTGCGCAACCCTGGCCATCGCGCACGTTCCTGGGGCTCGGTCGAGGGCGGCAATCTACGCACGCCAACGGACGCGGTCGGCATGGAATGGGTCTACCCGTTGCAGCGCGACCCGACCTCCGGCTGCGGCCTGATCCTGGATGTCGACACGACCACTTCCGACTACCACTCGGCATTCATCAAGGCGCTTGGCGATGCCCGCTTCTTCCTTGTCGACGACGACACGCTGTGCGCCCGCCGTGAGGAGAGCCTGGCACGGCTCCGACAATGGGGCGACCCACCCATCCAGCACGCTTTCGCCTCAACCGACGTGGCCGGCAGGTCATATACCGTGCTGGCGCGCGGGCCGACTCAAACCGTCGCCCACGACAGGGCGCATGCGGCGCTACGTGTTGCGGAGCAGCGCTACCAGACGCTCCTGGCCCAGGACGAAGCGTTCTACGCGACCTGCCCACAACTCGCCGGTGATTGGCCCCCTGGCTGGCGCGAAGGCCTGCACTACGACTTCGAAACCACGCGCATGCTCGTCCAGCCCAGTGGCGGCATCTTCAAAGATGTGTGGCCCGCCTGGATGGTCGCCTGGCCGCGCGTCGTGCTGGCCGAAGGCACGCTCGACATGCTCCGCCTCGCTTTCGCCGACCCGGCGCTCGCGCAGCGCGCAGTGCTGAGCATGTTCCGTGACGCACCGATGCCGAACGTGCCGTGCGTGTTCGAAGACGGCGGCTACAACATGGTCGCTGCCGACGGCAGCCGGTGCGGAACTTCCCCGGCGTGGTGCTTGCCGTTCCTGAACCTCGAGCTGCAGTACGTGCGCACGCTCGACCGCGATTGGCTGCGCGAGCTGTACCCGTATCTGGTCGCGTATATCGATTGGTGGCTGGCCGAGCGGACCGATCGAGACGGTTGGGTCGTGTACAAGTGCACCTGGGAATCGGGCGAGGACGGCAACCCGCGACTCGATCCGACCGGCTCGGGCGATGGCGTGATCGAGCGCCGGGTGCGCCCGGTGGAGCTTCAAGCGACGATGGCGCACGCGGCGCGGGTGCTGCGCTTCTTCGCGCGCGAGCTCGGCCTGCCCGCGTCGCGCTGGCGCACGCTCGAAGCTCGGTACCGCCAGCGGACGCGCGAGCTCTTCGATCCCGAGACCCGGCGCTACCGCGACTGGCTTGTCGAAGAAGGCATATTTCAGCCCGACCGGCGTGATCGGCTCTACTGGGGCGCCGACACCGGCCGCCTATCACCCCTCGGTCTGACGCCACTGCTCATCGGCGAGCCGCTCGTGGCCGAGGAGGCCTGGCGCCACGCGACTGCGCCCTGGACGTTGTGGCCGTCCTGGACCTACGCTCTGGTCGAGTCCGCGGCCGCCGGCGGCATCGTCGAGAGCCTGGGCGGGCTGGTCGCCGACATCGTCGAGCGAGTGTATCGGGTGACGACCCGACACGCCCTCGGGGATACCCCAAAGCCATTGCCCGGTGGCTCACCCGAGTTCTGGCCGGAGAATTGGCGCACGTACGAAGGTCACGATGCCTACGGCTGGGGTGCGACCACGGCCAACCTGCTGCTGCGCCACCTGTTTGGCTTCCAGGAAAGCCGCCACACGCGTGCCTGGCGTGCCGAGTTGGTGCCCAACTTTCCTTCCGAGTTGCTGCAAGCGGGGCGCAGGTTTGCAGTTCGCCACCTCAACTACCGCGGGTGCGTCTTCGACCTGGCCTACCTCGTCACGCCCGACGGCCTTGAAGCCGAGCTGCGACTGCCTGACAAGCGACGCTGCCGCGTCGGCCACGCCACGCGGCCGATCTACGAGGGTCAAGCACAGACAGACCACCGCTTCAGCGTGCGCAACGGCCAGCGTTACGTGCTGGACTTACAATCGTAGACAGTAATGCGGGTGCGCTTCTGGGGCACACGCGGCTCTGTTCCCACGCCCGGCCCGACGACGGTGCGCTACGGCGGCAACACGGCCTGCGTTGAATTGCGTACTGAAGCGGATACGACGTTCATTTTCGATAGTGGGACGGGCATCCGCGAGCTCGGCCTGCACCTGGCGCGTCAAGGCGGCCAGGTCGAGGCGCACCTGATGCTCGGCCACACCCATTGGGACCACATCTCAGGCTTCCCGTTCTTCTCGCCCGGGTTCGTACCCGGTAATCGCCTGGTGATCTACGGCGCGCGCGACCTCGATCGCTCGCTACGTGATGTCCTGGCCGGCCAGATGCATTACACGTATTTTCCCGTGCCGCTCGGCGATTTACGCGCCGACATCGACTTCGTCGAGCTCGAGGAGGGTGAGATCAGCATCTGCGACGCGGTCGTGCACACGCACTACCTGAACCACACCGCGGTGTGCATGGGCTATCGGGTCGAGGCCGATGGTGTCTCGGTCGCGTACGTGACCGATCACGAGCCCTACGGGCTGCTCATCGGCAGCGCGGGTATGCAGGAGCCAGGTGTCGACCGCGGCCTGCGCGGCGGGTTCATCCATGGTGGCGACCGCCGCCTGATCGAGTTCGTCCGTGGCGTCGACTTGCTCATCCAGGACACGCAGTACACGCCCGACGAGTACGCCCAGCGCCGTGGCTGGGGCCACGGCAGCACCGACTATGTGTCCGATGTCGCAGTCGAGGCTGGCGTGCGTAGGGTGGCGCTGTTCCATCACGAACCAACCCATACCGACGACGAGCTCGACCGCATGGTCGAGTACGCTCGGGCGCGCGTCAGCGAGGTCGGCAGCGCGGTCGAAGTCTTTGCAGCTGCCGAAGGCCAGGAAATTTCCGTCTAAGCCGGCTCCAATATTGTGACGGTCGCGGACGTCGCCTATAACCCGCCTCGCGATGAAGGAGTTCCGCCCGGGCGATTGGTGCTTCGACCCGTACCAGAAGCAGTGTGCGCAGTGTGACGCGATCATCGGTCGCTACGCGGTGATGGTCGACGACCAGGGCTTGCGCCAGATCCTGTTCTGGCCCCACCGCGAGTGGGACGGCGTGGAGGGCAGCTCACGTTGTCGAGTCCACTCAGAAGTCCGGCAGCAGTGGCTGCGCCTATTCTAGGCGGGTGTGAAACTCGGACTATTCGCGGTTAACGAAGGCCCGTGCCTCGATCCCGAGGTGGCCTCGGGTGTCGCGCGCCAGGCTGAAGCAGCAGGATTCGAATCATTGTGGGTGGGCGAGCACGTCGTGCTGCCCGATCCGCGAGTGGCGCCATCGCCGATGGAGCCGACCGATCCGATCCACGATCCACTGATCAGCCTCTCCTACCTGGCGGCGGTGACCACGAAGGTTCTGCTCGGGACGGGCATCATCATCCTGCCCCAGCGCAACCCGCTGGTGCTGGCCAAGCAGATCGCTAGCCTCGACGTGCTCTCCAACGGTCGGGTCATCTTCGGCATTGGCGCGGGCTACTTGCAGCCCGAATTCGAAGCTGTCGGTGTGCCGTTTGCTAACCACGGCCCGCGGACGGACGAGCACCTTGCGGCGATGCGCGCGCTGTGGTCAGAGGAACGCCCCAGCTTCAGTGGCCGGTTCGTCAACTTCAGCAATGTCAACGCCTACCCACGGCCTGTGCAGAAGCTGGTGCACACCGTCGTCGGCGGCCGGTCACCCGCTGCGCTGAAACGCTCTGTCGAACAGGCGCATGGCTGGTACGGCTATCGGCTCGACCATGACGCCACGCGCACCATCATGGATGCGATCCGCCAAACAGAATCGGACTATCAACGCCCGACCGAACTGGGCAAGCTCGAAATCAGCATCACCCCGCCGCGCATGACCCTCGACGCCGACGCGGTCCGGCGCTACGCCGACCTGGGCGTCGACCGCCTGGTGATCAGGCCGTGGGGCATCCACTCGCCAGACGACCTGACGCGCTTCGTAGAGCAGACCGCCGCCCTCGGCTAGGGGCGCCGCTGGTGGGCGTTCCAGTTCAACTCCAGGTTTCGAATCAGCTGCGGGCTGTAGTGACAGTACGCCTGCTCACGGCAATACACCGCCATGTACTGGCGAAACAGGTCGACCGTCTCCTGGCCGATGCGCATCGCTTTGCGGTTGCCGGCCGCGCTGACCACGCCTGACTGAGTGAGCGCTGTCACGGTGCGCTCCAGAGCCGCGTCCATCTCGCCATCCGGCACCACTTCGTCGCAGATCAGCCGCCCTTCGGGCGAATCTGCCGGGAACTGCCGCTCGAACAGGATCGCTTCGCGCGCCAGGCGATCGCCGACAAAGCGCCACAGGCGCATGTTCGACACACCTGGGATGATCCCTTCCTTGCGCGCTGGCAGGTTGAAGAAGCTCGACCGCTCGGCCAGCACGTAGTCCATCGCCAGCAGCAACTGGCAGCCGCCGCCGATCGCGAATGTCTCGACGGCCGCGATCCACGGCTTTTCGAGCGTGTCTTCGATCTCGTCCGGCCAGAACTCGGGACCGCTCAGGCCGCGAAACATTTTGTGCAGGTAGCCCATGTCGCGAACGATGAAGAAGTCGACGAACGAGATCTGACCGTAGTACAGGTGGGTCAGGTTGATCCCGGCGTTGAACACGCGCCGCCCGGCGTACTTGGCGTGGTCGACGACTTTGCCGCGCAGGACGCCCACCTCGATGTCTGGATCGAGCAGGATCAGGTCGGTCCCGATCTCGAGCGTGCGGATGACCGAGTCATCCTCGGCATTCAGGAAGCGCGGATTGCCGTGTAACAGGTACCCGACGCTGCCGCGCCGTTCGACGGTGGTCGTATCGAGCTCGAGCCGGCCGCTGCGCTGAAACTCGGCGAGGTAGTCGAGCGACTCGGGCCGCGGACGCAGCATCGCATGGACCAGGTGTGCGCCGCTCGTACGGTGGCTCAGCACGCCCGAGAGGAACAGCCCCTGGTCGATCTCGTAGCCCTCTTTGTCCTTCTGCGCGTTGGCTCGGTCCGCCTGGACCTGCGCACGCGTCGGCACAAGGCCAGGAAAGCGCTCAGCCGCCAGATAGAGGAGATCGTCGATGCGCATGAACCGTCGGCAGTCATCGGTCAACGCCGCATACACCCCGGCCGCATACCTGCGCAGGAACGCCGTGCGCACCTTGCGCAAGGCCTGGTGGAGCGCCGCCGCGGCGGCCTGCTCGCCCTCAGACCGTGCCCCGCGCTGGGGCAGTCGATCGAGCAGCGCCTGGCCAGCCTGAAAGTAGCGGCTCGCCGCCTGGACATCGGCATCGAACCGCTGCGGAGTGAAGGCTGGCTCCAGCCGAGCAAACCCGTCGAGCTCGTCAGCTGACCAGCCGACGCCACTCGCGATAGCCATCCAAGCAACTATATGGTGAGAGCATGATCTGGAACCGCGAGGCCGAGACGCTGCCGCGCGATCGCCTCCAGGCCCTCCAAATCCAACGGCTGCAAGCTAGTATCCGCCGCCAACTGGAAGCCGTGCCGCCTCGTCATGCAGCCCTGCAGGCCGTGGGAATCGGGGCAGCCGAGGACGTCAGCAGTCTGGACGATCTCACACGACTGCCGTTTACGCAGAAGGCCGATCTGCGCGACGCGTATCCGTTCGGTTTGTTTGCCGTACCCAGAGAACAGGTTGTACGAATCCACGCCTCGAGCGGCACGCGCGGCAAGCCGACCGTCGTCGGCTACACCCGCCAGGATCTCGCCACGTGGTCCGAAGTCATGGCGCGCACCCTCGCGCTGGGTGGCGCTCAGCCGGGCATGGTGTTTCACAACGCCTATGGCTATGGCCTGTTCACCGGTGGCATCGGCTTCCACATGGGCGCCGAGCTGATGGGCCTCACAGTCATCCCCATGTCCGGCGGCTTCACCCAACGCCAGGTGCTGATGCTCGAAGACCTCGGTGGTGAGTTGCTCGGCGCGACGCCCTCGTATGCGCTCAATCTGGCCCAGGCCATGGCCGAGCAGGGCGTCAGTCTCGATCGACTCCAGCTCAAAATCGGCCTGTTCGGCGCCGAGCCGTGGACCGAGGCGATGCGCAACGAGCTCGATCGTGAGCTGGGCATCACGTCGCTGAACGTATATGGGCTGTCGGAGATCGTCGGACCGGGCGTGGCCGGGGAGTGCATCGAAGCCCGTCAGGGCGCACACATACAGGAAGACCACTTCCTGACTGAGGTCATCGATCCTGATTCAGGGACACCCGTCCCGCCCGGCAGCGAAGGTGAGTTGGTCTTTACGACCCTGACCAAAGAAGCGTTGCCGATGGTGCGCTACCGCACCGGCGATATCTCAGCGGTGAACCTGGAGCCGTGTGTCTGCGGCCGAACGACGATGCGCATGGCGCGCATCCGTGGCCGCCATGACGACATGCTCATCATCCGCGGCGTGAATCTGTACCCTTCCGAGGTCGAGCGCATTCTGCTCGGGCTGGGCGACGTCGCCCCGCACTACCAGATCGTCGTAGAGCGACCGGGGGCAATGGACAAGCTGACCGTGCTGTGTGAATGCGCCGGCGAGATGGTCGACGCGTCGGGGCTCGAGCGGCGCGTAGCGCGCGCGCTGCAGGCCGCGACGGGTCTGTCGATGAACGTACAGGTGCTCGAGCGTGGCGGCGTTCCGCGCAGCGAAGGCAAGGCCGTGCGCGTGATCGACCGCCGCCCGCGCTAGTACACGTCCTGGAACGCCCGCTCGACTGGCGGATCGGGCGCCTGGCGCGCGTACTCGACACCGTCGACGACCTCGGCATCGGCCCGCTCGGCCAGCTCTCCATCCCGCGCATCATCGAGCAGGCCCACATGGCGCAAGTAGCGTGCGAAACGCGGAATCGGATCGGCGTGCCGTGCCACCGCGGCCATCGCTTTCGGTGTGCGCAGGTCGCCTACCTGGCTGGTGTGCTGGCCGAGCCGCTGGACGCGCGCCTCGATCAAAGCCGGACCATGGCCCGCCCGCGCTCCGTCCACTGCTTCGCGCATCACCCGATACACCTGCAGCGGATCCGCGCCATCCACACTGATGCCGACCAGCGCATAGCCGACCGCTCGATCGGCCACGCTGCGTACGCCCGACTGCTTCTCGAATGGCACGGAGATCGCCAGGCCGTTGTTCTCGCAGAACAGAATCACCGGTAGCTGATGCACCGCGGCAAAGTTCAGCCCTTCGTGGAAGTCCGATTTGGACGAGCCGCCATCGCCGAAGTACGCGACCGAGACGGTGTCTTCGCCACGCAGTTTGGCGGCCATGGCCGAGCCGACGGCGTGCGGAATCTGCGTGGCGACCGACCCTGAGACACTCATCAGGTTCAGCTCGCGCTTCGCCCAGTGACCGGCCAGGTTCTTGCCGCCGGACGATGGCGCATCTGCCCGTCCGAAATAATCCAGGAAGATTTCTCGTGCTGTGAGCCCGCGTGCATAGGCGGCGGGCACGCTGCGATAGAACAGGTACACCGGATCGGTCGGCCGCAACGCACGCATACTGGCAATCTGCGCCGCCTCGTGGCCATCGGATGGGATCGCCACGTCGATCGAGCCTTGAAACGCCAGCCGCAGCGCGTGCTCGCTCAGCCGCCGGCTGACCAGCATCTGGTAGTACAGCTCGACCGCTTCGGAATCGGACAGGCCGAACTGACGATGGACCGCACGTGCGCGAGTGGCGCTTGACCGCCGCGTTCCCGCTGGGCGGGACGCGACGGGTTGCATGTGCCTATCCTAACCGAGCATGAGTGAGGACGAGCCTCGCCCGAACGCCAACGCCGAGGTGGCGCGCCTGTTCGCCGAGATCGGCGACATCCTCGAGCTCAAGGGCGAGCAGCCCTACCGCTACAACGCCTACCGCACCGCCGCGCGCAGTGTCGGCAACGCCCGCGAACGACTCGACGTGCTCTTCCAACAGGGTCGCCTGCGCGAGCTGTATGGTATCGGCTCGGCCCTCGAAGCCAAGATCGTCGAGTACCTCGGCACCGGCCAGATTGAGTTCTACGAGCGTGTGCGGCGCGAGTTCCCGAGCGCGCTCGCCTCGCTGCTCCAGGTGCCCGGTCTCGGACCAGGCAAAGCCCGCGCGCTGTACCAGGAGCTCGGCGTGTCGACCACGGCCGAGCTCGAAGCAGCCGCTCGCTCTGGGCGCATCAAGGACGTGCCTGGCTTCGGCGACAAGGTCGCCGAGATGGTCCTCGAGAACCTCGAGAAGCTCAAGCGGCGTACCACGCGCCATCTGCTCGCCGACGGCTGGCTCGCCGCGACCGAGATCCAGGAGGCACTGGGCAATCCAACGGATGCCGATCGCATTGCCGTGGTCGGCAGCGTGCGGCGCATGTGCGACTCGATTGGCGGGCTCGACCTGCTCGCGGCGCGCAACCCAGACGAAGATGGCGAGCGTTTGATCAAAGGCGTGCTCACCCTGCCCAATCTGGTCCAGGTCCTCGAGCGCACCGCGGAGCACGTACGCGTGCAGATCTACGGCGGGCTCGAAGTGCAGCTGATCGTCGTGCCCCGCGAGGCCTGGGGCAGCGGCCTGGCGTGGTACACGGGCTCGCAGAAGCATGTCGCGCGTCTCGAGGGGCTCGCCGAGGAGCGCGGCTGGCAGCTCTCCGATCTCGGCTTGGAAGATGCCGCCACCGGCAAACGTCTTGCTGGTTCGAGTGAGGTCGAGGTCTACGAACGGCTCGGCTTGCCGTGGATCCCACCCGAGCTGCGCGAGGACACCGGCGAGATCGAGGCAGCGCAGCAAGGCGCACTACCCAAGCTGATCGAGATCGGCGACATCAAGGGTGACCTGCACTGCCACACCAATTGGACCGACGGCACACAGACGCTGGACGAGATGGCCAAAGCGGCCAAAGCGCGCGGCTACCAGTACATGGCGCTGACCGATCACACCCAGAACCTGACCCTGACGCGCGGCCTGTCACCCGAGCGCCTGCAGGAGCAGCGCACGCTGGTCAGTCGGCTCAACCACAAGCTGGCGCCGTTCGTGGTCCTGTTGGGTACCGAGATGGATATCTTGCTGGACGGTCAGCTCGACTTCTCGGACGAGATCCTGGCTGAGCTGGAGTACGTCTCGGCCTCAATTCACAGCGGCTTTCGCCAGACCGAGAAAACGATGACCGCGCGTATCCAGCGGGCGATCTCGAATCCGCTGGTCAATACGCTCAATCACCCGCACGGGCGCAAGATCGGCCAGCGCGAGGGCTACGCAGTCGATATGCAGGCGGTTGTCGAGCTGGCCGCGCAGGTTGGCTGCGCGCTCGAGTTGAACGCCGATCCCAACCGGCTCGACCTGAACGGGGATTGGGCGCGCCGCGCCCGAGCGCTTGGTGCGCGGTTCACGGTGAGTAGCGACGCCCATTCCGTGAAAAACTACGACTTCATGCAGTTTGGCATCGGCAGCGCTCGCCGCGGCTGGCTGACTGCCGACGACGTGCTCAACACGCGTCCATTGGACGAGCTAGGCCAACTGTTGCGCCAACGCCGCAACCTCGGTTAGCGGCACCAGCTCCACTTTCGCCGACCCACGCCGCTTCCACTCCACGCTGCCGCTGGCCAGCCCACGCTGACCAACGCCTACGCGCAACGGGATGCCAATCAGGTCAGCGTCCTTGAACTTCACGCCTGCACGTTCGTCGCGGTCGTCATACAGCACGTCCAGACCAGCCTCGGCCAGATCGGCCACGACACGTTCGGCGGCGTCGGCAATTTCGGGCTCAGGCCCAAGCGCCAGTACCGTCGCCTGAAACGGCGCGATGGCCCACGGCCAGATGATGCCGTCGTGGTCGTGGAAGACCTCGACGGCTGAGGCCATGATGCGGCCCACGCCGATGCCGTAGCTGCCCATGACCAGCGGCGTCTGCGCTCCATCGGCCGTCAGCACCGTGGCCCCGAGCGCCTCGGAATAGCGGGTCCCCAACTTGAAGATGTGACCGACTTCGAGCACCCTGTCCAATTCCAAGCTGCCGTCGCAGCGCGGGCAAGGGTCGCCTGCTTGGACAGCCCGCAGATCCACGACATCGCCGTGCACATCCCGTGCGACATCCACGCGCCGCAGGTGAAATCCATCGACGTTGGCGCCGGTGACCATGTCGCGGCGGCCCATCAGGCCAGCGTCGATTAATACCCGCACCCCCTCGCGTTGGAAGTCCACTGCGCCTAGCGAGCCGGGGTGCGCCCCCATCAACTGGACGATCTCCTCCACCTCGGCAGGGCGCACATCGGCTGTGCCCAGTGCCGTCTGCAGCTTGGCCTCGTTCAAAGCATGGTCGCCGCGCACCACGGCCACGACAGGCTCCAAGGCGCCGCCCGGCGCATCGGCGATGGGCGCCAAGCGCGAGGTCGCTACCTCTACATTGGCGGCGTAGCCGCACTGACTACACACGGCAACGAAGTCCTCGCCCGCTGCCGTGCGGACCACAAACTCGATGGACTCGCGCCCGCCCATCATGCCCGAGAACGCCTCGACATCCAGCACAGGCACGCCGCACCGCGCGAAGATGCGCTTGTAGGCGCCGCGCTGGGCTTCGAAGGACCGATCCAGCCCGGCCGTGTCGAGATCGAACGAGTAGGCGTCCTTCATGCGGAACTCGCGCACACGCAGCAGTCCGAAGCGCGGCCGCGGCTCATCGCGGAACTTGGTGCCAATCTGGTACCAGGTCTGCGGCAGGTCGCGATAGCTGCGCAGCTCGTCGCGCGCGATGAGGCAGAAGATCTCCTCGTGGGTCATGCCCAGGCAGTACTCCGAGTCGCGCCGGTCGCGCAGGCGAAACATCTCGGGGCCCATCAGGTCCCAGCGTCCGCTGGCGCGCCACGCCTCGGCTGGCAGCAGGCCGGGCAGGAGCAGCTCCTGGGCGCCGACAGCGGCCATCTCCTCGCGCAAGATTGCCTCGATCTTGGACTGGGTGCGCACCGCTAGCGGCAGCAAGCTGTACATGCCCGCGCTGAGCTGGCGAATGAAGCCCGCGCGCACCAGCAGACGATGCGAGGCCGCCGTGGCCTCTGCCGGCGCCTCTTTGAGCGTCGGCGCGAAGAAGCGGCTGAACCGCGCAACCCGCTCCATCGCGGAAGCGTACCGTGTCCGCCCAGGACTCACCGCCGTTTGGTTGAGCCCCGCCGCCAGGCGGAACGGTCTGCCATCCAGCCCCGCCGCCAGGCGGAATCCACTGAGCTTGGGTTGACTACCCGGCCTGTCAGGCGGCTACAGTCCGCCAGGAACGTGTGGACTCTCGGTGAAACGTTGCGCCAGGCACGCCTGGACAAAGGTGTGTCCCTGGCCGACGCGGCACGAGACACGCGCATTCGGCGCGCCTATCTGGAGGCCCTCGAATCCGAAGACCCGGCGGGCTTGCCCGCGGCGGTCTACACACGTGGGTTCCTGAGGACGTACGCCGAGTACCTGGGCTTGAGCGCCCAGGCCATGGTCGACCTGTATCAGCCGCCGGCCCGGCGCGAGCCCAGTCCCACGCTCCGGGCGGCCGTGCCGAGAGTGGCCATCCCCAGACAGATCCCACTCAGACCAGCGCTGTACGGAATCGGCGGCATCGTGTTCATCGTGCTGCTCGTCTTTGCCTGGAACTGGTACCAGGACGTCCAGCACACCCTGCGCGAGGGCGACAGCAACTTCTCGCGCACCGTCCGCGGCACGCCAACGCCGGCGGGCGCGCGGCTGCCCACGCCGTTTCCGATTGCGATCGCCTCGCCCAGCCCGACGATGACGCCCACGCCCGAGCCGACGCCCTCGCCAACGCCGGTCGTCGACGGGATCTTGATAGAGTTCCGGACGAACGCTCGCGTCTATGTCGAGGTCGCGGTGGACGGCAAACAAGTCCTGGCCGAGACGCTACCCGCGGGTACGCAGCGCCAGTTGCCGCTGGCCAAGGAGTCCGTGATCATGCGCGCCAGCAATGGCGCGGCTGTCGACCTCATCGTCAACGGCACGCGCCAGGAGCCTCAAACCAGCACCGAGCCCGTGGAGCTGACATGGCGACGGTGAACGCGCCCCCGCGCCACTCGTTCCATATCGTTTCGCTCGGCTGCACCAAGAACACGGTCGACTCCGAGGCAATGGCGCAGCTGCTGCTGGCCGCCGGGCACGAGCGCGCCGCAAATGCGGCCACCGCGGACCTGGTCGTCGTCAACACGTGCGGGTTTATCGAGTCCGCCAAGCAAGAATCAATCGATACCTTGCTCGAGCTGGGCGACGCCAAACGCGTCGGCCAGAAGCTGGTCGCCACGGGCTGCCTGGTCGAGCGCTACGCCGACGAGCTGCAGCGTGAGCTGCCGGTCGTCGACGGTTTCCTCGGCGCGCGCAATTGGGCATCCTTACCCAGCCTGGCGTCCCAAGTCCTCGAACACGTCCGCGCACCTGGCGACACGCTCGGCTTGGTCCAGTTGGCCGAGCCAGGCGCGCTCGACCTGGAGATCCTGCACCGGCACGTGGGCGGCCCCAGCGCGTACGTGAAGATCTCCGACGGCTGCGACCAACGCTGTGCGTTCTGCGCAATCCCGTTCATGAAGGGCAACCACCGCAGCAAGCCGGCCGAGCTCGTCCTGCGTGAGATCGGCCAGCTTGTGGCGCAGGGCGTGCGCGAGGTCGTCTTGGTGGGCCAGGACACGACACGCTATGGCCACGACCTGGGTCAGCGCGACGGTCTGGCCCCGCTGCTGGAAAGCATTACTGACCAATTTCCGAGTCTGCCCTGGCTGCGGGTCATGTATGCCTACCCACGCCACATCACCCCGCGCTTCCTCCAGGTCCTCCGTGAGCGCCCGCGGGTCGTGCCGTATGTGGACATGCCACTGCAGCACACCCACCCATGGACGTTGGCGCGCATGCGCCGCCCACACCGCGACGTCGACGACCTCGTTTCGTGGATGCGTTCTTGCGTGCCGGGCCTGGTCCTCCGAACCACGTTCATCGTCGGCTTTCCGGGCGAGACCGAGTCCGAATTTCAGCACCTGTTGGACAGCGTGACGCGCTTGAAGTTCGATCGCGTCGGCGTGTTCACCTACTCCGACGAAGAAGGCACGGCGTCGTATGCGATGCCGGCGCGCGTGCCGCCCAAGGAGAAGGTCCGCCGCCAACAGCGCCTGATGGCTGCTGCGCGCGATGTGACCCTGGCCGCCAATAAGGCGCTCATCGGCCAGGAATTCGAGGTGCTGATCGAAGGGCAGCCGGAGCCGGGGTCGGAGTGGTACGCCGGCCGCTCGTATCGTGACGCGCCCGAGGTCGATGGTCTGGTCCTGGTCAAGGCCACGTCGCTGCCCGTGGGCGAGTTCGTGCGCGTGCGCATCGAACGTGCTCTGGCGTACGACCTGCTCGCCCGCCCCGTGTGACCGCCGACCGCTTGCTCGATGCGCTTCGTGAGCGCGGCCTGACGTTGGCCATCGCCGAAGGAGACACCGGCGGCCTGGTGCTCGAGCGGCTGACCGCGGTCCCCGGCAGCAGCGCAGTCGTGTTGGGCGGCGTGGTCGCCTACCACGACAGCCTCAAGCAGAGCCTCCTTGCAGTCTCGTCTGACGTGCTCCGTGCGCATGGCGCCGTAAGCCAACAAACGGCCGAAGCCATGGCCCGCGGCGTCGTACATGCCACCGGCGCCAACGTCGGGATTGCCGCCACCGGCATCGCCGGCCCCGGTGGTGCTACGCTCACCAAGCCCGTCGGGCTAACCTGGCTGGCCGTCGCCGACGCCCAACGCACCCGAAGCCGCCAGCACCAGTGGCAAGGCGACCGCGCCCACAACCGCAACGCCAGTGCCAACGCCCTGATCGACCTCGCCCTGGAGTTCCTATCCTAGCTGTGACGGCGGCGTACCCTGCGCCTTTTTCAGGCCTCCTCGTCCAATAAATGCGCGACATCGAACACATGTTCTGTTAGACTAGCCTGAATAAGCGGGGAACAATGACCACCCGGGAGAACACCGACCGTGGCTGAAGCCGACAAGAGCAAAGCCATCGAGAACGTCATCTCGAACATCGAAAAACAGTTCGGTAAGGGCGCGATCATGAAGCTGGGCGAAGCCCAGCAGCGGATGGCTGTAGATGCGATTCCGACCGGCTCGATCGCACTCGATATTGCCCTGGGCGTAGGCGGCGTGCCGCGTGGGCGGTGCATCGAGATCTTCGGGCCCGAATCATCGGGCAAGACCACCCTGGTCCAGCATGTGATCGCCGAGGCGCAGCGCATGGGCGGCGTGTGCGCGATCATCGATGCCGAGCACGCGCTCGATCCGTCCTACGCGCGCAAGCTCGGCGTGGATGTCGACAACCTGTTCATTTCCCAACCGGACTCGGCCGAGCAGGGCCTGGAAATCGCCGAGGCGCTGGTCCGCTCCGCCGCCTTCGACGTCGTGGCCATTGACTCGGTCGCGGCGCTGGTGCCGAGAGCAGAGCTGGAGGGCGAGATGGGCGATACCCACGTTGGACTCCAGGCGCGGCTCATGTCGCAGGCGCTCAGAAAGCTGACCGGCGCGATCAATCGCAGTCGTACCTCGCTCATCTTCACCAATCAGCTCAGAGAAAAAGTGGGCGTGATGTTCGGCAACCCCGAGACCACACCGGGTGGGCGCGCGCTCAAGTTCTACGCCTCAGTGCGGCTGGATGTGCGGCGCATCGACTCGATCAAGCAGGGCACGGAGGTGGTCGGCAGCCGCGTCAAAGTCAAAGTCGTCAAGAACAAGGTCGCGCCGCCGTTCCGCGTGGCCGAGTTCGACATCATGTACAACGAAGGCATCTCCAAAGAAGGCGGCTTGCTCGATCTGGCGGTCGAGTTGGGGCTGGTCAAGAAGACCGGCGCCTTCTTCTCGTACGGCGAGACGCGGTTGGGCCAGGGCCGCGAAAACGCGCGCGAGTTTCTGAGGAAGAATCGCGACATGGCCCAGGAGATCGAACGCCTGATCCGCCAGCAGACGCTGGCCGGCGCCACGCGGGGCGTCGAAGTGCCGACCCCGAATGGTCGCGAGTCAGTTGATGAGCCCGACCTCGCACCCAGCACCACGTTCTAGGTCCGTCGGCAACGTCGCCCAGGCGCTGGAGGTGGCCCAGCGCTTCCTGGCGACACGCCCGCGGTCCGAGAACGAGGTCCGCCGCAGGCTGCTGCGCGCAGGCTGCGACGCCCCTGTGCTGGACATGGTCCTCGACCGACTGCGCCGCGCCGGCCTGCTCGACGACGCCGCCTTCGCCAGCTACTGGCTCGACCAGCGCCAGACCTTCAAGCCGCGTGGCGCACGGCTGTTGCGCGCGGAATTGCGCCAGCGCGGTGTCTCGGCCGAGCTGGCGAGCGCCACAACCGCGCTAACCACGGAGACCGCCGAAGACGATGCCTACCGCGCTGCATATCGGCGCGCTATGCAGCTCGCCCATCTCGACGAGCACACCTTCAAAATCAAACTTGGCCAGCTGCTCGCGCGGCGCGGCTTCGACTGGGACACCATCGGCCCAACCGTCGAGCGCCTGCGGCGTGAGCTGCTCAGTACGTCATCAAATAGCGCGCGCGCTCCCAATCGGTGACCTGGGTGCGGTACTCGTTCCACTCCGCACGCTTGGCCTCGAGGAACCACTCGCACACGTGCGGGCCGAGCGCCGTCTGAATCACCTCGTCATTGGAGAACTCGTCTAGCGCTTCCTCCAATGAAGCGGGCAACGTCCGCACGCCCTGCTTGCGAATCATCGTGTCGTCGAAGTGGTACAGGTTTTCCTCGACGGGCCGCGCCAGCTCCAGCTTGCGCTGAATCCCGTCGAGACCAGCCGCGAGCATCGCCGCGAACGCCAGGTACGGATTGCAGCTCGGGTCGGGGCAGCGCAGCTCGAGCCGCGTCGCCTCCGGGCGCCCGCGCGAAGCTTGCGGAATGCGAATCAGCGCCGAGCGATTGATGCGCGCCCAGCTGATGTAGACCGGCGCCTCATACCCGGGCACCAGCCGCTTGTACGAGTTCACCAGCGGCGCCAGGATCGCGATCATGCCCCGCGCGTGCGCCAGCAAACCGGCCATGAACGCGCGCGCCACTTGTGAGAGCTGGTACTCGTCCGACGCATCGTGGAACAGGTTCGTCTTGCCATCGGGTGACCACAAGCTCTGATGGCAGTGCATGCCGCTGCCGTTGATGCCGTGGAATGGCTTGGGCATGAACGTCGCGTATAGCCCGTGCCGCTGCGCGATGGCCTTCAACGTCGTGCGGAAGGTGACCGCGTTGTCTGAGGTGCGCATCGCGTCGTCGTACTTGAAGTCGATCTCGTGCTGGCCGATGGCCACCTCATGGTGGCTGGCTTCGACGACGATCCCAAGCTCCTCGAGTGCTTCGACCATCTCCTTGCGCACGTTCGCCGCCTCGTCCGTCGTCAAATCGAAGTAGCCGGCGGCGTCGTGCGGCAGCGGCTCGACGACGGGCAGTGCCCCAGTGCCGTTCTTCCCGTTGGCTGTTTCCGAGGCGCGCCGCAGCATGAAGAACTCGAGCTCAGGCCCGGTCTTGTACGTAAATCCGAGCTCACGCGCGCGCTGCAACTGTTTGCGCAGGACGCCCCGCGGATCGCCGGCGAACGGTTCGCCGTCAGGCGTATAGACGTCGCAGATGACTTTGGCGGTGGCGTTGTCGCCACGCTCCCACGGAATGACGCCGAACGTCTCGAGGTCGGGGTCGAGGAACATGTCACTCTCGTGGATGCGTGCGAAGCCCTCGATGCTCGAGCCGTCGAACCACAGCCCGTGGTCGACGGCATCGCCAAACTTGTGAAACGGGATGTGGACGTTCTTGACCACGCCCATGATGTCCGTGAATTGCAGACTCACGAAGCGCACGCGGGCTTCCTCGGCCGCGGCGAACACCTGGTCCTTGAGTGCGATTTTCTGCGAGTCAGTCATCGTCGACACGAACAGCACTCCTTCATGCTGGATTGCCGCCCAGCGCGGCGCGGATCTTGAGCGCGAGCTGCAAATTGAGACGCATCTCGGGATCTTCCAGGTCGGCGTCGCCCAGGAGTTCCTGAATGCGCTCGAGGCGGTAGATCAGGGTGTTGCGGTGGACATTCAAATCCCGTGCTGCCCGCATGTGGTTGCCGCCCGCACGCAGGAATGCGTCGAGCGTGCGCACGAACTCGGACCGACGCGACATGTCAGAAACCTCGAGCGGCCCGAGCACGTCGCGTTGGAACGCGCGTAACTCGGGATTGTCGGCCAGGTGGAAGATCAGCCGCAACGCGCCGAGTCGCGCGAAGTGCAGCGAGGACGACGTCCCGGAGGCCATGCTCGCGGCGATGTCGACGGTGCGCAGCGCCTCGCGCATCGCTGTGTGGTAGCTGGTCTCGGCACCGGGCGCGCGCCCGATGCCCGCGATGACGGGTACGATCTCGGGCGCGAGCGCTGCTTCCAAGCCCGCGCGCAGCTTCTCGACCCACGCGATCGCCGCGTCGGGATCGGTGGCCACGACCTCGATCGGGCAGGGCATCAGCACCTGGATGCTGCCATCACGTTCGCGCAGCAGCGTCGCTGCGTCGATCAGCACGAGCCGTCGACGCGCCACGTCGACGAAGCGCTGGTATGCGCGGGCAGGCGCGCTGCCATTGGTTGGAACTTCTCGCGGGCGCAGCACGAAGACCAGGTGCGGCCGGCTCAGGTCGTAACCGAGTCGACGCGTGCGCTCCAGCAAAGCCTCGGTTGGCGGCCCCGGGTCGTCGAGTAGCTCGCTCAGGAAATCGCCTTGGACGCGCAGCCGCGCCTCCACGACTGCTGACTGCTTGGCCAGTTCAATCGCCAGCACCGACGCCGCTCGGTCGGCGACTTGATAATCGAAGTCGACGAAGTCGTCCGGGTTGCCGACGAAGGCCAGGTGTCCCTCGACTGCGCCGCGCAGCGTGAGTGGACGCAGGGCCACGCCCACCGCATTCTGCTCGGAGCGGACCGCGACGAGCCGTTCAGACACATTGCCCAAAAGACCTTCCCAGTGGCGCCGTCGTACGTCCGCCAGAGCATCCAGCGTGGCCGGCGTTCCACCAGTTTGGACCGTCGGTTGAAAATGCTCGTCGAGCAAGTACACAGCCTTGCCGGTCACCTCGTGCACCACCTGCGCCAGCAACTCCGGTCCCCGATCGTCGACCAGGGTGGCCAGCAGCCGCTCATAGACCTCCTGTGACCGCTGGCTGATCGCCCGGTCGCGATCGACGACAAAGCTCACGATTGCTTTTTCCGTCTCGACGAGCGATGCATCCGACGGAACCAGGATCAGCGGTACGCCCACCTCCTCAGCATCGGCCTCGGCCTCGCGCGCCACTGGTTCCGTGACGACGAAGGCGACGACGCCCGCCTGGGCCATGTCGCGCACCATACGCCCGACTGCGCGCGCTTCGCCCATAAGCTGCACGGCCGCGCTGGACACCAGCCACACCTCGCCGGCTTCAATGCGCCCCAGATTGGTCGGCCGCGCGCGCAGCAACCGCGCCCAGGAAACCGCGTTGCCGAGCCCGGCCGCGCCCGCCAGGACCGTAGACCCGGCCGGCAAGGCAAACCGCAACATTTCAGACACAGTGACCAATGGCATGGCGTGTTCGGCGCTGTGGCGACCTCGCGTTCGTGCAAAGCATACAAGCTGGCGCGTACTCGCCGTGGGGCGTCTAATGCACCCATGACCATTCGCGACGTCGCGCGCGACCACCCGCTGCTGGTCCAGTTCCGCGAGGATCCATATCCGCTGTATCGCTATCTGCTCAGCGCCGCGCCGGTCCAATGGAACGACCTGCTCGGCGCGTGGACCGTCGCGCGCTACGCCGACGTCGTGTTCACGCTCACCGATCCGCGTTTCAGCGCCGACCGCGTCGGCTTGCAGCCAGATGCGTACGTTGCGAAATCGATGCTCGTCTCCGATCCACCCGACCACACGCGCTTGCGCACGCTGGTGCAAAAGGCCTTCACCCCACGCATGATCGACCAGCTGCGGCCGCGCATCACGACGATCGTCGACGACCTGCTGAACGCAACCGGGGCCAGCTTCGACGTCGTCCAGGACCTCGCATATCCGCTGCCTGTCATCGTCATCGCCGAGCTGCTGGGCGTGTCGCCCGAGGACCGTGAAACCTTCAAGGATTGGTCCGCCACCCTGGCCGCGAGCCTCGACCCGCTGGTTTCGCCAGAGCTCATGGATCACGCGACGGCGGCCAGACAAGCGCTGCACACCTACCTGCGCGGCATCATTGCCGAACGGCGGCGGGCACCGAAGGGCGATCTGATCAGCGCCCTCGTGGCCGTGGAAGAGCGGGGCGAAGTGCTGACCGAGCCCGAGCTCGTGGTCATGTGCAGCCTGCTCCTGGTCGCCGGTCACGAGACGACGGTCAACCTGATCGGCAACGGCACCCTCGCGCTGTTGCAGCACCGCGACGAGCTCAACCGCCTTCGTCAAGCGCCGTCGCTCATCGGCACCGCCATCGAAGAGCTGTTGCGTTTCGATGCGCCGGTCCAGATGACTGGCCGCATCGTCATGTCTGACCTCGAGATCGGCGGCCAGACTATTAAACAAGGCGACTTCGTTCTGCCACTACTCGGCGCGGCCAATCATGATCCAGCCCAGTTCACGGAGCCCGACAAGCTCGACCTGGCAAGAAGCCCCAATGCGCATATGGCGTTTGGCCGCGGCATCCACTTCTGCCTGGGCGCACCCCTCGCCAGAGTCGAAGCCCAGGCAGCGATCGGCGCGCTGCTCGAGCGCTATCCCGCCCTCGAGCTGAATGGCACCCCAACAAGAAGAGACCAGATCACGCTGCGCGGCCTGACGTCTTTGCCGGTAACGGCCTAGACGACACCCGCGCCAGCGCTACACTGCTCGCAACACCTTTAATTGCGCGCCCCGTGAGGCCGCGAAGGAGTGCCGATGCCCCCGCCTGTCGCGGGCCAGAAAAAACTGCTCGGCGCCGACGACATTCGGCGCGCCGTAGCCCGGCTGGCCCATGAAGTTGTCGAGCGCAATCACGGCGTCGAGTCGCTCGTCCTGGTTGGACTGCAGACACGGGGTGTGCCGCTCGCGCGCCGATTGCAAGAGCGCATCGAGGAGTTCGAGGGCGCCCGCATCCCGCTCGGCGTACTCGACATCACGCTGTATCGCGACGATGTCCACCAGCGCGCGCCGCGCGCGCTGAGCACCACGAGCATCCCGGTCGACATCTCGGACAAGACGGTCATCCTGGTCGACGACGTGCTGTATACGGGTCGCACGGCGCGCGCCGCGCTCGACGCACTCATCGACCTTGGACGACCGCGCGCGATCCAGCTGGTGTGCTTGATCGACCGCGGTCATCGCGAGCTGCCGATCCGGCCCGACTACATCGGCAAGAACGTTCCCACCAGCCATCACGAGAAGGTGGCGGTTCGACTCGAAGAAGTGGACGGCACGGACGAAGTCGTCCTGATGCAACCCGCAGGCGGTGGCGCATGACGTTACAGGTGATCAATCGCAACGGCCCTGGAACAACACAGCTCAAGACGGTGCCCCGTCAGCGCCAGCACGTGCTCGACCTGGACGACTTCTCCGTCGACGAGGTGCAGACGGTGCTCCAAACGGCGGCGCAGATGAAGGACGTTCTGAAACGTCCAATCAAGAAGGTGCCGACCTTGCGCGGCAAAACGCTCGTGACCTTATTTTACGAGGCGAGCACACGCACACGCGTCGGGTTCGAGGTCGCGGCCAAGGCGCTCGGCGCGGACACGGTCAGCGTCTCGGCCTCGACCAGCTCGGTTACCAAGGGCGAATCGCTGATCGACACGATCCGTACCCTCCAGGCACTGGGCGCGGACTTCGTCGTGATGCGCCACCATCAGGCCGGCGCGCCATATGTCGTGTCACAAGAGGTTGCTGCGTCGGTGATCAACGCGGGCGACGGCTGGCACGCACATCCCACCCAGGCGCTGCTCGACCTGTTTACGATCCACGAGCGGCTCGGCCGTATCGACGGGCTGCGGGTCGCCATCGTCGGCGACATCCTGCACAGCCGCGTGGCACGCTCGAACCTGTGGGGACTGACACTCATGGGTGCCAACGTGGTGCTGTGCGGACCGCCGACTCTGCTGCCGGAGGCCAGCTTCTGCAACGGCCTGCCCTGGCCAGTCGAGCGCACGTACCAGTTCGACGAGGCGCTCGAGGGCGCGGACGTAGTGATGGTCCTGCGCATGCAGCTCGAGCGGCAGACCGGCGGGATGTTTCCCAGCGTGCGCGAGTACGTGCGCACGTACGGCTTGACGGAGGAGCGCCTGGCGCGCGCGCGGCCTGGCGCATTGGTGATGCACCCCGGGCCGATGAACGAGGGCGTCGAAATCGACCCCAAGGTCGCGCGTGGCGTTCAGTCCGTCATCGAGGCCCAGGTCACCAACGGCGTAGCCGTCCGGATGGCGCTGCTGTATCTGCTCAGCGGACTCGGCTCATGATCCGTCTGATTGGCGGCCGCGTCATCGATCCGGCCACCGGCCGTGACGAAGTCGGCGACCTCGTCGTCGATCAAGGCATCCTGGTCGAGAACGTGAACGCCAAGGGTGAAACCGTCATCGACGTCTCCGGCTTCGTCATCGCCCCAGGCTTCGTCGACCTGCACTGTCATCTGCGCGAGCCTGGCTACGAAGACAAAGAAACCATTGCCACCGGCACCCGCGCCGCGGCTGCCGGTGGGTTCACGACCGTCTGTGCGCTGGCCGACACGCAGCCAACCATCGACACCGGCTCCGATGTCGAGTCGGTGCTGACGCAAGCTCGGCGCGATGCCGTGGTCAGAGTGCTGCCCATGGGCACGACCAGCAAACGCCGCGCCGGCGAGGAGTTGTCCGAGATGGCCGATATGGCTGTCGCAGGCGCCGTAGCGTTCTCGGACGCGGCTCGCCCGGTGCGCTCGGCGCGGCTGATGCGCCATGCGCTCGAGTACTCGCTCCTGGTCGAGCGGCCCATTGTCAGCCACGCCCAGGATGCCGACCTCGCCGACGGCGGCGTCATGCACGAAGGGCCGGTGGCGACGGTGCTCGGCCTCAAAGGTGTCCCGCGCGAGGCCGAGGAGATCGCCGTCGCGCGCGACCTGGCCCTGGCGCGTCTGACCGGCGGCCGACTCCACTTCGCGCACCTGAGCACCGCTGGTGCGGTCGATCTTGTGCGTCGCGCGCGTGCTGAAGGCGTCCGGGTCACGGCCGAGGTCACCCCACATCACCTCGCGCTGTCCGATGCCTTGCTGTCTGGAAACGGGACGCAGCGCCCGTACGACACCAACGCACGCACCGACCCGCCGTTGCGCACACCTGCCGACGCGCAGGCACTGCTGCTGGGCTTGCGCGATGGCACCATCGACTGTGTCGCGACCGATCACTCTCCCCAACGCTGGATCGACAAAGCCTGCGAGTTCGATCAGGCCGAACCCGGTATCGTCGGCCTCGAGACGGCCTTTGGCCTGCTCATGCGTTTGGTGCATGCAGGCGCGCTGACACTCCCTGAGTTGATCGCTTGCCTCACGTCACGGGCCGCTTCGGCGTGGGGATTGCCCTATGGCACGCTTGCGCATGGCGCCGCGGCCGACGTCGTTGTGCTCGACTCCGACCACGCCTGGGTCGTCGACCCGGAGCGCTTCATGTCCAAGGGCCGCAACTCGCCCCTGGCCGGCCAGACGCTGCGCGGCACGGTCTTGCTGACCATCGCTAACGGCGACATCGTTTACCGCAACGGTGTCTAGTGGGTTCCCCGTCTCAACCGAAACTCAACCAGTACAGTTCCGGCCGACCAATGCACGCGACACAGACTCCGGTCCACCGATGCCGCTGAGCAGTCTCCCTCAGGCCGCCCTCGCCCTCGAAGATGGAACCGTCTATGTCGGAGAGCCCTTCGGCGCCGAGACCGACGTGGCCGCCGAGGTGGTCTTCAACACGGGCATCACCGGCTATCAGGAGGTCGTCACCGACCCGTCCTACCGCGGTCAGATGGTGGTCATGACCCACCCGCAGATCGGCAACTATGGCATCGCTCATTCTGGTGATGAGTCGGTCCAGCCGTGGGTCTCCGCGCTGATCGTGCGCGAGCTCGCCGACTTCTCCAACCACTGGGAATCCCACTCGTCACTGGAAGATTTCCTCCAGCAATGGAACGTCCCAGGCCTGCAAGGCATCGACACCCGCTCACTGGTGCGCCGCCTGCGCGACAGTGGCACCCAGCGTGGCGTCCTGCGCCAGTCTGGCCCCGGCGGCTTCACATCGGCCGACCTCGACGCATTGCGCCGGGCCGCAACACAAGCCCCATCCGTCTCCCAACTCGAATTGGTCAGCGGCGTCAGCCACGTCCTGCCGAGTCAAGGCACAGGTGACATCGCCGTCCTGGACTGCGGCGCCAAGTGGAACATTCTGCGTTCGCTGGAGCGCCGCGGCGTCTCGCCGCGCGTCTTCGATTGGGACGCCACCGCCGAGGACATCCTCGCCACGAAGCCGCGCGGCATCCTCATCTCCAACGGCCCCGGCGATCCGGCCCAGCTACCGACCGTCGTCGCCGAGCTCCAGAAGCTGGTGCAGTCGGGCACCCCGGTGATGGGCATTTGCCTCGGTCATCAGCTCCTGGGCCTGGCCGCCGGCGCCACGACCAGCCGACTTCCGTACGGTCATCACGGCGGCAATCATCCCGTCCGTGACCTGCGCTCGGGCACCGTGACCATCACCACTCAGAACCACGAGTTCCAGGTCGTAGCCGACACCATCCCGAGCTCCAGCGGCTTCGAGGTCTCGCACGTCAACCTGAACGACGGCTCAGTCGAGGGCCTCCGCCACCGCGAGTTGGCTGTCTTCTCGGTCCAGTATCACCCCGAAGGCTGCCCCGGCCCGCAGGACAGCCAGCGCCTGTTCGACGACTTCCTCGCGCTCGCTGGAGCCGACCCCCGAGCCCCGACCCCCGACCCCCGCGCGCGGAGCACGACATGAAAGTCATGGTCATCGGCTCCGGGCCGATCGTGATCGGCCAGGCCGCTGAGTTCGACTACGCGGGTACCCAGGCCTGCCGGGCGCTGAGAGAAGAGGGCCACGAAACAGTCCTGGTCAACTCCAACCCAGCCACGATCATGACCGATCAAGGCGTCGCCGACCGCATCTACGTCGAGCCGCTGACGCCTGAATTCCTCGAGAAAGTCATCGCCAGGGAACGGCCCGACGCGCTCCTCGCCGGGCTGGGTGGTCAAACAGGGCTGAACCTGGCCGTGGAGTTGGCCGACCGTGGCGTTCTCGCCAAGTACAGCGTGCAGATTCTCGGCACGCCCATCGAATCGATCCGCACCGCCGAAGACAGAGAGCTCTTCAAGAACCTGCTGCAAGAGATCGGCGAACCCGTTGCCGACAGCGTCGTCGCACATTCCGTCGCGGATGCCGAAAACTTCGCCGATCAAATAGGCCTGCCGCTCATCATCAGGCCTGCCTTTACCCTGGGCGGCACCGGCGGCGGCACCGCCCACACCCATGAGCAACTCAGGACCATCACTCAATCTGGCATCTCAGCCAGCCCGGTCAGTCAGGTTCTCGTCGAACGCTCACTGCTTGGCTGGAAAGAGATCGAATACGAGGTGATGCGCGACGGCGGCGACACATGCATCACCATCTGCAACATGGAGAATTTCGACCCGATGGGCGTCCATACCGGCGACTCCATCGTCGTCGCGCCATCGCAGACGCTCTCTGACCAGGAGTACCAGATGCTCCGCTCCGCTGCGCTGCGGATCATCCGCGCGCTCGGCGTGGTCGGCGGCTGCAACGTCCAGTTCGCCCTCGATCCGAAGTCCAGAAACTACGCCGTCGTCGAGGTTAACCCACGCGTCAGCCGCTCCTCGGCCCTCGCCTCCAAAGCGACCGGCTACCCCATTGCGCGAGTCACGGCCAAGATCGCCGTTGGCAAGCGCCTGCACGAAATCCCCAACGCCGTCACGCAGCGCACCACCGCGGCCTTCGAGCCGTCGCTCGACTACCTCGTCGTCAAGATCCCGCGCTGGCCTTTCGACAAGTTCCCCGATGGCGATCGGCGCCTCGGCACCCAGATGAAGTCGACCGGCGAGGCCATGGCCATCGATCGCTGCTTTGAGGGCGCTTTGCAGAAGGCCGTGCGCTCGCTCGAGATGCGCAATCGCGATCTGCTGTGGGAAGATCCGACGTGGACCGCCGCCGACCTGGAACGCCTGATTCGCGAGCCGAACGACCTGCGCCTGTGGGCGCTCATGGCTGCGCTCCGCCGTGGCGAGTCGCTTGCAACCCTGGCCGGCTGGTCGGGCATCGACCCGTTCTTCCTGCACAAGTTGCACACCATCATCACCTGCGAGCGGCAGCTGCTCGAAGCAGCTGAGCTCACGCCCGCTCTGGCCCGCCGCGCCAAGCGGCTTGGCTTCTCGGATCGCCAGATGAGCACGCTGCTCGACGAGATGCCCGAGCGGCTGCGCGACCGCCGCCGCGCCTGGAATATCCGACCCACATACAAGATGGTGGACACCTGCGCCGCCGAGTTCGAAGCGGCCACGCCGTACTTCTACGGCACCTACGAGTCAGAGAACGAAGCCCCAGCCTTGTCCGGGCGCAAGGTCGTCGTGCTGGGCTCGGGTCCGATTCGCATCGGCCAGGGCATCGAGTTCGACTACTGCTCGGTGCGCGGCGCGATGGCGCTGCGCGAGCACCACGTGCACAGCATCATGATCAACTCGAACCCCGAGACGGTCAGCACCGACTTCGACGCCTCGACACGGCTCTACTTCGAGCCGCTCGACGAAGAATCTGTACGCGACGTCCTCGAAAACGAGACCGGCGAAGACGGTCAGGCACCGCGCGTGCTGGCTCAGTTCGGCGGCCAGACCGCGATCAGTCTGGCCGAGCCGCTCGTGCATGCCGGTTATCACCTGCTCGGCTCGGACCTGCGCGCGATCGACGTCGCCGAAGATCGCGACCAGTTCAGCGACTTGCTCGATCACCTGGGCATTCCGCAGCCGCCGGGCGGCATCGTCTCGACGCCCGACGAGGCGGTCGCGCTCGCCGATCAGCTTGGCTACCCGGTGCTTGTCCGACCTTCATTTGTCCTGGGCGGCCGGGCGATGGAGATCTGTCGCGGTCCTGCTGAGCTGCGCGCCTTCGCGGCCGTGGCCAAGGAGATCTCGGGCAAGAAGCCGCTGCTGGTCGACAAGTACCTGGAAGGCGCCGAGATCGAGGTCGACGCCGTGTGCGACGGGCGAGACGTGCTCATCCCCGGCATCATGGAGCACGTCGAACGTGCTGGCGTGCACTCCGGCGACAGCATCGCCCTCTACCCGGCCCAGTCCCTGGATACTGAACAGCTTCAAACCATCGTCGACTACACCACGGCGCTGGGCAAGGGCCTTGGCGTGCGCGGCCTGTTCAACATCCAGTACGTGGTCTACGACCGACAGGTGTACGTGATCGAGGTCAACCCGCGCGGCAGTCGCACCGTGCCGTTCCTGTCCAAAGTGACCGGCGTGCCAATGGTCGACCTGGCCGTTCAAGTCGGCCTTGACGTTCCTCTCGCCTCACTTGGATACGGAACGGGCCTGTGGCCCACGCAGCCGCTTGTCGCCGCGAAAGCGCCGGTGTTCTCGATGTCCAAGCTGACCCAGGTCGACACCTATCTCGGGCCCGAGATGAAGTCGACTGGCGAAGTCATGGGCCTCGGTGTGACTGCCGAAGAAGCCCTGGGCAAGGCACTGATCGCCGCCGGCAGTGGCTTGCCTGCGCCAGGCGCTGCTGTCTTGTTGTCTTTGGCCGAGCGCGACAAAGACGAAGCGATGCCGTTGATCCGGCGCCTGGCCGAGTTGGGCTACGACCTGGTCGCGACCGAAGGCACGGCTGAGCGCGTGCGCTCCGAGTTGGGGCTGCCTGTCGAGAGTGTCACCAAAAAGCTGAACGATGGCCATCCGAACGTGCTCGACGTCATTCAGTCGCGGCGCGTCTCGGTGGTCGTGAACACCGTGACCGGTGACCGCCGGCCGCTGCGTGACGGCTTCCTGATTCGGCGTACCGCGACCGAGCGGCGCATCCCGTGCTTCACCAGCCTGGATACGCTGCGCGCGGCCATCGTCGGCGCGGGCCTTTCGGGCACCGTTGAAGTCAGGACGGTGCAGGAGTACCGCGCAGGCGCGCCGGCTCCGGTGCTGCCTGAGCGCCTGGCGCACTCAACGCTCGCACCTGCTGGCTGAGCAGTAGCAGAAACGCCCACGAGTATGCCGAGCCGATGCTGAGCCGTAATAGCGCCGAGGCATCGGCCCACTCCTGGGCCAGGACCCGCGGGACCAGCAGCAGCGCCGCGGCAACGCTGTAGGTCACGGTCCACGGGCGCTCGAAGAACAAGGGCAACAAGAATAGCCCGTAGCCTACCCATGCCAGCGGCGAGAACACGAGCATGGCTGTGAGTGCTAGGCCGTTCACGAGGGCTGGAGTTGTCGGTCGGAATCGGACGACGGCAGCAGCTATGGCGAGGAGGCCAACGATGTCGAGCGGCACTGCGAGTTGGTCCACGCCCAGGCGTGTCAACAGGCCGCCAAGGGCAGCATTCAGGGCCAGCGCGCCATTGGGCTCACGTCCGACTACCGCGAACCACTGCACATAGACGTTTGGTCCGAACACGAGCGCGGCAAGTGCGCATAGGCCGAGGGTTGTGATCGCCGCGATGATGGCTGCTCGTCGGCATCCTATGAAGAACAGCAGCGCCGCCCAGAACAGAAAGTTCGGCTTGACCGCCGCGACCGCGCCGATGAGCGCGCCACTCAACGCGGGCCGGCGCTGCACGAGGAGCCACGCAACGGTCGTAGGCAGGGCAAGCAGGGCATAGATCTGGCCGAGGGCCACTGTTTCCCAGAATGGCGCGGCCGCGACGGCCCACGCGAGCCGCAGCGGCGGCCCCGGAAAGCGCAGCGCGAGCAGGCCGACCAGCAGGGCCATGGCCACGACGGTGAACACAAAACACGCGCGACGTGCGCTGAACGGATCCACCCCGCCCAATGAGGCGAACAGCAGCAGCGACGCTGGGGCATTGAGATTCACCGCGCGCGGGATGTCGAGCGTGTACGCCTCATACGGGTTCAACCCGCTCGCGGCCGCCTTGCCTGACAGGTAGAAGGACGCGAAATCACCCAGTGGCGGTTCCGCTCCCAGGAACGGCGTCCCCATCAATAGCACCGTCGCGTAGCCCGCGAGCAGGCATGTCACGACCATTTGAACGATCCGCCACCGCACGCTCATCCCCAGCATACGAACCTGGTCGCACCCGCCGAGCGGCACGCACCACCCATGACAAGCCAGGCTTCCGGTCCAGCGGAATGGCTCGTATAGTGGAGTTGGCCAGGATGGATGCTCCTTCCATGGCGTCGCCGGTCCGCTCGGCGGCGCGCTGGACTTCTCCGCACCCGACGCAGCCGTTGCGGCGACGCCGTCCTGCGCATGAGGCGCGCGGACCACGGCACGAGACCGGCGACCACGCGGAAACAACGCGGCGCAGACTCCGATCGCTAATCAGCCGCGCCGCCGTGCTGGCGATGGCCGTCCTGGCCCTGGCGGACGTCATTGCCGACGTCGCGCCACTGAAAACCCTGAGCTGGGGCCTCGCCACCGTCATGGCGGGCCTCG
>WNGF01003876.1_pt1 | contig 37318 bp, 32 predicted proteins | sample 5400641 | NCBI WGS metagenome assembly WNGF01 (sample SAMN13153371, study PRJNA577476) | soil metagenome | isolation source: 80 cm soil or saprolite under grassland replicate 2 | place: USA:California | collected 2016-06-15 | reverse complement strand
GAAAAAACCCACCAGCCTTAAGTGATGGGCGGTGGGTTGGTAGATCCAGTCCTACTGAAAAGTGCTAAACCACTCTTCCCCGTTCGCCACACAGATCTGTGCCGCAACAACAGCAGATTGCGCGGGCGGGGGAACACATTGTCATAGTACATTATATATATCCGAGTTTGCACTGGCGAGTCAACCGGGAAGGGTACTGTCCGAGGACGCTGCCACGGGACAGAAATAGCCCGGCACCACCCGGAAATCAGCGAGAGAAGCCAGGCGGGGGACCAGCCCGCATTGGCTGATGGGGGATGAATTGTCTCAATCGAATACGGTCATCGCTGCGCCGGAGACAAGTGCCATTGGCCCGTGGCGCAGGCTCTTCTCTTTCCCGGCGGTCCTGGCCGGCTCGCTGGCCTTTCTGGTCTTTATCTATGCCCGCCGCGACATTCTCGAACTGGATCTGTGGTGGCATCTGCGCAACGCGCAATTTCTATTGACGCAGGGCCATCTTCCCGTCACCGACCATTATTCGTTCACCGCGTCCGGCGCGCCTGTCATGCCTTTTGAGTGGCTTTCGGAGCTCCCGTTCTATGCGGCATACAAACTGGCCGGGCTTCAACCCCAGCAGGCCAACCAATGGCCTGCTGGGGACCCCGGGCTGACCGGGCTGTTCTGGCTGGTTTTTGCGCTAGGTACGGCGATTGTGCTTGGCGTCTTTCGCCTCAGCTACCTGGCCAGCCGCGACCTGAAGAACTCCTTTGTGGTCTCGGTGGGCGGAGCCTTTCTGGCATGCATCACCCTTGGGCCGCGGCCGCTTCTGTTCGGCTGGCTCTATCTGGTGATTCTCCTGCTGGTCCTCGCCGCCGTGCGCGAAGGCCGCTGGCAATGGCTCTGGCTGCTTCCTCCGCTATTTTGCCTCTGGATCAACTCGCACGGCTCTTGGCCGATGGGGATGGCGCTCTTCGGCATTTTCATCGCCTCCGGCCTGGTGGAAGGCAGCTGGGGTAATGCTTATGCAGAGCGCTGGTCAGGGCCGCAACTGTGGAGGCTGCTCGCCACAGCCGGGGCTTCGGCTGCTGCAGTATTTCTCAATCCTTTCGGCTCCAGGCTTGTCCTCTATCCATTCGGAGTCCTATTCGGTCCTGGCTCCGGTTCCGGCGGCGGCCCGGGAATCGGAATTATCGAGGAGTTTCAGTCTATCGACTTCCGTACCCCGTGGGGCAAGGTCGCCATGATATTGATCCTGGGACTGCTGCTGGTGGCAATCTTTTCGCGGGAGCGCTGGCGGCTAGATGAAATTGGCTTCGTTGTCGTCGCCCTTTACTTCTGCCTTACCCACGCCCGCTTTCTGTTTCTCGCCGGAATCCTTTTGCCCCCGGTCTTTGCCCGGCGAATCAAGCTGATGACTCCGTATGAGCGCAAGAGCGACCGGCCATTGCCGAACGCACTTGCCCTGACGGTCTTGCTCATATTGTTTGTGGTCTACATGCCCGGCCACGAAAACTTCCACGGCACTGTCGAGTATCCCGAGGGTGCAGTGGCTTACATGAAGGCGAACGGCATCCAGAGCAACGTCTTTAATGATTGGGCCTGGGGCGGCTACCTGATCTGGCACATGCCGGAGATGAAGGTTTTCATTGATGCCCGCGGAGATCCCTATGCGGTCACCGGCGTCTTCAAGGATTACTTGGACGCAGTGTATGGGGTGAATCCCGCTGCGGTGTTGGACAAATATAAGATCCAGTACGTGCTGATGCGGCCCGACAGTCTGCTGGCGCATTTGTTGCAGCAGAGTCCCGCGTGGGCCGTGCGCTACAGCGACAAAGACAGCGTGCTGCTGGCGCGTTCGGCGAAATAAGCAGGCCGGAGAAGGACGCGAATGTCTCAAGATACTGCCAATGGCGCTGCGGTTCTGCGATCCGGCTCCCGTCTCAGCCTCTGGCGGCGAGTTTTTTCCTTTCCGACTGTCCTCGCCGGCTCGCTGGCCCTTTTGGTCTTTATCTTTGCCCGGCGCGACATCCCCGATCCGGACCTGTGGTGGCACGTGCGCAACGCGCAGCTTCTGCTGACGCAGGGCCACCTTCCCGCGGCCGACCAGTATTCCTTCACAGCGCCCGGAGCTGCCGTCCTGCCTTTCGAGTGGCTCTCGGAACTGCTGTTGTATGCGGCATACCGATGGGCCGGGCAGATTGGCCTGTTCTGGCTGGTCTTCATCCTGAGCACGGCGATTGTGTTGGGCGTATTCCGCCTCAGCTACCTGGCCAGTCGCGACCTGAAGAACGCGTTTGTAGTCTCGGTGGGCGGGGCAATGCTGGCGGCGATCACGATTGGCGCGCGTCCGCTGCTTTTTGGATGGCTGTATCTGGTGCTTCTGCTGCTGGTGCTGGCCGCGGTGCGCTCACCCCAGCACGCCAAATGCGGGCGCGCCGGGGACCCCGGCGAAGGCCGCTGGCGATGGCTCTGGCTGCTTCCTCCGCTGTTCTGCCTTTGGATCAATTCGCATGGCTCGTGGCCGATGGGCTTTGTGATCTTCGGCGTCTTCATCGCCTCGGGGCTGGTGGAGGGTAGTTGGGGAAACGCTTACGCAACGCGTTGGAGCGCTCCGGAGCTGCACAGGCTGCTGGCTGCGGCAGCCGGCTCGTTCGCGGCATTGTTTGTCAATCCCACTGGGCATCGCCTGGTGCTCTACGCTTTTCAGGCGATGTTCGGCAAGCACTCGTCGGTTGGGATCATTGACGAGTTTCGCTCGATCGACTTTCACACTCCATGGGGCAAAGTTGCGATGGTCGTGGTCCTGGGAACTCTGCTGATTTCGCTGCTATCGCGGGAGCGGTGGAGGCTGGACGAACTTGCGACCGCTATGCTGGCCTTGTATTGGTCGCTGACCTATTCCCGGTTCATGTTTCTCGCGGGCATCCTGCTGCCTCCGGTGTTCGCGAAGCGTGTCAAACTGATGACCCCGTACGAGCGTAACTCCGACAAGGCCCTGCCCAACGCATTGGCGCTTGCCGTCCTGCTCTGCGCGTTTATCATCGCAATGCCCCGGGATTCCCGCTTTCAGGAGCCGGTCGCGTATCCGGCCGACGCGCTCGCCTATATGAAGTCCCATGAAATCGCGGGCAGGATCTTTCACGATTATGTTTGGGGCGGCTACCTGATCTGGCATGCGCCGGAGTCGAAGGTCTTCATCGATGGTCGATGGGACCCTTATGCGGCGACTGGCGTTGTTGAGGACTTTAGAGCAGCCGTATACGGTGAAAATTCGCAGGCGGTACTCGACAAATATCGCGTGGAGTATGTCCTAATGCCCGCCGATAGTTTGCTGGTGAAACTGTTGCGCGGCAGTCCCGCGTGGACGGTGCGCTACGAGGATAAGATCAGCGTACTGCTGCAGCGTGCTGGGGTCTCCGGCAATCCTGCAGTTTCGCCCGCTTCCGCAATTCTCCAGCACGCCAATGATTAGCGTGCCGGGATGGACGGTGTGCATCATCGAAAACTTGGTGTGCCCCACACTGCGCGTAGTTGGCGAATGTGCGGTCCGCAAAAAATTTCTGGAATTTCCCCGAGAAAGCCGCGATCCTAAGGTTTGAGGAGAGAAGCATGGCCGGGCTGTCTTTCATTTTTGCCTATCCCCAGTTCGTCGGCGTTGCTCTGCTCCTGGTCTATGCTCTCTGGCGATACTCATCCCGCGGGCAGGATAAGCGCACTGACTGGCTGGTTGCTGCTGCTGCCGTCGCGATCCCGGCTGAATTGGTTGCGCAAGCTGTGACGGTTTGGCTCTCGCGCCTGCGCCCGGCCAAGTACGATTTGTTTATTTACTGGCTCGACGGACGATTGGGATTTCAGCCCAGCTTCGCCATCGGGCGTCTTGCCGCGCATCACCTCTGGTTGCGGCAATTGCTCTCGCTCACCTACGGCTGCTGCACCCTGGGGATGCTCGCGGTATTCATTGCATATCTGTGGCTTCGCTCGGAATCGGAGACCGTCAATGTAGTCCGGGTCTTCGGGTTGAATCTCTTCGCAGCCGTGCCGATTTATCTGCTGGTGCCTGTCTGCGGGCCGGCTTTTGCTTTCCCCGACTTTCCCGCAGCCCCTTCGCAGGTTGTTCCGCACCTCATGGCGATCTCTGCGTCCCCCAATGGCATACCGTCGGTACATTTCTCCACAGCATTGCTCGTGGCATGGTTTGCGCGGCGCTGGCCCTTGGGGCGCGTTGCCGGAGTCGTCTATGTAGTGCTCACCGCCGCGGCGACGATGGGATCGGGGCAGCACTATTTGTTTGATCTGCTCGTTGCCGTCCCATACTCGGTGCTGGTATATCGGCTCGGATGCAAGCCGAAGCAGGTCGCTCACTCCGAATTGGCCGCAAGCGTTCGGGTCGGCGATGCCCAGGACCTGACGACTCTGTCCGGGTCTTGAATTAGCCATATCCAAATGCAGCGCACCGCCGCAGCGCCCACGCCGAGACTGCTGATACAACGTATGGCGGCGCGCTCGGAAAAGACTTCCCGTCGGGCCATCGAGTTCATCCACACGTAAAATATTCATAGTTAATCCATACGACTGGAGTACAGGCCGCTATTCCCTTGAACGACAAGCAATGCCCCGGCGGACCGTATCGTACTGGGTACTGGATTGATTACTTTGGTGTTGGCCCGCTATCGGATTTCTCTCCTGCGGCTGGACTCCGTCCCATATCTTCGAGGTGCACTACCGGGTGGCTGGATCTGGTTTAACAGATCCAGTAAAAAAAACAGCGACTCTGCAACTAAAATCCAGCTACTCTGCATCCAATTGTGCAAAACCGATTTGTTAGACGGCCCGGAGTGTTGTAGAAATGAGAGTAACGAGAACTCAAAACAGATTGCTTTCAAGCCCGCATCCCCGGGACGGGGCCCGGTTTTTCGCTGCGTACGCCCTCGTTGCAGCCCTGATCGCTTTTGCAGTCCGCCTCAGGGGCCGTTGCCGCGAGCATGAATCATCCACGTGAACACGAGTGGCCCGGTCCAAGGCTGCTTGAGAACTAACGAGACCACCTCAAGGAGATTGAATTAAATGAAAACGACTCTTCTGCGCACCCTGCACGCTCTTCACAACGATGAATCTGGCCAGGACCTGATCGAGTACGCTCTGGTGGCGGCCCTGATCGCGTTTGGCGCGGTCGTGGCGATGAATGGCCTGGCGAGCGATATCAACAAGGCCTTCGTCTCGATCGGCTCCACCCTCCAGACCAACATGCCACAAAGTTGAGCGCTGCATCCCGGCGGGTCCGGCCCAATCTTCCAAGGCCGGACCTCCCCTAAACAATGAACGTGTGTAAGTAGGAGACCAAAATGAAGATGAATCTCTTCCGCATGCTGCAAACTCTGCATCACGATGAATCCGGCCAGGACCTGATCGAGTACGCTTTGGTGGCGGCCCTGATTGCTTTTGGCTCGGTGGTGGCGATGAATGGCCTGGCGAGCGATATCAACAAGGCCTTCACCTCGATTGGTTCCAATCTGAACAGTTACATCCCCAGCTAGTCTTATGCATGCGCGGCTCTGCGCGAGCGCGCATGCGCTCGTGGCAGCGCCTGGTGCTGTTCAACGTGATCATCGCGCGAGGCCGCACGCCGAGTTTCGACGCACCTCGAAATTAGTGGGTCAGGGAAACCGATGACGACGGAAGCTGTATTTATGGCGGGAGCGCTTGGAGTTGCCTGTATCGGCGGCTTCACAGATATCGCCACCCGCCGCATTCCGAACTGGCTCACCTACTCCGGGGTGCTGGTCGGCATCGTGGGACACGGGCTGCTGCAGGGCTGGCGCGGACTGCTCGCAGCCGTCGCCGGAGGCCTGATTGGCGGCGCCGCGTTTCTGGTGTTCTACCTGGTACACGCCATGGGAGCGGGAGACGTGAAATTGATCACGGCCATCGGCTGCTTGGTTGGGCCGACCCCCGCAGTCCAAATCGTTCTTGCCTCCGCGATTGCCGGCGGTATCTTTGCCCTCGTGCTGGCGGTGTGGCGGGGAAAGCTGCGCACAGTGCTGGCAAACGTCGTTGATGTGATCCGATTTCATGCTGTGGCGGGCGCCGAAGTGCATCCGCGCCTAAACCTTTCCAATCCGCAAGCTGTGCGCCTGCCGTACGCTGTCGCGATAGCGGCGGGGGTCCTATATTCAGCATTGGCTTTCTATCGCTGAGGTGGCATATGAACTCGAAACGAATTGTATTGGCGTTGGCGTTGGCGTTGGCAATCGCGGGCGTCTTCAGCTTTGTCGTCTACCAGTACCAGAAAAAGCAGAAGGAGACTGCAGCCAGGTACATCAAGTTGGTTGCTGCCACAAAGCCTTTGCCGGCCGGCTCTCCGATTACGGAAGACAGCATTGCGCTGATCGACTGGCCGGCTAGCATGGCGATTCCCGGGCATTTCGAGGACCTGAATCTGGTGAAGAACCGGGTGACCATCTATCCCATCAGCGAGCACCAGCCGATTTTGGAGCGCGATGTGGCCCAGGCCGGCTCCGGCATCGGTCTGACCGTGAAGATTCCGGAAGGAATGCGCGCGGTATCTGTCCGCTCCAACGATGTCGTTGGTGTGGCCGGCTTCCTCTATCCTGGATCGCACGTCGATGTGCTGGTGACCTCGAAGTTGGTGGGTCCGACCCCGCTGACTCAGACGATCCTGCCGAACGTCGAAGTATTGACCGCCGGTCAGAGGATCGAGCCGGATCCCCAGGGAAAGCCTGAAACGGTGAATGTGGTCACCCTGCTGCTCAAGCCGGAAGACGGCGAGAAGCTGGTTTTGGCCGCCTCTCAGGGGCAGATCCAGTTCGTGCTTCGCAATGGCGCAGACCAGAACACGCCCGACACCAAGCCTGTGGACATGACCGATCTCATGGCCGGGGTGAAAAAGCCAGTCGCTCCGAAGGCGATCTCCGTGCCGAGGCCTGTGGTCAGGGTTGAAAAGGAAAAGCCTCCTCAGGTTGTCTATTACGAAGTGGAAACCATCAAAGGCACGCACCGGTCGGTCGAGAAGTTCCAATAAAGTCTGGGTCCTGAAAGAGGAAAACTCGAAATGCGAGCATTTCATACAGTGGTAAGATCGGCTGTTGCTCTTCTCCTGTTGACTGTGGCCGCGGTGGCTGTAGAGGCGCCGGCATCGGCAAATAAAATGGCAGAGACTCCCGCTCCCGCCACTGCGACGGCAGAGGCACCTGCTCAGGGAGCTCAGGCGGCACAATCGGCACTGTCTACCGAGACGCAGTCGGTACATGTTCAGGTCGGCAGGTCGATCATTCTGAACACCCAGTCCCGTCTTCGTCGAATCGTGGTCAGCAATCCGGATGTTCTGGATACGGCGACGATCACCCCAACCCAGTTGGTGATCACCGCCAAGGCACCGGGCAGCAGCAGCCTGGTGCTGTGGGACGAGAGTTCCAACGCCCGCATCGTGGATGTCTATGCGGATATCGACGCCGCCGGGCTGCGGGAGAGCATCCGCGCGTCGCACCCGAACGAACAGGTCGAGATCGCAGCGGAGGAGGGAAGGGTTGTCCTCACCGGGAATGCAAGCAGCAAGGCGGCGGCGGACGACATCGTGCGGCTGGCCAATCTGTACTCCAAAAACGTCGTAGACTCCATGATTGTGCAGGCGCCGCCGCGCGCCAAGCAGGTGCTGCTAAAGGTGCAGTTCCTGGAAGTCGACCGCACCAAGCTCTCGCAGTTCGGCATTAACATTCTGAGCACGGGAGCCACGAACACGATCGGCACCATTTCAACCCAGCAGTTCAATCCGCCGACGCTGGGCGGAGGAGGAGGCGGCGGTTCGGTCGGATCGGGCACCTCGAATAGCCTTGGGCTCAACAACCTGCTGAATATTTTCATTTTCAGGCCCGACATCAATCTGGGTGCGACCATTCGTGCCATGCAACAGAAGAACGTTGCGCAGATCCTGGCGGAGCCGAACCTGTTGGCGCGTAGCGGCGAGCCCGCCAAGTTTCTGGCCGGCGGCGAATTTCCGGTTCCGGTGGTGCAGGGCGGGACTGGCGGTGGCACCGCGATCACGATCATCTTCAAGCCATTTGGCGTAAAGCTGGAATTTGTCGGGACCATCGAGGGGAATGTGGTGCGGCTCAAGCTGGCACCCGAGGTCAGCACGCTGGATTTCTCCAACGCCGCGGTCCTCAACGGCTTTACCATCCCTGCCGTTTCCACCCGCAGGGCGGAGACCGAAATCGAGCTGAAGGACGGCCAGAGCTTTGGCATGGCTGGCCTGCTGGACAACCGCACCACGGAACTGTTCACCAAGATCCCAGGGATCGGCGATATTCCGGTGCTCGGAAATCTTTTCCGCTCGAGGGAGTTGAAGCGAACCAACACAGAGCTTATGGTGATGGTAACACCGCAAATTGTGGACCCGGTTTCCGAGCAGGTGGCTGCACCCGCCGCGCGCCCGTTGCCGATGCACAATATGGATGTACCGGAGTTCGACAAGTCGGTTGGCAAGCCGAAGTCGGGCAACATTAATTAATAACCATCGAGTCTGCGTGAGGTGGCAACGTTGAGTTCCAGCGTTCATACAGGTGGCCGCACACTGAGCATCGTGACGGTCTCAGTTGATAAAAGGGCGGCAGCGGCCCTGCGGGAGATCGTGGAGTCGCTGCCCGGCTTCGAGATCACAAGTGAGCTCTATCAATGGGACACGAGTGACTCGGCGCTGGTGCAGGATTTGATGCAGAGAAAGCCCGATGTCTGCGTCATCGACTTCGACAACGATCGGAAAATCGCGGCGTCCAGGTCGGAGCAGATCAAAAGCGCCCTCCCCAACATTGCAGTGTTCGCGTTGGCCTCGGACTCAAACCCGGAGCGCATCATCGATGCGATGCGCTCGGGCTGTTCGGAGTATCTGTTAAAACCGCCGGCGCGCGAACGCGTGGTCGAAGCGCTGTTCAAGTATGAGAAGAAGAAGAGGGAACGCGATGCCCCGGTAAAGAGGGGAAAGGTGTACACGGTCGTGGGTGTCAAGGGCGGCGCTGGGGTGACGACGCTGGCCACCAACGTTGCGGCGATTGCGGCCCAGAGCGGAATCAAGACCCTGCTGATCGACCAGCATTCCGACCTGGGAGATGTCTCGGTTTACCTGGGCTTGGGCGGGCACCAGTATCATTTCTTCGAACTGGTGCATAACATTCATCGCCTGGACTCGGAACTGTTGCAGGGCTTCGTCGTGAAACACGCATCCGGACTTCACGTCCTGCCTGCCCCGGACAGCTTTGGCGCGGCGAACAAAGTGTCCGAGGCCGCACTGGAGTCGACGCTCGATTTCCTGCGCGAGGAATATGACCTGGTCATCGTGGACTGCGCCCCAGGGTTGAACTCCTACAACGTGGGCGCGGTGGACCGGGCCGACGGCGTCTTCCTGGTGGCAACTCCCGAGCTGCCGTCGATTCGCAACCTGGTGCGCTACCTGGAGCATTTGAAGCGATTCAACTGTTCCCAAGAGAAGATCAGAATCATCATCAACCGTTACGACAAGCGGTCGGCGATCCGCGAAGACCAGATCGAAAAGACGCTTCGCAGGCCGATCTCATTGCTGGTACCCAACAGCTATGCCGAGATCGTCACCGCGATCAACACCGGCACACCGATATCATCCACCGCAAGAACGGAACTGGCCGAAACATTCCGGAGATGGGTTGACACCCTGGGCGCGAAAGCCGAGCACGCGGCATCCGCGCAAGAGCCGGCGAAACGGCGCTTTGGAATCCTGGGCCTATAAACGTTTTTGAAGAAGAGGGACGATGGCACACTTTGATAACAACGCGACAGGAAGTGCACCCGGGCTGGAACCAGATCTTTGGTCGAGGAGAGACCTGAAGCCTAAGGCCTATCAGGAGATGAAATCATCTCTTCACCGCAACCTGCTCAGCCGCATCGATCTTGAGAAGCTGAACTATCTCGATGACCGCCACGCCCGGAACCAGATTGCGGTGGTCATCCAGGATCTTGTGGCGCAGGCCAACGTTCCGCTCAGCGCGACGGAGCGGGAGCGGCTGTCGCGCGAGGTGCTGGACGAGGTCTTTGGCCTCGGTCCTCTGGAGCCGCTGCTGCAGGACCCGACCATCAGCGACATCCTGGTCAATACCTACTCGAATGTCTACATCGAGCGCGCCGGCCTTCTGGAGGAGACCAACGTCGTTTTTAAAGACGACGTCCACCTCATGCACATCATCGACAAGATCGTTTCGGCCGTAGGCCGCCGCGTCGATGAATCGTCGCCCATGGTGGACGCCCGGCTGCCCGACGGCTCGCGCGTGAACGTCATTATTCCGCCGCTGGCAGTCGACGGCCCGATCCTCTCGATCCGCCGCTTCGGGACGATTCCGCTCGAGATGGAGGACTTGCTGGCGAACCACACAATGACGCCGCAAATGAGAGACGTGCTGGCCGGCGCGGTGAAGGCCCGCCTGAACGTCGTGATCTCCGGCGGCACTGGTTCCGGTAAGACGACGCTGCTGAACGTGCTGTCGCGCTTCATCTCCGACAAAGAGCGGATCGTCACCGTGGAAGACTCGGCCGAATTGCAGGTCAAGCAGGAGCACGTGGTGCGACTGGAGTGCCGCCCGCCGAACGTGGAGGGCAGGGGAGCGGTACATCAGCGCGAACTGGTGATCAACTGCCTCCGTATGCGTCCCGACCGCATCATCGTGGGCGAGGTGCGCGGCGAAGAGGCGCTGGACATGCTCCAGGCCATGAACACCGGCCACGATGGTTCGTTGACCACAATCCATGCCAACAGTCCGCGCGATGCAATCTCCCGTATGGAGACGATGGCGCTGATGGCCAATCTGAATTTGCCGGAGAAGGCCGTGCGGCAGCAGATTGCCTCGGCGATCAACGTGATCGTGCAGGTCTCGCGCATGAGCGACGGCACCAGGAGGGTGACGCACGTGAGCGAGATCACCGGCATGGACCAGGACGTGGTGAGCATGCAGGACATCTATCGCTTTGAAAAGCGCGGTGTCGGAATCAACGGCCGCGTGCTGGGCCGTTTCTACTCGACCGGCGTGACACCCAGGTTTGCCGAGAAGATTGTGGCTTCGGGGATTCCGCTTGCGCCCAACTTGTTTGATATATCGGTGGAAGTCTAGTTCGGCGATGTAAGTAACCAGCCTGGAAAAGGGAACTGCGATGCTGATCCTGTTGTTCTTGCTGTTATTGGTCGCTACGTTCTCGATCGTGCTGTACGTCACACGACCGACCAAAGAAGAAACCGATCTGGGCGACCGCCTTGCCGGGCTCGGCCGCGGCGGCAGCGGGATGCCCGCGACGGTCAACCAGGACATTCTGCGGCACGAGGCGTACAGCGACCTTCCGCTGATCAACGCGGTGCTGCAGCGGATCAAGATCGCCGCCGACATCAACACGCTGATCCAGCAGGCCAATTCCGACTGGACCGTAGGCCGGGTCATTTTCGGAGCGCTGGTCGCTGGGGTCGTGGCCGGGTTCTTAGGCGGGCTCTGGTTTGACAACGTCGTCTTCGGGGTGCTCTGCGGACTGGTAGCGGCCAACGGCCCCTACGTCTATCTGCGGATCAAGCGCGCTCAGCGCATGCGCAAGTTCGAAACCGTATTGCCCGAGGCAATCGACCTCCTGGCCCGCGCGCTTCGCGCCGGCCACTCTCTGACGGCGGCGATCGAGATGGTGGCGCGAGAGGTTGCCGATCCGGTGGGGAGTGAGTTCCGGCGGGTCTTCGAAGAACAGAACTTCGGCTTGCCCATGCGCGAGGCGCTGCTGAACCTTGCCAATCGGCTTCCGGTCAAAGACCTGCAGTTTCTGGTCACGGCCATGCTGGTGCAAAAAGAGACCGGCGGTAATCTGGCCGAGGTCCTCGACAAGACCGGAGCGGTCATTCGCGAGCGCGCTAGATTGCTGGGCCAATTGAGGATCTACACCGCACAGGGACGCCTGACGGGGTGGATTCTCGGTCTGTTGCCCTTCATCGTCTTCCTGCTGATGAACATGGTCCATCCCGGCTATGCGCATCTCTTGCTCAGTGATCCCACCGGACGCAAGGCAGTGTGGATTGGACTGGGGCTGATGTTGATCGGTATTTGGATGATCCGCAAGATTGTGGACATTAAGGTGTAGCGTCATGCCAATTTCATTTATTATCGTCGCTGTATTGACGTTTTTCCTCAGTCTTGGGCTCCTGCTGCTTCTGCTGGGAGGACAGTCCACTGTGGCCGCCAGGTTGTCGGAGATCGCCGCCGAAGCCAGTGGCCGGGCCCCGAGCGCGCAGCCGAGCGCACCCAGGTTTGCGATCGCTTCGCGGATTGTGCAATGGTTCGGGCCGCTGCGAAAGATGATCGGGCTGGCAGACGACGGCGAAGTCGCGCGCCGGCTGGCCCTTGCCGGATATCGCGAACCTGTCTATGTGGAGTTGTATTACACGGCAAGACTGGTTGGGCCGGTGCTGGGCGCATTGATCGCGGGCTTCTTCATGCGCGGCTCCAATGTCCTTATCTGGTTCATCGTCCTGGTGGCTGTCGGATACATGGGGCCGGACCTCTGGCTGACCAGCGCAGTCTCGCGGCGGCGTGAGAGGATCCGTCTGGCGCTGCCCGACGCGCTGGACCTGCTCGTCATCTGCATGGAAGCCGGCCTGGGTATGGACCAAGCACTGATCCGCATCGGCGAGGAACTGCAACTCGCGCACAAGGACCTGAGCGAGGAGCTATTGTTCATCCGGCTGGAGCAGCGCGCCGGCACCCCTCGAGTTGAGGCGTGGCGCAATATGGCGAACCGTACCGGACTGGAAGTGTTCCGTTCATTTGTGAGCATGCTGGTGCAGACGGAGCGTTTCGGAACCCCACTCTCCAAATCGCTGGGCTACTTCGCCGATGCGCTGCGGACACGGCGTCGCCAGCAGGCTGAGGAGATGGCGGCGAAGACAACAGTCAAGCTTGTATTTCCTTTGGTGTTTTTCATCTTTCCGAGTATGTTTATCGTACTGCTGGTTCCGGCGCTCATTTCGATCAGCAGAAGCTTTGCGGGTAATTTCTGACATTTAAGTCCGAGGAGGAGAACGAATTTCCATGGATACGACAACGTTGATCCGGATTGTTTCAGGCGTTTTGTTCGTCGTGGTGCTGTTTATCCTGGTCCAGCGCAGAAAGAGCCGCGCAACCCGCGGGTAGCACAGGCAAGGTCCGCTTTGGGTTTGGATTCGATAGATGGCCCGTGTCTACAATACGACGAGAAGGTCCTGCCTTGGCGAGCAGATCGGAATTGCCGACACCAGTTTGCGGCGAATGGTCGGTCTGCTCGGCAAGCGGTCGCTTGAGCCCGGGAGCGGGCTGTTCATCGTTCCCTCGCAGGCGATCCACACGATCGGAATGGCGTTCCCGATCGATCTAGTTTTTGTTAACCGGAAGCATTGCGTGGTAGGGGTGCGCGAGCGCGTGCCTCCCTTTCGCATGACCCGCGTCTTCTGGAAGGCCCTCGGCGTGATCGAGCTTCCGTCTGGGACCATCAGGGAATCTCGGACGCAACTCGGCGATCAGTTGAAGATTGACTTCGAGGACTAGGCCAGCTTTCCGCCTAGGGCAAGCCAATGCGTGTCATTGCCGTCAGCGAAGCGCGGGCCCGCCGGCGCCTTGCTCCTGCCGCTGCTTTGACCGCAAATTTCAGCGCATTCCGCCCGGCTGTTCCGGGACTCACATGCGGCGGGCTTGGTATACGCCCTCGCCGCTGCTCCATCCGCCTGGGTCAGTGGATCAGGACCTCACGTGGGGCAGATGGAGAGTCTGAGGTCCGGGTGCCGGAGCCTCCGATGATCTGCAGCGAGTCCTTTTTGGGAGCGGCGACTCTCGGGCGGGGCGCCGAATGTGCGCTTGAGGGAGCTCGTTCCAGTTCAGCCCGGGCCTTTTTGGCAAAGCTTCCGTTGCCCGCTGCAAGCTGTTCGAGGAGCTGAGTGGACTGGCGACGCAGCTCGGGGCCCTGCGACCCTGCGCGCGCTGAGATGGCCCTCAGACGTTCTGCAAGAGCAAATCTGAGCTCGTCGATATGCGCATCGCCGGGAAAGGCCTTCGCATAGTCTTCCACGGCGCTAAGGGTCTCCCGCGCCGACTCGGCCGTCTCAATGCCCGAGATGTAGAAGTTGAGCGCGCTTGCTCCTTCGGTATTGATCGCGCGGGGCACGGAGATGTTGGCCATCGGCACGTACGCGACCATGTGGTTCCAGTCCAGTTCCATCCATCGGCCCTGGTCGCTTTCCTGGTATCCGGTAATGCTGACGGGGGTGCCGGAGATAATTTTGCCCAGGTTGGATGCATTGGATGAGGGAGCGCGCCGCGCCGGGGCGGAATGCAGCATTTGGGCCTTGGCGATCACCTGCATGGTGATGGCGGGCTTCCGGATCATCTTTACGAAAAACATCCCGAGAAAGAAGACAACCAGAAACGTCGCAATGCTGACCACGCCTGCGCGGAAGCGCCGCTCTCTCTCCCCCTGCTCTTGCTGCGCTGGGAGGATTTCGGGAAGGTGCTTGGGCAACTCCTCGATGAACGGCGTGCGGCAGTAGACGCACTTCTTGTGTTGGGCGGAGACGACCCTATGGCAGGCGGGACACCGGCGGACCGTCGAGAGGCTGACGTTGCAATCGGGGCATTCCCGCGTACCTGGAGGATACTCCCCGCCGCAGATCATGCAGAGAGCGAGCGCCTCCGTGCCGGATTTCCATTCTTCGGCGTGGAGGTTTGTATCCGGCTTCATCGCTTCACCAGTGAGCCATCTTTCTACAGCCGTGCTTCTAAAACAATGTTTCCAAAGTAACCTGTCGTTGTGCCGGAGGTCACTCTAGGTGTGGTCCACGGCCCAGTCTCGGACGCCGCGCCAGACCGCCTGAACGTCATTCAGTATCCAAGTGATGTTGACCGTTACAGTTTTGTGCCAGTTGTCCGCCTGCAACCACTCTTCGCGCAGTTTTGCCCAATAGGCCTGGCGGGCTGCGTTGGCGCTCCTTCCATCGCCTGGAGCAAACTCCGCGGGCGGCTGCGTGGGCAGAGCCGCGGTGTGGTCGTACCTCCACTGGATCACGTTCACTGCGGTGTCCCAGTAGCGCTGCGCCTCGGCGGCATTGGGCCCCTTGGCGGTCGCTCGCAGATCCTGAAAGTCCTTTGGCGCCTTCGTGTTCAGCCTGGCAACAGGCGTTACGGAGCATCACTCGGTCGCATCGTCAACCATCCTTGTGGATAGAGCCCCGCATATCGGCCGCCCGCCATATTAGCGGCAATTTTGATTTCCCTTGAGGCATCATCCAGAGCTGCTGTATACATCTAACATACAATAATTGGTAGCTTTTTGTGCGTCCGGCTTTTGCCGGCGGCCGTAGGGGAAAGAAACCATGGAGTTTCGAACCGCGCAACGGCAGGTGAGGTGCAACATATGGGATTCAAGATGAGGAAGACGGTCGCCCCGACAAGCCAACCGGCTTGCCAGGGGCCCCGGGGCGGGCGTCGCGGAGGCGAGAGGGGCGCGGTGCAGGTGGAGTTTGCGCTGGTGGCCCTGACTCTTTTTCTAATCATGTTCGGCGTTGTGGAGATGGAGCGCATGCTTCTGGTCTACAACACGCTCGCCAATTCCACCAAGGCTGGCGTTCGCTATGCCATCGTACACGGAAGCGACCGCCACTCGACCGGGGTGACAGGTCAAAGCTCCGAGGACGACCATACTCAGGTTGATGCGGTGGTGACCGAGTTGGCACGCGCCGGCACGCTGAATCCAGCCAGACTTACCGTGACCGTGACCTATACCGCCTGCGCCGGTTGTTTCAATTCTAACGAACCCGGTTCGACGGTTTTCATAGACGCGGTGTATGCCTACGATCCGTTTTCCATCCTGCCGCTTAGCGTGAACCTCCACAGCGGCAGCATCGGCAAAATCACGTTCTGAGGAGCAATCGATGGCGAGGTCAAGAAAAAATGAGAAGGGTCAGGCGACTCTCATTTTAGTTCTGGCATTGGGCCTGGTGCTTGTGGGTGGAATGGGTCTGGCGATTGATGGCGCCAATCTGTATCACCAGCAGCAGATGGCGCAGGTGGCCGCCGATGCTGCTGCCACCGCGGCAGCGATGAACATCTTTCGGGGAAACTATGTACACAGCCCCCCCGAAGTCACAGACTTCCCCGTGAACACGTCATTTACATGCACGACCACCGCCACCCGGCTTCCCTGCCAATTTGCCCGGGAGAACGGCTTCGGTTCAATCGCCGCCGACAAGGTCATCGTGGATTATCCGACCTGCACGGTCTCAGGCGGAAGCCCGTATGGCTCATGCGGCTACGGCGACACGCTTGCCTCGGACCTTCCGGCTGGTGTTCCGAGCCAGGTTCGGGTCACGGTCAAGCGCGACGTGAACAATTCAATCATCCGGATGCTGGGCATGGGAGCGATCACCACGATCGGGACCACGGCGACTGCGGCCGTCGTCGAAGTGCTGTCGCCTACGCCCATCATCATCACCGATTACAAAAATCCTGACTCTCTTTATCTGAACGGCACCAATAGCATCACCGTCTGCGGTGGGCCGTCGCAGAGCGTGCAGGTCAACTCCACCGATCTTGCCGCCTATCACGAACCCTCGGGAGGCACTGGCTATATCTATCTCCAATACGGCGGGGACGCGGATGACGGCGACTGCGTCAATGGCACGGGGTCCAACTTTGGCATCACCGGCGGTCCGACCGGGTCGGGGGGCGGCACGGTGAACCGCGTTAATTTGGGAACCACCGGGCAATACACCTATCACAGCCCGATTCCGGACCCATACGCGGGTGTCCCTATGCCGGGCCAAACTGGTGCGCCTGTGATTCCTCCCATCCCGACAGGCACTAACCCGATTACGGTTACATCCAGTTCCAGCCCGAACTATGGCTGCACGGCCCCCAATGCCCAAGGCACGACCTGCAAGGTGTATAAGGCTGGCAAATATGGCACGTGCGCGGGCTGTACCAAGTTCGACTTTACGGGGGTGAACAATATCATCTTCATGCCGGGACTGTACTACGTTCAAGGCGGCGGCGCGACCTTTAAGAACGACAACGGCGGCACGCTACCGCTCCTAGACCCCACCAGTCCTAATAGCAACCCCAAGAACCCTTATACCGGTACGATTTGCACCGGCTGCATAGCGGACGCGGATACCGGGACTGGCATGGTCATCTTCGACACTGGCGATGGGAACCATAATGGCGGTGGGTTCGATATCAACACTGGGGCGTTTATCGCCTTCCAGGGTCCTACGAAGACCCAAGTGATCGCTGGGAACACCGTGCCGGCAGGCCCCTACTATGGCCTTACAATGTGGGAAGACAACCAGTCGACGAATTTCATCCCGCACCAACTGGGCCAGGGCAACGGCTGCTTCCAGGTGCAGGGGACTGTGTACATCACGCCTACGCTGGACATTATGATGGCCCATCCAGCCCAAACCAAGTACCAGGAGGTGCAATACAGCGGCACCCCCTGCAGCGATACGGTCCTGAAAGGCGACATCGTTGTCTCCGACCTGACGTTGAATGGCACGGCCGCAATCAAGATGGAGCTGGAGTCCCACGCTTTCTTGAAAACCTATCAGGTGGCGCTCGTCGCCGGCGGATTCCATCCATGAGCCAGGAGAAGCGAGCCATGAGAAAAACAGCCTGCTCATCTTTGATCCGCAGCGGGATCCCCCTCAGGTCCGTGATTGGCCTGATGGGGCGGGCATCCTCGGGTCAATCATTGATCGAGTTTGCTCTGCTGTTCCCCGTTGTCTTTCTCCTGGTCGTCAACGTGGTGAACTTTGGCGGCCTGATCTATACCTACATCACGGTGGAGAACGCCTCCCGCTCCGGTGCCTCGTACATGCAACTGGGAGGCTCCAGTATTGGTGCGCCACAGATTCCAACCATCTCTCAAGTCCAGGACTTTGTGCATGCAGACCTGGCGACGTCGCTTGCCGCTGGTGCAAATGCACCGGTGAGCGTATGCGGGATCCAGAAGGACGGCGGTGTCAATTGGATCTCCTCCTATAGTCCGATCACGTACACTGCATGCACGATGCCGACGAACCCGCCGCCCGGCAGTACGTACACAGACCCGCAATCGTCGTCGTTCATCTACGCCACGGTCAAGGTGCAATACAGGTACTGCCCCATCATCAAAGGCTGGAACTTCCCGGAGCTCAGCGTTTATTCCACCCTGCCCTCCTGTACGGGCGCAGGAGACACACTCAGCGGTGGCGTCTTGATTACACGCGTTGCCGCCATGCGCGTACTGCAGTAGGCCATCAGCACCAGAACCGGCGAAAGGGCTACAGTGAGCACAGCGGCGGCGCCTCCTCCAATCCGTGGCCTGGGCAGGACCAGCGCCCGGAGTTTGCGCGCCGCGCGCATGTTCAGCACCGAGCTCATCACGCCGTGGCCAGCCCGCGGATTGTTCTGTTCGGTCCTGGCGCACCTGCTCCTCCTGGTGATCTCCCTGATGGTTCCGTGGAATTACTGGATCCCGACCGTGCGCCTGGTGCCGATGCAGACTCAGGTGCGCGAGCAGGAGCTGTTGCTGCCGGACCTGGCGCCGATGGGCGCCGCCAGCAAGCCCGCTCCCGCACCCGGCAGGAAGGCGGCCGGCGCGGCCCCAGCCCCATTGAAGAAGAGCGCGGAGGCGGAGGCCGCGAAGGCTCCGTCGCCTGCGCCCGCTGCGGCTGAGGCCATTCAGGGAGTAGTCCACCCGGCGCCGCAGATCGTCATCTCCAATCCTCCGCATCCGGATAACACGCTGCAGACGATCCTGCAGCCTGACCTGGTCAGGCCGCCCCAGCTGCCGAAGCCGCTGCCGCTTCCGCCGATGGTCTCCATTGCGCCGACGGCGCCGCAACTCGTCGCGCCGCCTGCGCCGAAGCCGGAGCCTGTGCCTGAGCGGCCACCGGCCAAGCCAGTCGCAGTGCTGCCGCTGAGTGAGCGGCAGAACCTCCCCAAGGTTGAGGCGCCGAAGCTTCCGCTGCCGGCGTCCGGCGCGCAGGAGAACCCGCTGAACGCCGTAGCTAGTGCTCCGGTGCCTGCGGGGCTGCCGAAACTGGCGCGTCCGCAGGTTGCGCTTGCCGATGATGCCGCGACAGGAACGCACAACATTCTGGTGGTGGACGCGATTCCGATGCCAAACGGCAAGCCGTCGGAGATTCCTCCCGGTGAGCTGCACGGGGCCTTTACGGTCTCGCCCAGCGGGACCTACTCGCCTGCCCCTTCGACGGTGGCGGGCGGAGGCACCGCCCCAACTGGCGCGCCCGGTGTAGGCAGCGCGACTGGTACAGCGACTGGCACCGCCGCGGGCACTGGCACTGCTGCGGGGACGGGTGCTGGTGCGGGCACGGCGACCGGCACCGGAGCGGGCACGGCGACCGGCCACGCAACCGGAACCGGCTTAGCGGCTGCTGGAACAGGTAGCGGTACAGGGACCGGCAGCGGCACTGGCGGGGGTACCTCCGCCGGCAGCGGGACCGGCCTGGGAGCAGGCACCGGCACTGGCAGCAGCCCGTTCGGGGGCATTACAATTCAGGGCGGCAGCGCCAGCGGCGGGCGGACCACCCGCGCCAGCGTGCCGGTTAACCCTAAGCCGCAAGCCAGCTACGGATTCACTATCGTGGCCAACGGCGCAAGCGGCGGCGCCTTCAAAGACTACGGCATCTTCACCGATCGCGCCTCCTACACGGTCTATCTCGATATGGCCGATGCGGGCGTACGTTCCAGTTGGCCGCTACAGTACGCAATCGACACGAGCCGCGACCCGAACTCCTCCGAGCCGCCGGTGCCGACGCTGGGCACGCTGGATCCTCCCTACGCAATCACCAAGTCGCTTCCGCTCATAACCCCGGAGTCGGCACGCAGGGGGAACGGAGGCAGGGTGGTGGTCTTCGGCGTGATCAACCGGAACGGTCAGTGGGAGAAGCTGCGCATCCTGCAGACTCCGGACCCCGACCTGAACCGGCTGGTATTGGAGGGGCTGGCGAAATGGATGTTCGAGCCGGCGAAGATGTACGGGCGTCCCGTGCCCGTGAAGTGCCTACTGGGCGTGTCGGTGAACTCGCTGCCAATCCAGTAAGCTCGCGTTCTTTTGTATTCAGCCAATATCAAAATCAAAAGCCCCACATCTGCTAACTGCGGCAGATGTGGGGCACCACTGCTTCTAGAGTTCTTCTTCTCCCTGATAGGTAATTCTAGTTACCCCGCGATTGCGCCGCGAGTGACGTCCCGGAGCGCCTCGAGGAAACTCTGGTTTTCCTGGGGCGAACCGATGGTGACGCGGATGGCCGTGCGCGCGCCCCAGCTTCCGTTGAGCGGGCGGACCAGGATGCCGTGGCTCTGCAGCCGGCGGTCCAGCGCGGTGGCGTCTTCTCCGGTATCGAAGTAGACAAAGTTGCCCCAGCTTTCCACCGGCGCAAACCCGAGCTCGCGCAGGTGTCGCGAGACAGTGGCGAGCTGGGCCGCGTTGCTGCGCATGGAGCGCTCATAGTGCTCGCGGTCATCGAGGGCGGCCATGGCGCCGGCCTCGCCGAGGCTGCTGACCACGAACGGCGTCTTCAGGCGGGCAAGAAAGTTGATGAGCTCGGCCGGGCCCAGGCCGTAGCCCACGCGCAGAGCGGCGAGCCCGTAGGCTTTGGAGAAGCTGCGCAGCACCACGACGTTGCGCTCCTGGCGAACATAGTCCACGGAGTGCGAGTAGTCCACGCCACGCTCGCGCGCGAGCCAGTCGGCATATTCGAAGTAGGCTTCGTCGAGCGCGACCACCACATTCTCCGGCAGCCGGTCGAGGAAGCGGTCCATCTCCTGGGCGGTCACGATGGAGCCGGTGGGATTGTTGGGATTGGCGATGAAGACCAGCCGGGTATCGGAGTCGATGGCATCACAGATTGCGTCGAGGTCATAGCCGTCGTCGCGCATGGGGACTTGGCGCAGTTCGGCGCCCGCCGAGCGGGTGACGATGGGGTAGAGGATGTAGGAGCGCTCGCTGGTGACCGCGTTGAACCCAGGCGCAAGCAGGGTGCGCGCCAGGATGTCCAGCAGATTGTTGGCGCCGGCGGTAACGATGACCTGTTCGAACATGACGCCGTGATGCACGGCCAGCCGCTCGCGCAGCGTAACGGTCTCGTTGTCCGGATAAATATGGATCCCGCCTGCGGCGGCCTTAATTGCGTTGAGCGCAAGCGGCGAGGGGCCGAAGGGGTTTTCGTTAGAGCCCAGCTTGATCATCTTCACGCCGGACTCGGCCTCTGCCTGCTGGATCCGCTTGCCGGGAACGTAGGAGGCCAGAGCACGCACCCGTTCCGGCACCAACTCCGCAAACTTGCCCATAGCTGCTCCCCTGCCCCAGCACGCCAACGACAGGCGCGCTGGGGACCCCGCAGCCCAGCAAGCCGATTACCGGTTGCCGGGCGCCCTGATTTTACCTTTTCGCCGGCTGTTATTCACGCTCAGGACGGCGAGGCGGGCGTGGCGCGCCGCCGCCGCGACGAGGAGATGAGGGCCGGCCAGTGCCTCCGCCGCTGGGCCGCCCGAATCGCCCGCCGCTTGGGCGATCAAAACCGGTGCGCTTGACCGGTCGCTTGGGACGTTGGCCCTCCAGAGCGCGGTCCTCCGGAGCTCGAGACTCCGGACCTTTACCCTTGAAGCCTTCGCGCTGGAACTTCGCGCCGCCTGCGCGCTTGAATCCGCCCCCGCTTGCGCGTTTGAAATCGCCACGGCCCGGCTTTCCTGAAGCTGCGCCCGCGGGCCGCGAGCCAAAGCCTTCGCGAGGCCTGGAGCCGCGCTCGCCGAAAGCGGCCTTCTCCTTGTGCTCAAATTCGCCTCGGTCACGGCCGCCGCTCCTGAATTCTTCGCGCTTGAACTTGCCGCGCTTGAAGTCCTCGGCGGGGCGTATCTCGCCGCGCTCCGGCTTCCGCCCCAGCAAACCAGTAGCGGGTTTGCTGGGGACCCCGGGCTTGCCGGGGCCTTTGGAAAAACGCCGATCGGGCCTGGCCGCGGCGCCGCGCTCGAACAAGGCAAACCCAGGCCTTGGCTTTCGCGCTACGGGCCGCTTTCCTCCAAGATCCGCCGAAGACGGGCGAGTGTGGGGCCCGGTTGCTGCGTAGCGCTCATCTCGCTCTGCCGCGCGACCTTCGGGGCGCTCCCTGCGCGGGAACTCCGGGCCGCGCGGTGTGCCGAACTTTCCGGCGGGCCGGCGCTCTTCGCGTGCCCGGAACGGGCGGCGCTCAGAGCCTCGGCCGAATGCCGGAGCGGCAGCGCTTTGCTCAAAGCCGCCGGCTGCCCGTCGCGGCTTGGCGGTTGCCGCGGCGGTCTCGGATTCCGCGGCAATCTTACCGCGGCGGCCCTTGACGAAGCGCGCAGCATCGAGACGCGGCGTGCGCTCCGGCCGTTCGGGGCGAGCGTGCTTCTGCTTCACCTTGATCGGCTTTGGCTTGAACGGCACTTCGAGCGACTTTCGAAGTTGGTTGACCTCTTTGGGGGTGAGGTGGCGGAACTCGCCGGGTTCGAGGTCGAGCGTGAGCGAGCCGTAGCGGATGCGCTTGATCTTCTCGATGTGGTGGCCGATCTGCTCGAACATGCGGCGGAGCTGGCGGTTGCGGCCCTCGGTAAGGGTCACCTCAAACCACGGGTTCTCCTGGTCCACGGCGAGCTGAATGGCCGCGGGCCGGGTGCGTACGGCAAACGAGCGGCGCTCCACGCCTGGCTGCTTTTTACCGCGCGCGCCGGTGAGGCCGGGCTCGGGAGGAAGCATGATGCCGTTGCGAAGTTTGTCGATCGCCTCATCGGTAGGCTTGCCGCTGACCTTGACCATATAGGTCTTTGCAACGTGCGAGCCCGCGCGTGTGAGCTGCGCCATCAGGTCGCCGTCGTTGGTCAGCAGCAGCAGGCCTTCGCTCATGTAGTCGAGACGGCCAACCGGAAAGACGCGCTCCTCGACTCCCTTGAGCAGGTCCATCACCGTGGGGCGGCCCTCCGGATCGCTGACTGTGGTCATGTAGCCCTTGGGCTTGTAGACGGCCAGGTAGACGTGGCGCTCGGGCCCGCGAAGCAGCTGGCCATCGACGCGGATCTCATCCAGGCGCGGATCGGCTTTGGTGCCCGGCTCGGTGACGACGTGCCCGTTGACCGAGACCCGGCCGGCGGCGATCAACTCCTCGGCCTTGCGCCGCGAAGCCAGCCCTGCCGCTGCCAGGACCTTCTGTAGTCGTTCCGCTTTTGGTTCCATGTCCTCTGCTTTCGATTCTTCCGTTCGCCATCCGGCGATCGTCAAGATAAGGTTCAAATAAAGTTACGGTCGGGTGGCCCATTTAAGCCTCTGTTGGCTTGAGTGGAGCAGTTTTCGGACTAATCAGTCGGTTCCGGCAGTTCTCCCGGCGCGGTGGCATCTTTCAAAGGGTTCGCGTCAGCCGGGTTTGCTGGCTCTCTGCCCGAGGGCTCCTCAATCGCCGACTCGAAGGCGAGCTGCGAGAACTCCTCCATGCTGGGCAGCTCGTTCACGTCGTTCAGGCCGAAGCGCAGCAGAAACTCCTTGCTCGTCTTGTACTGCATGGGGCGGCCAATCACCTGCTTGCGTCCGGCGGTGGTGATGAGCTTGCGGTCGAGAAGCGTTCCCAGGACGCCGGCCGAATCGACGCCGCGGATCTCAGCGATCTCCGGCGCGGTGACCGGCTGCTTGTAGGCGATGACGGCCAGCGTCTCCAGGGCGGCGAGCGAGAGGCGAATCGGCGGCTTGAGGCCCTTGGCGAAGGCGCGGACCAGGTCATGATGCTCGGGCTTCGTGGCCATGCGATAGCCACCGGCAACCTGGCGGACCTCCATGCCGCGCTCCTCGGAGGCGTAGTCGGCGACCAGTTCGGCGAGGACTTCGCGAAGGCGCGTCCGCACCGCTTTGTCTTCGGCGATCTCCTGCTCGGATTTCTTCGCCTGGCGCTTCCGGCCCACCGATTGCGGCGGCGTTACGGCGGCGAACTGTTGCGGTGCAGGCGATGAGGCTTCGGCGGCGTCCTCTTCGGATTCCGAAAGCGTCGTGGATTCCATGGCGAAGAACGGCTCGTCATCCTCCCAGGGGGCTTGCTGCTCGGTCGATCTTTCCGGATCAAGGCCGCTCAACTCCTGTTCCCAGGCGGCATCGAGCTCAGGCTGCTGAGTGGGCCCGGCGGGCGAATCTCCGGCCTGTACTTCGTCCGGCGAAGAAAGTCCCGCCTGCTCGCGCGCAGCGGCAAGCCCGGCGAGCACCGCATCTTTGAGCAGCACGCCAAGCTGGTCCAGCGTGATGGGCTCCTCCGCCGCGTAAATCAAGGCTTCGACTTGTGCTTTCAGGCTCATGATTCAGGTGGACCGATTCACATTCATATTTGTCAATCTATTGCCAGTCATCCCGCACGCGAATGCCGCCCTCGTCGGCCAGCCGGTCGAAGCCGGAGGATTTTTTCAGCACCACCTCGCCGAAGACCGCATCCTGCCGGCAGATGACGGCCTGCAGCCGGATCATCTCCAGGATGGCAAGAAACGCGCAGACCAGCGCCGAACGCGAGCGCAGATGCCGCAGCAGTTGCTTGAGGCGGATGGGACGGTCCTCCAACATCAGGCGGCGCCGAACATACTCGATCATCTGCGCGACGCTTACGCTCTCATCGTCCACCTGCAGGCTGGGACGGTCCTTGGCGCGCTCCAGCACCTGCTGAAAGGTGCGCACCAGGTCGACCACATCGGCGGCGAGCTCCGGTTCGGCGCCCTCGTCGTTACGAAACTCCCTGAGCGCCGGATTGCTGAGCACGGCGTCTTCGAGCTGCTGCTTCTGCAGCAGCATCTGTGCGGCTTGCTTGAAGCGCTCGTGGTCGAGCAGGCGCTGCACCAGCTCCATGCGCGGGTCCTGCTCGTCGGCCGCAGCGCTGGGATCTTTGGGCAGCAGCATCTTCGACTTGATATGGATGAGCAGCGAGGCCATGTAGATGAACTCCGCCGCCAGGTCGATATCGAAGTTGCGGATATGCTCGACGTAAGCCAGGTACTGGGCGGTGATCTGCGCGATGGGAATATCGTAGATATCGATGTCCTGCTTGCGGATCAGGTCCAGCAGCAGGTCGAGCGGCCCGTCGTACACATTGCCCACGCTCACCGAAAAAGGGAAGACGTCGGCGGCGGGGACCCCGGCGCGCCTGTTGTTCGACCCCAGCGAGCCAACTACAGGCTCGCCGGGGACCCCGGCGGCGTGCTGGGGTGAGCGCTCCGCATTGCTGCGAGCGTTCTGCTTGGCGCCGATGGCCTCCGAGCTTTTGGCGGGCTGATCGCTCATCTCCACCATCACTCCGGGGTCCCCGGCGCGCCCGTTTTTGGCGTGCTGGGGCAAGCCGCCGTCTCCGGCACCCGGGTCTCCTGATATTCCAGCGACATGCCCATAGACTCGCGCACCTCGGCCAGCGTCTGGTCGGCGGCGGCGCGGGCGCGGACCGAGCCGGCCTCGAGGATGTCCCACGCCAATTTGGGGTTCTCCTCGTATTTGCGGCGGCGCTCCTGCATGGGATTCAGGAGCGCGACGATGCTGTCGGCGACCCAGCTCTTGCACTCGATGCATCCGATGCCCGCCGTGGTGCAGCCTTGGTAGACCTCAGCGATCTTCTCCTCGGAGCTGAAGATCTTATGCAGGTCGCCGACGGGGCAGACATTCGGATTGCCGGGATCGGTGCGGCGCACGCGCGCCGGGTCGGTCACCATTGGCTTCAGCTTGCGGCGGACTACGATCTCCGGATCGCTGAGCAGGATGGAGTTGCCGTAGGACTTGGACATCTTGCGGCCGTCGGTGCCGGGCAAGCGCGGCGCCTTGGTCAGCAGCGGCTGCGGCTCGTTGAAGATCGGGATGTGCTTGGCGTCAGCAGTGGCGCGCCCCACGGCGATGAAGTGATGCTGTGGGTCGAGCCAGTAGAACTGGTTGAAGCGCCGCGCGATCTCACGCGTGATCTCGACGTGCGCCACCTGGTCCTCGCCCACGGGCACGTGCGAGGCCTGATAAATCAGAATATCGGCCGACTGCAGCACCGGATAGCCGAGAAAGCCGTAGGTGTTGAGGTCCTTCTCCTTCAGCTGCTCCTTCTGGTCCTTGTAGGTCGGCACGCGCTCCAGCCAGCCGAGCGGCGTCATCATGGAGAGCAGCAGGTGCAGTTCGGCGTGCTGCGGCACATGCGATTGAATAAAGATGGTCGCCTTCTCGGGATCAAGCCCGGCGGCGAACCAGTCGAAGGCCATTTCGAGGATGTTGCTTTTCACGCGAGAGGTATCGGCATAATCGGTGGTGAGGGCGTGCCAGTCGGCGACAAAGAAGAAGCACTCGTAATCGCTCTGCAGCCGGATCCAGTTCTGCAGCGCACCCACGTAGTGGCCGATGTGCAGCTTGCCGGTGGGCCTCATGCCGCTCAGTACACGTCGATTTGCCGCTTGCTTTGCCTCTTCCGGCATCGGCTTCTCTCTCGGGGAAGTTTCGGAACGGTCCGCGGCGCGGCCTCAGCCCGGCCAACATTGGCGTTCACACCCTGCTTCGAAGCTTCGATATTATCACGCCGCCTGCGCCCGGGCAGTGAGGGCCACAAGCGCTTCATCGCTGCGTAATCGCCACCTGATTGTTGCCGGCGATTGCCGTGTCGATGCGATTATGCAGCGCAAACCTCGAGTCCAGGCCGACGGCATTGCCGTACTTCGGACGCAGATAGCGGCTGGAGAAGTACTCGAGGGCGAGGCGCGGAATCTCCACGCCGTCAAGAAACACGGAATCCACCTGCACCGTGCCGATTCCGTTGCCGGCCCTGGCGTGCGCATTGACATTGACCCGATGCTTGCCGGTGAAGAGATAGAGCAGGGGATTGCCTTTGGTGCGGTTGGCCGTGAGGCGATCGAAGTCGATCTCTGCCTTGCCCCGCGCGATTCCCGGCTCGCTTGTGATGCGGACGCCGGAAACGCCTTCCGGCAGCTTGACGCCGCCCTCGTTGAGGTAGGCGTTCCACTCGCGGGCGGTAAGCACGGTGGGCACCGTCGAGGGATTAGCGCTCTCGCCGTTACGCTCGATCCATTGGAACTTCTGCCTTGCGCTCTCGAAGGCCTCCGAGTGTACCTGCTGTGCTGGGGGCCTCTGCGCGCCTGGTGTTGGAGTGCTGTACTGTGCGCGAGAGGACGCGAGGAGCAACGTGGAGAATACAGCCAACCACAAGGCCGTGGATGAGGAGTGTCGCTTCATCTGCGCGAGGCTGGTTCGGAACGAGCAGCGGCGGCAGCACCCTGCTCAGGATTTGCCAGCGTGCCGCTCACCCTCGAACTCCCGCCGTCACGCTGTATGAACTCCAAATCGAGCACCGAGTCGCGCGAGATGCTTCCGCGCAACTGGTAGACACCGGTGGGGGTCTTCCAGTGGCTATCGGAGATGATCCAGCCGTTGCTATCCAGCGTAGCCTTGCCTTCCCCGAAGAGCACGCGCAGGGGCGAGCGCGCATCGGGCGAGATCCGCAGCGCACCGCCGGTCCAGGTGAACCGGGCTTCGCCGGTGGCCGAAGAGGCCAGCGCGGCTGCATCCCAACCGCTCATCTTCAGCTTGTAGTGAAGGTCCACGGCGCCGCTGCCGAGCGGTGACTTTACAAGCGGCGCGAGCCTTTCCACCTGGAGCCGAGTCGCGATCCCTGCGCTTTCGCAAAGCGGTTTGCCACCGGTGAAGTCCACTGTCCAGTCGCCTGCGACGATGCCGCCGAAGAGGTTGGCGCGGGAGTTTCGCAGCTCCAGGATGCCGTCTGCATAGGAGAAGCTGGTCTCAAACTCGGAGCCCGAGATGGGCGCCCCCATCGGACCGCCTTTGTTCGATGGCGATGGGGTTTCGGATGGCGTTTCGGATGGGGTTGCGGATGGGGTTTCGGATAGGGTTGCGAGGATGAGGCGGCGAGCCGAGAGGTGTCCCGTGGCCTGCAAATTCGGTGGAAGCGTGCCATTGCGGCCGCCGCCGAAAAAGTACCAGGGCTTCTTCTGCGCGCGCGGGTTGAGCAGCTCATTCCAGCGCGCCGGATTGAACTCGTCGCTCATCAGATCGAAGCCCACTTCACAAGGCGAATCGGAGCTGCAGGAGCGGGGAAAGCTTGCGCCACCCGAGAAAGAAACTTTGTCTATGGCAGCCGTGGCGCTGTGCAGCGTGAGCCGCTCGCCAGCCAGTTCAACCAGCGCGGTTGAGATCTCCACCGGCGCCGCAATTCCCGGCACTTCGGCGCGAGCATCTTTCAACAGTGCAGTGCCGCCGATCTGGGGAGCATTCAACGAGTCCCAATTGCTGCCGATGAACAAGTCGATTGTCGCAGGGCCGGTGAGCGCAAACCTGGGAGCGCCGATACCGAATGCGCGGGCAAACTGCTGCAGCCGCTCGAGTGTGCCGTCGCCCTTCATGTGCATCGCGAAACCCTCTGCATCAAGCAGTCCATCCACCTGCACCGGAGTGGGGCTGCCGAGCGGCAGCTCGAAACGCTGCACTACCAGAGCTGGCGAGGGCGATGCCGTTGACCTTCTGACCGGGCGAAGCTGCCGGCGAGATCGGGCAGGCCCACCCGCTTCGGTCGCCAACACGACATTCTCGATCGAGAGGTCCTTCCCCAGCACGGCGGAGCGCACCTTCAGTGCGTTGAGCTCCAGGCTTCCCGTCCAGACCGATGGCGAGCGCGTCATGCGGCTGATGTTCAGGGACCCGGTGACCGTGCCCGTTGCTCTGAGATCGTCCGGCATGTCGCGCTTGGTGTGTCGCAGCAGATTGAGCAGCGCATTGGCCCCGAGATTGTCGGCCGTGATCGAGAGGTCGTAGAGCGGAGAATGGAATCCGCGCAGATTGCCTCGAACCGTGAGCCGTCCGCCTTCCAGCGGCAGATTGCACTCAGTGCGCTCGATCAGGCCCGCGCTGAGATTTAAGTCGCCTTCGCAGGCAGCGTTGAGGTTGACTTCACCGCCGCTGGCAATGTCGAAGCGGCGGAAGTCGCGCAGCTTGGCCGCGGAGGTGAAGTGCAGCGCCGCGGGCGTACCGGAAAGCTGCGTGCTGGTGTCGAGCGCGCCGCGCCACCCGCGGTCTTGGCCCTGGATGAGACGGGTGAGATTGCCGAGCTGCACGTGCTCCCAGGTGAGATCAGCTTTGATCGGCGAATCACGCAGCATTTCGGCACGCTGCAGCGTGGCCTCGGCCTTCACGATGCCGGTGTCGCTGACCGGGATGTCGGTGCGCACCGGCCGCGCCTGCAGCCGCATGCGCCACTCGTTCTCGGAGGGACTCCAGAGGCTGAAGTTGGCGTCAATGAAGGAGAAGAAACTTTTTTCCAGACCGTATTTGAAGTTGATGCGGCCGTTTGTGGCCTCAATGTAAGGGAAGCGCACACGCACAGTGGAGGGCGGAGCGGCGGTCGGCGCGGCCTTTGTGCGCGAGGCCTTCCACAGCACCGGCTCGAAGTTCCAACTGGCGTCGTCGCGCTCCACCAGGTTGATGCTGGGAGAGCCCAGGTTCACCCGCGCGATTTCCATGCGGCCACGCCACAGCGAAGCCGCGCCCAGATAGGCGGTGACCTCGTCGGCATACAGAATGGGTTCGAGGCTGTAGGAGGGGTCGTCCGCGATGGCGACGTTCGTCAGATAAAAGCCGGGCTGCGGCAGCAGGCGCAGCGCAACCGAGTCGCAGGTGACGCTGCGGCCGAAGGCCTTGCTCATGGAGTCGGTGACCTGGCCCTTGAAGCGATTTACGTTGATAAAGAGCGGCGCCAGAAGGGCAACCACGGTGAGCACCGCTGCCAGGAGCACTCCGATGCGAAGAGTTTTGCCAGCGCTTCTCGTCGCCATCAGCGCACCACGTGCAACATGCGCGACCAGCGAGTTTCATTGAAGAAGTGCGTGAGGATGTGCAGGAAGAACCCGATGCGCTGGCCGACCTCCTTCTTGGTGTACTGGTCCTCAGGGGTTTCGAAGGACCAATAGATGAACATCGGCCGTCCCACTACGTTTTCCCGGGGAATGAAGCCCCAATACCGGCTGTCGTAGCTCACGTCGCGATTGTCGCCCATACCAAAGTAGGCGCCGGGCGGCACCACGATGTCCTCGCCCTTGATGTATTCCTCTTGGTGGAGCTGCCACATAGGGGCCAGCCCGTCGGCGCCGCTGGGGCGCACAGCCGGGAAATCATCGCGATACGGAATGTAGTCGCCATGAGAGTGGATGGCATAAGGCTCATCCTGCGGCACGCCGTTGAGGTAAAGCTTGCCATTGCGCAGATGGAGGCGATCGCCGGGAACTCCGATGACGCGCTTGACGACAAACAGTCCCGGCTCTGAGGGCGAGACGAAGACAATGATGTCTCCGCGCACGGGATCGCGATAGGGAACGATCTTGTCCGCCCAGCTTGACTTGGGCGCAAGCCGCACGCGGTCGACGAAGAGGTGGTCGCCGATGAGCAGCGTGCCCACCATGGACGAGGTAGGAATCTCAAAGGCCTGCATGCAGAAGGTGATGATGAACAGGCCGATGACCAGAACGGAGGCGATGGAGGCGATGAACTCCGCCGTCGTTTCCTGCGGCTTCTCCGCTTTCTGCGTCACTTCTTTTTTGTTCGCCAACTTGGTCCAATCCTCGTCCGGCGCGGTCATGGCGCCGGCTATGGAATCCGCTGCCCGGTGCAGATTTCGAACCCTGTACGAGAGGCCGGCGGCAGCTCACCCCAGCGAGTGATCACGGGCTCGTTGGGGACTCCGAGCGGTAAAGAGTCTATCATCTGCCTGCCTCAAGGTGCCCCACCTGTGCCGGGCTCACCAGGCATGTATAGTTTCATTCGTCCTTCCCGCCCTCTACCCCAGCACGCCAACTACGGGCGCTCTGGGGACCCCTCCTGCAGCCGCTCCAGCGCCTTCTGGGCCGCCATCTGGCTGGCAGCTTTCTTTGTGTTCCCGCTGGCCTCGGCTGCGAACTCGGTTTGGTTCTGTGCATCCAGCACGACGACGCGCATGGTGAAGCTCTTGCGATGGGCAGGACCCTCTTCGCCGGCCATCTCATAGCGCGGCACCGGCCGTCCGCTGGCCCGAAGCACGTCTTGCAGGCGCGAGATGTGGTCTGAGGCCAGCACTATGCTCGGGTCGGCGAGGAGGCGTTTGAGCTCCGGCTCTAAGACGTGGGAGACGATAAAAGCGCGCGCAGGGAAGAACCCGCCATCCAGGTAGAGCGCCGCCAGCAGGGCTTCCAAGGCGTCGGAGAGAATGGCCGCCCTGCGCCTTCCACCGCTCTTCTCCTCGCCGCGGCCCAGCCGCAGATAATTCCCCAAGTGTAACTGCTGTGCACAGTGCACCAGGTGCTGCGCATTCACCAGGTGCGCACGCAACTTCGATAGCTCGCCCTCGTGATAGTGGGGAAAGCGCTGGTAAAGTTCCTCGGTGGCCACCATTTGGAGCACGGAATCTCCCAGAAACTCCATCTGCTCGTTGTCGTCGGTGGGCTCGGGACTCTCGCTGGCAAACGAGCTGTGAGTGATGGCTTTCTCCAGCAAAGCGCGATTGGCAAAGCGGTGGCCCAGGGCCTTTTCCAGGGTGTCCAGCGGCTGGTGTTTCATAAGAATCGAACAGCGATCAACTCACTCGCCCGCGGCAGGAGAGCGGGCATTCTCTGTTTTTGGGATGGCCTGATTTGCATTTGGATCTGCGCCTGGGGCCGCCGCTGGGGCTGCCGCCGGGGCTGCCGCTGGTGTTGCCGCCGGTGTTGCCGCGGGCCTGGTTGCCGCCTCTGCCGCCCGCGCCTTCAATCGCACGAGCTCCTTTTCGGCAACCGCGCGCACCGGGCTGCCTTTCGCGGAGGCGGCAAGGGCCTTCTCGGTGGCGGCGATGCCCAGGCTGTATTCGCCCAGCTTGTCATGGACGGCGGCCATGCGCAGCCACACGACAGCTCCCGCGTGTTCCTTCTCTCTGGCGACGGCGGCGTTGTACTCATCAATCGCGGTGCGGTAGTCGCGCCGCTTGTAGGCGACGGTCCCCAGCACCTCGTGCGCCTCTCCGCGCAACTCGACGATCATGCTTTCGAACTGCTCCGCGCTTACTCCGGCGGGCTGCGCCAACTCTCCGGCGCGCTGGAGAGCGAGCTGAGCATTGGCGGCGGCCTCTTGCAGGCGCCCATCGCGGTCCAGGTCATGGTCGTGTGTTCCCTCAACCAGCAGCTGCGCGGCCCCCAGAAGAGCCACTGCGTTGGCGGGATCGTATTTCAACACGGCGCGCGCCATCTCGAGCGCCTTTGCCGAATCGTTCCGCTGCTGGTACAGGCCCATCGCGCGCTGAAAGAGAAACGAGCGCAGCTCGCTTGAGGGGTATCGCTGCGCGAACTCAATCGCTGCGGCTTCCAGCTTGGCAGGCTCCGCTTCTGCCGCCGCGCTCTGGTAGGCATCGAACTCGGCCTTCGACTTCGCTTGCGGCCCTCTCTTTGCGGCGCCCGCCGGAGCGGCGTTGCCTGCAGCTAAGACGTCATGAAGCTGTGATGGCTGTGCCGCCGGGTATGGATCTGCCGGCAATATGGCCGCGTTCGGCAACAGGGCCGGGTTCCCGGAAGCCGACGCCTGCGCAGCAAGCAGCAGGACTGCGGTGAGCAGCAGGGCCGTCGTGCGGGGCGCAACGGGGTCCCCGGCGCGCCTGCCGTTGGCGTGCTGGGGTTGAATCTTCGAGGCCGTTCTCCGATTCTTCATTCTAGGGTTGCGATGTTGCGGGCTTGCGCTTCTTTTTGGCCGGTTGCGTGTCGTCCACCACGACCCTGTTGTTGGAGTTGGACGCATTCTTGGCTGGAGCAGCGGCCGAGGGGCGGCTGCGAAGGCGGGCCAGTTCGGAATCGGTTGCTCCGGCCAGCAGATCGAGGCGCTGGGCGAGTTGCTGGCGGGCATGGTCCAGTTGCGTCAAGTCGGCGCCAAGCGCCTGATAATCCGCTTGCGGGCCGAATGCGCCCGCCGATTCGACCAGACCATAGAAGGTTTCATACACGGCATTCAGGTCGCGATAAAGACGGAAGTTGGCCAGCAGAGAGCTCGGAGCGGCCTGCACGGCTTGGCTCAGGTCCGGCACCGCATTCACCAGGTTGCGGTGGATGGAGTCCGCGCTGGACTGGGACTGTTTCTTGTTGTCCGAATCGGCTTTCCATTTGTCGATTCGCAAGCGTTGCAGGTCCGCATCCGTCTTCTCCGCCGTGGCCCTCAGGCGTGCCAGCAGATCGTTGAGAGACGGGTCGGAAGCCGCCCCTGCGGCGCCTTGCGGCGGTTGCGAGTTTGCGAGCGGAGCTGTAAACAACAGACAGGCAAATAACAGAGATGAAGCAATTTTCATAACAGGTTGACCACCGCAGAGAACCTCAAGTCTTGGATGCGCACGGCGTGACGAGAGCTGCATTCCAGTAGGGCCTGGCTTCCATTTTGAGGTCGCATTTTGACCAACCCCGAGGGTAACACGATGCCGCGGTTGCCGCTATTGTTGGGCACGGCTTGAACGTCCAACCTGTGTGCGTGCCGCCGGCCCTCATTGGCCAATCCAGGTGAAGAATCAAAGTGCAACCAGAGCCCCGGCTATGCATCTAGATTCTCATCCTATGTTGGGCGACGGTCAGAAGGAGGGCGGGATGATGAAGGTTGGAATTATCGTCGGTAGCACGCGTCCGGGGCGGAAGGCCGCCGCGGTGGCCAAGTGGGCCCATGAGATCCTGAAGAGCCGCAAAGACGCCGAGTATGAGATTGTGGACATCGCGGACTACAACCTGCCGCTTCTGGATGAGCCCGTTCCTCCGTCCATGGGACAGTACAGCAAGGCGCACACCAAGACCTGGGCCGGGAAGATCGCCTCGCTCGACGGCTTTATCTTCGTCACTCCCGAGTACAACCACGGCACCTCGGCGGCGCTGAAGAACGCAATCGATTTTCTCTTCCACGAGTGGAACAACAAGGCCGCGGGATTTATCGGCTATGGCAGCGCCGGAGGCGTGCGGGCGGTGGAGAGCCTCCGCCTCACTATGGGGGAGATCAAAGTGGCCGACGTGCGCGCGCAGGTGATGCTCTCGCTCTACACCGATTTTGAAAACTTCACTGTCTTCAAGCCGCACGAGCGCCATGACCGGTCCATGCACGCCCTCGCCGGCGACCTGATCGCATGGACCGTAGCGCTGAAGGGCCTGCGTGACGCCGCCGAGACAAAGGCGGCTTGACAGCGAGTTACCGGACGCGGAGTGATTCACCTGACGGGCGGCGTAACTCGTGTTATTCCCCTTCTACGCGCTTGACCTCTTTGGCACGGTCCTTCGTCTGGTCCGAGTTGGCGAACACCTCTGTCCGCGGCAATTCCAAATCCAACCCCGCGAGCTCATTGAACTGCACGCCTGCGTTCTCCACCGTGATGTGCAGCACGTGCCCGCCGTGCTTTCTATCCTCGGTCAGAAAGTGCCAGTGGTATCCGGAGACGCTGATGCTGCGGCTAAAGGCAGGACTGCGGAAGCCTACCAGCACGCCTCGCGTCTCGCTGTAGTTTCGCACCACCTGCGTTCCGACGATCTCGGACAGTGGTTTGTAAGGTTTGACCTGGGCAGCAATCGCACGCACAGAAACGTCGCGGAAGCGCCCGTCGATGCGAATGGCGTAGAAACAGGTTCTTGTTTTGCAGATGCGTGTCCAGCCATTTTTCCAGGTCTGGCAGCGGCAAGACGCGTTCGGGCCTGATGGCCTGGGTAGGACGAAAGTGGGTGGCGTAGGCAAGCGGCGATTTGTCCTGCGGCCTCGCAACCGAGACGGTGCCATCCGCCCGAACGTGGTAGCAGATGCCATCCAGCAAAACCATTTCGCCATTGAGATGATTGAAGGTGCCCAATCCGAAGTTGCCCTTCGAGTGCAGATGCGCGATGGTTAGTTCGCCATCGTAAACGCCGGCCAGCAGCCCATCCAAAGTGGAGTAGGTGTACAAGCGCGACTCGCTCTGCGCGGCCGCACGTCGCCGCCACGAACAAGATGGTCAGCAGCAGAAGTTGCACACGCCGAATTGAAAGGCTCAAGTTCATGACTCTCCTCAGCCGCAGCGACGCCAGGTCTCCAGAAGACGTTTACAGATACCTTGGCGCAACTCACATGTCATACTCTTTCGCAGGTTGGAAGCCCGAGCGATCGCCCGCCGAATTGAGAGTTCCACCCCGAAGCAAAACAGATGGAGAAATGTTCATGCTGGAGACATCTAATGACGAAGGCTTGAGTGAGCAGAGCCCAGGATGGGTGCAGATGCAGAAGGAAGTCTCGTGAGGGCGGCGACGGAGTCGGAGCATAACTCAGTGCGCGGTTCGGGGCGCGATCGCTCAGATTCGAGCCATCGTGCCGGCGCGTCATCAAGAAAGCGATTGGTTCGATTTGTGGCATTGATCCAGTCGATTCTCATTCTGGCGCACCTCTTCCTCTATGAGACCTGGACGTTTTCGCCCAAAGGCCCCGGCGCCTCCGGAGCGCTCGGAGGTAAGTTTGCCCTCGGCCTTATGTCTGTGAGCTTTATTGCCGCCTCGCTACTCGCCTTTCGGTACGCCAATGCTGCTGTGCGCGCTCTGTACACAGCTTCGGCGATTTGGCTCGGGCTGCTGAACTTCCTCCTCTTTGCAGCGGTTGGATCCTGGATTGTTTTCGGCATCGGGCGGCTAGCTGGTCTTGATCTGAATTTCCATCGCATTCTGGAAATTTTGTCCGGCATCGCCATAGTGTTTGGAAGCTACGGTGTTGTCAACGCAAGCTGGACAAGAATCACACGAGCCACGGTGCGCCTGCCGAATTTGCCGAGGGCATGGCGGGGCCGCAAAGCTGCTCTCATCAGCGACCTGCACTTGGGTCATGTGCGCAACAGCGGATTTCTACACCGGACCGTTGCGCAAATTCTGAAAGAAAAACCGGACGCAGTCTTTATTGCCGGAGATTTGTTTGACGGCACGGCCGTCGATGCGCGACAAGCAGCAGAACCGTTGCAGCGACTTGCGGCGTCTCATGGCGTATATTTCGTCGCCGGAAATCATGAGCAATTCGGCAACGACAGCAGATATCTGAACGCCGTGGCCGCCGTGGGTGTCCGTGTCCTCAGCAACGAGAAGGTTGAAGTAGACGGGCTGCAGATTCTCGGCGTGCCATACCGGAATGCGACGCAGCGGGGGCATTTGGCCTCTGCCCTGCATGCGATTGGACTGGATCGCGACCGCGCGAGCATTTTGTTGATCCACGCACCCGACTATCCAGAGATCGCAGAGGCCGCCGGAGTTTCCCTGCAGCTCTCGGGACATACACACCTTGGGCAGTTTGTGCCCTGGACCTGGCTGGTACGGAGGTTCTACCGACAATTTGCCTACGGCCTAAGCCGGATCGGGAAGATGCACGTCTTCACTTCAAGTGGAGCAGGAACCTGGGGACCGCCGCTGCGTTTGGGATCGAAGGCGGAGATTGTCATACTTGAGTTCCAGTAAAGCTTCTGGAATTCGCCGGCAATCCAGCAATTCATCCATTGCTACTCAGCCCAGTCAAAGGTCCGGTTCACAGCCTTCTTCCAGAAGTGATACAGCAATGCCCTCTCATCCTCTTCCATCGAGGGATTCCATCGATGATCTTCCGCCCAGTTGGCCACTAGCTCATCGGTGTCTTTCAGAAAACCGGTAGCCAGGCCGGCAGCATAAGCAGCACCCAAGGCAGTGGTTTCCTGTATTACCGGACGAACAACCGGCTTGTTCAACATGTTGGATTGGAATTGCATCAGCAGGTCGTTCTGAACCATACCCCCGTCCGTGCGCAAACTTGCTAACTCGATGCCGGAGTCCTTCTCCATGGCATCCAGCACTTCGCGAACCTGGAACGCAGTCGCCTCCAATACAGCGCGCGCAATATGGCCCTTATTCACGTAGCGGGTCAGACCGGCGATGACGCCGCGCGCGCTGTCCTTCCAGTACGGAGCATAAAGTCCGGAGAAGGCCGGAACGAAGTAAACACCCCCATTGTCATTCACTGTGCGGGCGAGCGGCTCAATCTCCGAACTATTCTTGATGATTCCCAGGTTGTCGCGGACCCACTGCACCAGCGCGCCGGTTACTGCAATGCTGCCTTCCAGCGCGTACGCGGCAGGATTGTTGCCGATCTTGTAGCCCAGAGTGGTCAGCAAGCCGTGCCTGGAGGGAACAATCTTCTCCCCGGTATTCATCAGCATGAAGCAGCCTGTGCCATAGGTGTTCTTGGCTTCGCCGGGTTTGAAGCATGCCTGGCCAAACAGGGCCGCCTGCTGATCGCCAAGATC